>ERZ780135.857-NODE-857-length-16865-cov-1.804759_pt1 | contig 16865 bp, 10 predicted proteins | sample MGYA00511946_ERZ780135 | MGnify/ENA primary metagenome ERZ780135 (study PRJEB29588, sample SAMEA2151034) | human gut metagenome | biome: human gut; feature: human-associated habitat; material: faeces | place: Denmark | collected 2008/2010 ... | reverse complement strand
CCGCTTATTCAGGCGGCAATTATTATAGGAATCGCTTGTTGTGAGTCAGCATTGGATTTGCAAGATTTAAAAAACGGCGAAAGCGTTCCATTGTTTAAGAATAAAAAAACTTGGAAATGCTCTGTCAATGGTTTAATGAATGAAGCAAGAGAAGGCATTGGTAATGCGTTAAAAAATGTTACCGATTCTGCATTAGATGCAGGTCTTGAAGAGTTGAATGATTTGCTTGATATGACAGATGACCAGCTTAATGAGTTTATCAAAGACGGAACTGATAAAGTCGTCAGCTCTGTATCTGCATCGTATAATACTCTCATTACAAGGCATGCAAATACGGCAATTCAAAAGCTGACAACTCTCTGTAACAATGCCATTGAAAAGTATGCAAGTGATCCGGCTGTTAATATGGCAGATGAAGTTACCAAAGGATTAGATGATTGGCTTAAAACGGAAGGTGAAAGCGTCGATAAAAGTTCTGATCTTGGATACATAGTTAAAGCAGAGGCAGTAAAACTGATAAAAGAAAATTATGTTCAAGTATTGTTAGATAAAATGAAAGATGTTACTGAAAATGCAGAAACATCAGTATCAAATGCAGCGAACAGTATTACTGAAGTTGTAGAGGAAATAAGAACAAGTATTACCAGAGTTATAACAACTACATCCGACAAAGTGATTGCCTATAAGGATAAAATGAAAGAAAAGGTTAAGGAGTCAATGAAAGGCGGAGCAGGAAAGTTAAAGGAAACCCTAAATCAGCAGATTGACGGAGTTTTCGGAAGTAATTCAGGTGACACGGATTCTACAGGAATGGCTTCGTTACTGTCATTTTCCTACAGTGACTATCTCAGATTGTTTTTAATGATAGGTCTTTATACAAACGAAGAGGGAGTACTGCTCAGAACAGGAGATGTTATACAGGCGAATATGAGACAGGATACCGAAAGAAAAGACTTTAAACTCTCTGATTCGGCTGTATATGTTGACCTGTATGCAAAGGTTCAGGTTAAGCCGACTCTGTTGGCACTTCCGCTGTTTGCCGATGTTGAGGGCAACCCTTCGGATAATGTAAACTGGTATACAGTTGAATATAAATCTACCAAAGGATATTAAAGGAGAAAAAACACAATGAAAAAAACACTCACAATTTTAATCGCACTCACCATGCTCTTATCTGTTTCTGCATGTGGCAATAGTGAATCACAACAGCCGACAGATTCGACAATCAGTTCATCACAAGTGCCCCAGACGGAAGGCAGTTCGGAAACTGTTGCACAATCATCAAGCACAAAGTTATCGGGCACTTATAAAGTTCCACTTAGAAATATATATGTTGATACGCCAAACTATCAAACGATTGAGGAGGCATATACAGAGCTGTTTATTATTCATGATTCAAGATATGTTGCATTTACATCTGCAAGATTAAGCAAGGCTGATTCTGCAAAAGATGCTCACAAAGTTGCCTTTGAAGAACTTGTACCCAATATGCAGGATTATGAGGGCGGAATAAACGGTATAACAATTACCAAAGACGAAGAAACTACAATCAACGGAATAGATATGTATTTGTTCGAGGGTACTATTAACTACGGAAGAGATACAAAGTTTGACGGATATGCAAAAGGCTGCGCATTCGTTCTTGATGGGATTCCGTGCGAAATTGTCGGTTCGGTAATTGATAAGTCACAAAGTCAGGAACTTATTGCTGAAATCAGTGAGATTGTAGATGAAATGACACAAACAGTTCGTTCAGAAGAGTAAATCAAAAAATTGGAGGGATGGAAATGCTGAAAAGAATAAAAGGCGAAAGTGGATCGGTTACTATTGAGGCAACCATCTCTCTGTCTGCATTTATGTTTGCAATTGTAACATTGCTTACCATTGTAAATATCTGTTTGGTGCAGGCTCGTGTTGCTGTAGCTATCAACACAACTGCAAAGGAACTGTCACAATACAGTTACCTTTATTCACTTACAGGATTTAATAAGAGCGAGGCTGAGCTTGCTCAGGCGGCTAAAGACGGAACGCAGGATATTGATTCTATTATGTCTGATATAAATACCGTATTCAATGAGATTGAAAATCTCGGCAATACAGGAAAATCTTCTATGGATAATATTTCTGATATATCTAAGTCTTGGGATTCCGCCGTCGGAAGTGCAGATAAAATTAAAGACGCAGGCAGTTCATTAAAGTCTACAATTGAAGATATTGCCAAAGATCCAAAACAGTTGATGTTCGGAATTGCAAAAATGGCGGCAAGTGAAGGTTTAAATCTTGCAAAATCAAGACTTGTGGCTGCCCCGCTTTCAAAGGTTTTGTGCAAAAAACATCTTGTCAGTTCAAAAGGCGGTAATGTTGATGATTATTTAAAACATCTGGGTGTTGTTCCTAACGGAAACGGCTCTTATATTGACGGACTTGATTTTTCAAATTCAACCTTATTCCCATACGGCTCAAATGAAATAACTGTTGATGTGTCGTATGATGTCAAAGTAATTGCGTTGCTTCCGATTGATTTTAAATTTTCTTTTCATCAAAAAGCAATTACACACGGCTGGCTTGCAGGTGAATCTACATATAAAGGTTCTAAAAAATACAAAGAAACCGATACCCTCTGGACAAAAGCTACCGTTCAGGAACGGTCAAATTTAATTCGCCATATGGTTATTGCGGATATGGAAAAAGAGGGTTATAAGAAAACCGCAGGTTTGACAGATGTTCAGCTCTATAATTCCGAAAAAAATGAATTTGTTATGATTTCCTCAATGAATCCGCTTTACAGTTCAGCTGATGAAGATGTAAAAACTCTTGATGATTTGGATTCGGTTGCACTCAAGGAAAGTATTGAGAGATTGTGCGGAAAAATGACGAGCACAACAGACGGACTTTCTTCTGTTGATGTTAAAACCGAAAAAAACGGACAAACAACCAAGGAGAAACAAAATTGCGGCGGAGCTAAAAATAAGATTGTCTTGGTGATTCCTGAGGATGAAGGTCTTAAGGAAAAAATTGAAAAGGTGATTGCTGACGCAGATACCCGTGGAGTAACGATTGAGGTTGTTCCGAGTTACGGAAAAGGCGCCAGCAAAACAGAAGAAAAAGATAATTAGGGATGAGAAAATGAGAATAATAATTGAAACCGTTATCTCCCTCGTTTTGATGTGTACAGGCTATGTCGGAACTTGTGTTTATTTGAAAAATGGCACTATTAAAAAAATTAACAAGAGCGATATTGCCATAGATTCCAAAAGCAAGGTTATATACATCGTTTTCGCTGTATTGAAAAGTATATGTATAGTTGCTTTGTTTAACACAATTTATGTTTCGCATAGCATAATTCACCAGCTAAAACTTTTGGTTTTGATAGACTCAATTTTACCGATGGCGGCTGTTGATTACAAAAAGCATAAAATACCAAATCCGTTTTTGATTGTGTCTTTAGTGTTATGTATGGTGCTTTATATTGCAGAGCTTGTTTTTTCTCCGTCAACAGTGCTTGATTCACTAAAAGACGGAGTAATCGGAGCTGCGGTTATAGGTTTGTTTTTCTTGCTAATATCACTTGTTTTTAAAAACAGTATGGGTATGGGTGATATTAAATTATTTGCTTTGATGGGTCTGTATCAAGGTCTGTGGGGAGCATTTAATTCAGTGTTTTTTTCACTTTTGGTTTCATTTTTCCTTGCACTGGGATTGCTCATTTCAAAGAAAAAGAAAAGGAAAGACTCAATTTCATTCGGACCGAGTATTCTGCTTGGAACAATTATTGCTATAGGCTTATCCGGAATATGATGAGGTGCACAAAATGAAAAACTACAGAAAAATAATACCGCTTGCTTTGGTTGTTCTTATGGCACTGGCGTGCTATTCTCTTGTTTCTAATGCTGTTAAAGAAAACAGTGATTACAATCATTATTTATCAGAGGCAAGAAAATATGCTGAGTTGGATATAACTAAGTATGCTATAGAAAATTATAATAAAGCTCTGACCATCAACCCAACTCCGGATGTTTATGTGGAAGTAGCTGAATATTATGAGAGGCAGGAAAATTCAGATACGGAATTTTTGAATTGGTGTGAAGATTTTTTTGCGAAATATCCTGCAAATTCAAAGTCGTATGATTGTATTCTCAAAGCATATATGAAACAGAAAGATTATGATGCGTGCTTTGATGTGTTATCTACAGCAGAGAAACGCAATGTTTCGTCTGACTACATAAAATCTGTTAAAAATGAACTCTCATATTCATTTAAACTTGATTTCAATACATACGACGATGTTGGAATATTCGGTAATGGTTTTTGTGCAGTAAAAAGTAAAGATGTATGGGGCTATATTGATTCTTACGGAAATCAAAAAACACCAATCACATATGTTTCGACTGCTCCGTTTACAAAAGCTGAAATGGCTCCTGTTGTAGACCAAAAAGGTAAATGCTATTTTATTGATAATACAGGTTCAAGAGTTTTGGCTTCGAAGGAAAAATATAAATCATTTGGAATTTCTTCTGACGGCATAATAAAAGTTGAGCTTGAAAACGGAAAATATTCATATTGTGACAGCGAACTTAACAAGTTGTTTGGTGAGTATGATGACGCTACTGCTTTTAATAATGGTATAGCAGCTGTTAAGGAAGACGGACAATGGAAAATTATAAATAATAAAGGTGATGAAAAGTTGTCAACTAAATATGCTGACATTATTACCGACGAGAAAAATATCATATTTAGAAATGATCGGCTTTTTGTAGGCGATGGAACAGGTTATATCATGATAGACTCTTCCGGAAAACAAATCGGCAATGAAAAATATGAAAACGCTCATTGCTTTGCTGATAGTACCTATGCGGCCGTTGAGAATAACGGAAAATGGTTCTTTATAGACAAAGACGCAAAACGATTATCTGATAAAACCTACGAAGAAGCTCGCTCATACAGCAACGGACTTGCTGCTGTAAAAATTTCAGGTAAATGGGGGTTTGTTGATACTGACGAAAATGTTGTGATTGAACAGCAGTTTTTTGGAGCAAAAGATTTCAGCGAAAAAGGCAGCTGCTTTATACAAACAGGAGACAAATGGCAATTGCTTAAACTATATCGCCTGAATAGAGAGGAGTAAATATCGTGGAATTTTTTTATGAGAATCAGGGTGTTAATACATACCTTGTATATAAAATAAAAGAAGGGGATTCTATTGACACATTAAGCCTTGGTATGATTACCAACAACAATATTCCAGGATTGATAAAAACAATTTTCACTCAAATGGATGAAGTCAGATTCATAAAGTATAATGTTTCGGCTAAAATTTCTATGAAACAATTTTTTACGGGAGTAGTGAACCGTAAAAGATTACTCGGCGTTTTTGGCGGTATAGTCAACGCTTTAATATCAGCAGAGGACTATATGATTGATATATCAAGTGTCATTCTTGATTTGGACTATATATTTGTAGATGTGTCAACTTGTGAGGCAACTCTCATATGTTTGCCTATAACTAACAATGAGATACAAAAACCTGATTTAGGGGCTTTCTTCAAAAACATTATGGTTAATACTCAGTTCGATCAAACTGAAAATTCTGACCATGTTACAAAAATATTTAATTACCTAAATGGCTCACCTCTTTTTTCACTCGTTGACTTTAAAAAGCTTATTGATGGTTTAAAGAATGAACAATCAGTTAATACGACACCTGTACAACAGGTAGTCAGCGTTCGAAAAGTGGTTCAGCCAAAACCTAAAGAAGCTTTGGAGTCGACTCCTGCTGTAAATAAGGTACAACCCAGAACAACACCTGTTCCACAACCGATTCAGATAAATCAGCCTAAATCACAGCCGGTTGTTAAATCAACAGTTTCTGGCACTAATAATGTTGTTAAACCGCCGATTCAACAGCAGTCACAGCCTGTAATATCTGAAGAACCTGAGAAAAAGATTAGTATGTTTAACTTGCTTATGCACTACAGTAAAGAAAACAAGGCCTTATACGATCAGCAGAAGGCAGCTAAAAAGGCTAAAAATGATGCACAAAAACAGGCACAGGCTAATCAAAATGTTAATGGAAACGCAAGTAAAATCAATGGTAATTACGGCTATAAAATACCAAATGTAAATCAGAATTCAGGAAACGGCAGCTTTGCAATTCCGGGACAACCTGCTTCAAACATACAGCAGCCCACACCGATTAAACAGCAGAATCAACCTACAGCAAGACCGCAAACACAGCCTTCACAGATTCCGGCTCAGCCTGTTGTACAGCAGTCGTTACAAAATAAGCCGTACAATCAGCCGGTTCAGCAGATTCAAAATGTTCAACAAGTTCAGACTGTTCAGCAGGTACAACCACAGGGGCAGCCTATGAACTTTGGCAATACCACAGTTTTAAATAACGGAAAAATCGGTGAAACTACAGTCTTAAGCGGAGATTTGCAGCAGACTCAGGCAGTAAGGCCGCATCTTTTACGCAATAAAAATAATGAAATAATTAACCTTACCAAGCCGGTTTTCCGTATTGGCAAAGAAAAAAGTTATGTTGACTATTTTGTAAGTGACAATACTGCTGTAAGCAGAAGTCACGCTAACATAATTACCCGAGGTAACAAGTATTATATTGTTGACACAAATTCAACAAACCATACATTTGTTAATGAAAAAATGATTCCGAGTAATGCTGAAACCGAAATACATCACGGTGATAAAATTCGTTTGGGTAATGAGAATTTTGAATTCAAACTTTATTAAAGTTAAGATGTTTTGATCAGAAGATTTTAATAATTCAGATGTTATAAATTATGGAGTGTGACTATGGATTTTATAATATCCGCCATTACTGATATAGGAACGACTAAAAGCACAAATCAGGACAGTTTTAATGTTAGAGTGCTGTCCACACCAAAAGGAAAAATGGTTTTCGCTGTGCTTTGTGACGGTATGGGAGGCCTTTCAAAAGGCGAGATTGCAAGTGCGTCACTTGTAAATGGGTACTGCAAATGGGTAGATAACAAACTTCCGATTTTATGCGAAGAGGGGTTTGATGATGTTGATATTCGTTCCGACTGGACAGAAATTGCAATCGAATATAATGAAAAAATAAAGAATTACGGAAAAAAATGCGGACTTGCAAGTGGACTCGGCACGACCGTGACGGCAATACTTTTGACTGAAAATAGATATTATATCATCAATGTTGGCGACACTCGTGCCTATGAAATCAGTGATAATGTGACAGTGATGACAAGAGATCACAGCGTTGTAGCAAGAGAAATTGAACAGGGAATCATCACGCCTGAACAGGCCAAAAACGATGTAAGAAGAAGCGTTTTGTTACAATGTATTGGTGCATCCGAAGAGGTCTATCCCGATATGTTTTTTGGGGATACAAAGCTGAATGCGGTATATATGTTGTGCAGTGACGGATTCAGACACGAAATCAGCAATGAAGAAATATATAATTCACTAAATCCGAATGTTATGGTTGATGCTGAGGGGATGAAGTGTAATATGCAATCACTTGTTGAACTTAACAAGCAGCGACAAGAAAGAGATAATATTTCGGTAATTACTGTCAGAACTTTTTAAAATTGGAGGGAACGGGATGCTTAAAATAGGATCTCTTGTTGACGGCAAATATAAAATACTCAGTAAAGTCGGACAGGGCGGTATGAGTGTTGTATATATGGCGATTAACGAGAAAGCAAACAAGACCTGGGCAGTTAAGGAAGTCCGAAAGGACGGTGTTCTTGATTTTGAGGCAGTTAAGCAGGGACTTGTAGCTGAAACGGACATTCTTAAAAAATTAAGTCATCCTAACTTGCCGAGTATCATAGATGTTATTGATACAGATGATTCTTTTATCATTATAATGGATTACATTCAGGGTAATTCACTTAATAAAGCACTTGAAGAATATGGTGCGCAACCTCAAGACAGGGTAATAGAGTGGGCAAAACAACTTTGTGATGTTTTGGGTTATCTCCATTCAAGGCAACCTCCGATAATTTATCGTGATATGAAACCTGCGAATATTATGCTTAAGCCTGACGGAAATGTTACGCTGATTGACTTTGGTACTGCCAGAGAATTTAAGGAAAAAAATCTTGCAGACACAACTTGCCTTGGTACGGTTGGTTATGCTGCTCCGGAACAGTTCGGAGGAATGGGACAAACTGACGCACGAACTGATATTTATTGTCTCGGAGCAACGCTTTACCACCTTGTTACCGGATGTAATCCCAGCGAGCCGCCGTATGAAATGGAGCCTATTCGTCAGAAAAATCCTGCGTTATCAAGTGGACTTGAGCGTATCATTCTTAAATGTACGCAGAAAGATCCGAACAATCGTTATCAGTCAGCGGCTGAACTGATGTATGCTCTTGAGCATTATGAAGAAATTGACGATGTATATAAGAAAAAACAGAAAAGAAAGTTAGCGGGTTTTATAACAACTCTTTCTTTAGCTGTAATATTTGCTGTCGGTGGGTTTACCCTTAATTATTTTGCAGCACAGAAAGCAACGGATACATATCAAAATTTAATGTCTGATGCAGCAAAAGCTACCGACTATAATAAGAAAATTAAGTTATACGGTCAGGCTATCGCAGTTCCAAATAAAGCGGGGGAGAAAGATGCCTACCTTGGCTTAATCCAAGCTTATAAAGAAAACGATTCGGTATTTTCTACCGAGGAATCCGCACAGTTGATTAAATATATAAATAACAACAAAAAGCAATTGCAGGCTGACCCTGAAAATTATACAGAAATATGCTTTGAAACAGGAAAATTATTCTGGTACTACTATGATTACGGTAAGGGCAATCCGATAACACGAGCTACAAGTTCAATTGCGTGGTTCCAAGATGTTATTAACAATGCTCCCGAAGGATATGAAAACCTGAATATGGCAAAGGCATATTCGAGTATCGGAAAATTTTACCGTGACATTACAACAGATGTTACAGAAGCGGATGACAAAGGAAAGTATAAACCTTTCTTTGATAACATAAATGAACTTTTGAATTCAATAGCAAAAGACACTAGTGAAAGTGAAATTGTAAGGTTGGAATTGCTTGAACTTGCAAGAAATGCCATTTCACAGTACGCTACAAAGTTCAAAGGTGATGGCGTTACCAAATCAGAAATATCGGATATGTATTATCTGATAAGGGATACATTAGAAGATATTGAGACTACTACAGAAAAAACAACTGCCAAGAAGAATGGAACCAAGTCATTGCTTTTTGATACAAAAAAGGCAATTGATGCAGCATATAGCACAAGCAAGGGAGGGACTCAGTAATGTCGGTTGAATTATTACAAATCCTTTCTGTGGTAGCATACATTCTTGCAGTCGTAATGCTTGTACTCAGCATTATACTCTTCTTTGTACTGAATATACGGAAGGTAATCGGAAATCTTTCAGGTTCTACGGCAAAAAAGGCAATCAATGACATAAGACAAAAAAATGAAATGTCCGGAAGAAAGTCTTACAAGCCGAGTGCGGTTAATTTAGCAAGAGGCAAAATAACCGATAAGATGACGCCTTCGGGAAACATAGCAAATCAAGGATACGGAGATACTATTTCACCGATTACAGAAAAATTCAGTACATTGGATTTGAATCCACAATCTAAAGAAACTACAATTCTGGACACAACAGCTGATGAAACAACAATTTTGAACGATGTTTCTGCATCTGAGGACACTGTTGTTTTGTCTGACTTTAACACAAAGGAAAATGTAACCAAAAATACAGTTGAAAGCGGACAGCGCACCGAAATTCGCACCGAAGTGGAAATAGGCTTCACTGATAGTGACGAAATTATAGAATAGGGGTGTTATAGTGAATAAATCAGTAAGAAAACTTATGCTTAACTTCCTTATTTCTGTTGTGTTCGCTGTTCTTGCGAGTCTTGTGCTGTTGCTTATTCCGCTGAACAGCGGAGGAGAACGAAATGTTTTATTGATTCTTACAGGAGCTTTTTTCTGGTTATTTTTTATTATTTCTCAGGTATCGTTCTGGCAGGCAAATAATTTAAGAAAAACGATTTTGAAATGCTCTAAAAAGCGAAAGGTCAAGAAACCTGATGACAGTTTGGGTATAATTTCATTTTGTAAAAACAAACCTGCTTGTATAGCAGACGGCATATTGATAATATCTGTGATAATTCTTGTTATTGTATTGTGCTTTAACATGAAAAATCCATGGCTTATTATTACAGATGTGTCCTTTTTATTCTTATCGTTTAACTTGCATTGTATGTTAAATGGCAGAAATTTTCAATATATAAGATGCTTTGAAAAGAGCATTGAAAGTAAGGAGAGGTAAAAATGTACAATAAAAAAAGCGGATTGGTCAATCGTGCATTTTCTGTAGTTCTTGCACTGCTTATGGTTCTCAGCATATTGCCGATAACCGCATTCGCAAGCACATCAGTCAATGTTGACTCATTTACTGTTTGTGTAAATGATAGCGTGAATAACGCAGACATCAATGACGCAAGTATTGAATACAAGGTGCTCATTGACCAAAATGTTAAGGAAGACAATACGGTAAAAACCAACGAAGGCGAAGCTGTTATTGCCGAGATGAAAAACTATGAGCAAGACATTGCTGACGGCAAGACGGTGACCTTTGAATACAGCGTTTCGGCTGACGGCTATGTTACAAAGACCGGCAAGGCTGATGTAACAGATGTAAACGACAACATTGATGTTAAACTGGAGAAAAAGGTTGTTGAGACTGTTCCGATTACTGTAAATAAAAATGGAAGCGGTACCGTTAAAATCAATAACGAAGAGGTAACGGATTCTAAAGCTGTTGAAAAAGACAGTACGGTAGAACTGGAAGTTACCCCGGCAAAAGATACCTACATCAAGAAACTTGTAATCGGCGGAGAAACAAAGTCTGTTGAAAAAGGAAAGTCATACAGAAATTCTTTTAAAGTATCAGATGCACTTACAGTAGAGGTTACTTTTGTAAAAGAGTATACCGTAAGTATCGACAAGAATGCGGGTGGTTCTGTAAAGCTTGACGAAGACAGTTCTGAAAATCAACTTTTTGACGAAGGTACCAAAACGAACCTGACTGTTTCGGCAGATGAGGGTTATCAGATTTTGTCTGTTTCTATAAACGGAGAAGATGAAACTGTAACAGATACATCAAAATTTAATTTTAATAAAGAGCTTACTGTTAACAGCGACATTGCTATCAAAGTGGAATTTGTAAAGGTTTATACCGTAAAAGTATCCTGGGACAAAAACGGTAATGTAAGTGTCAGACCTGCACTGACGCAGGGAGATGGTACATCAACGGAGGGTACTGTTGTTGTAAAAAAAGATGGTATAGTTAGTATAACCGCCACACCCAGCGAAACTTATCGTGTAAGTTCTGTTAAAATCAATGGAGAAGAAATTAGCTATGATGATAACCGTTTCAATGCCAATAAATCGTATAAGTGGGAACAAACGGGCGTTGCTATGGACTATGAAATTGAAATAACATTTGCTCCAATTTTATGCAAAATCGATGTTAATGCAGGTGAAAACGGTTCTGTAACGGCAGATAAGTCAGAAGTAAACTACGGTGAAAGTACTAATATTACAATTACTGCAAATAAAGGATACTGTATTGACGAAGTTAAAGTGAACGGAGAAGATAAAAAAACATCCGTTACACGAAGTGGCGAAAACACATATAAGCTTTCAATTGAAAATATTACAAGTGAATCAAACAAAGTATCAGTTTCATTTAAAAAGTATTCTGAAATGGAATCCGGCGACTACAAGTGGGACAAGGATGACGCTATTCGATCATCAAGTGACGGAACATTTGTGTTTAATAAAGATGCTGCAGTTGTTTTTAGTACGGAAAAGAACGGCATTGAACTGATATTTGACGATAAGACATCTATAGGTGGATACGGAATAAAATCTGTTGAAATTACTGATACAGAAACTGTCAAAGAAGTCATTGTTTATAAGAATGAAACCGAAATAAGCAGTGAAGAATTTGACAATTTGAAAATTGTAATTGACAAGGCTGCACCTAATCCAAAAATAGGTGTCGAAGAAGCAAATGAAAACGGCTACTACAATTCTGATTTTAATGTTACACTGAGTGCGAAGGATTCAGATGCTTATTCCGGAATAAGCAAATTGGAATATTGGGTTTACAAAAATGGTGAGACAGTGACAGATCACCATGAAGTCTATTCCTATAAATCGGGTGATGAAATTTTACAAGAAAAATCTGTTGATGATGTAAAAATTGATGCAGAAAAAAATAACAGCGACAATGTAAAAATTGTATTGAAGGTAACAGACCTTGCAGGTAATGAAAACGAGGTATGCGAGAAGGTAAAAATCAATACCACGGCACCGACTGTAAATGTAGAAATCAACGGTAACACCAATACAAGTTTTGAAAAAGGTTATTACACTCAAAGAACTGCAACTGTAACAATTACAGATAGAGGCACAACATTTGATGCAAACGCTGCAACTGACGGAATCAAAATTTCTGGTAAAGGTATTGACGGAAATGAAATATCACTTGACAAAACAAAGATGATTTCTAAGTGGGATACCAACGGTGATAAGCATACAGCGACTGTATCATTTGTTGATAACGGAATTTACAGCTGGTCTGTATCATACCAAAATAAGGCAGGTTTGAAAAACAGCGGTGTAACAGAAACAGGCGATTATGTTTATGATTTTACCGTTGACAATTCTGCACCTTCTCTTAAACTTACATATGAAGAAAATACGTGGAACGAACTCCTCCAAACAATTACATTCGGAATTTGGAGCAAGAGTGATGTGAAGGTATCTGCAAATGTGGAAGATGGCATTTCACCGATAAAGAGTGTTTCTTATCACAAATATAACGGTGATACTGCACTCGGTGATAAAGAACTTGATGAACTCTACAACAATGGCGAATTTCAGGAGCATAATGCTCCTATTAAGGCTTCACCCGGTGAGCAGGCTGTAATTTATGGTCGAGTTGAAGATTATGCAGGCAATTATACCTATGTTTCTTCAAACGGCATAATAGCTGATAATAAAGCACCGGAAATTACATTTGATGTTAGTCCTAAAAACAAATACGGTAAAATTTACAACGAAGATGTAGATGTTTACAACGGAGATGTAGATGTTACAGTTAGTGTTAAGGATGTATGTTCGGGTATTAAATCCATAAATTATAAGGTGTATTGCGATGAGAATGTAACACAGGAAGATACTTATGAATTTAATATTACAGATCCTACAAAGGAACAGCTTGAAACAGAAATATCGAAACTTATAACTGTTGAGGCCGAAAAGAATAATTCTGATAATGTAAAAGTTGTTGTAACAGCTACCGACAATGCAGGAAACAAAACAAAAGACGACGAGCATACAATTTCACTTGTCATTGATAAGACTCCGCCTGAAATCAATGTGAAGTATAACAGCACAGCAAACAACGGTGCAAAAAACGGTTATTACACATCAAGAACTGCAACAGTGACTGTTACTGAAAGAAGCAGTCATTTTGATGGGGCTGATGCAACCAAGGGCATTATAATCAATGCCGTAGATGCAAAAAATAACAAGGTATCAGATGCTTACAAAATCAGCGGTTGGACTACTGTTAAAAATGATAGCAACAACCCGGATAAGGATACGCATACGGCAACAATTAAGTTTGAAAAGGATGCAAACTACACATTTGCTGTATCCTATACTGATAAGGCGGGAAATGCTAATGACGGCGTTGATGTTTCGGGTCAAAGCAATCCGTATAAATTCACAGTCGATAAGACAAGTCCGACAGGTTCATTAAAGGCAAAGTCTGCCGAAGGACAGGAAACTGAATGGTCAGAACTGCGTAAGACATTAACATTTGGGTTCTGGTCGAAAAAGAAGATTACAGTAACAGGCAGTCAGAATGATAAAACTTCCCCTATTGCAAAGGTTGAGTATTACAAGGTTGAAGCCAAAAATGCAACCGACGGTACAACCCCTCTCACAAAGGCACAGCTTGACAATGTAACTTCATGGGCAAAATTCAGTTCGCTTGAAGTGCGTCCAAATGAGCAGTGTGCTGTTTATGTAAAAATCACGGACTATGCAGGCAACTATACTTACATAAGTACCAACGGACTAATTGCAGACAACAAAAAGCCCCGTGAGGAGTCAGTTGCACCTCAGGTAACTGTTAATCCTCAACAGCCACTCAACGGATTCTATAAGGGCAATGTCAAGGTGTCGATTTCGGTCAATGACCCGCTTACAGGCGGAACATATTCAGGTCTGAAAGAGGTATCTTACAGAGTTTACAGTCAGAATATTCTGACACAGGAAGGAACACTGTATTCATTCAACAAATCTAATCCGAAACAGTCTGATTTGCGCAGCAAGTGGACAGGTTCAATCACTGTTGACAGTGCAAAGAATAACAGTAATGATGTCCGAGTTGTAGTTTATGCAAAGGACAATGCCGCTAATGATTCGGAGGGTGTTGCAAAATTAAAGATTGATACAACCGCACCAAGAATTGATGTTTCATATGATAACAATTCTGCCGACAGCAATTCATATTTCAAGGCAGGACGAACTGCAAGAATTGTTGTTACAGAGCGTAACTTCAATCCTGATGATGTAGTTGTAAAAATTACAAATACTGACGGCAATATTCCGAGAATTTCTAACTGGACAAAAACTGTTGGAACAGGAAATCAGGATGATACAAGATGGACTGCAACAATTCCATATACTGCAGACGGAGATTATCATTTCAGTATTGCATACACAGACCTTGCCGGTAACAAATGCAGCGGAGAGAATTATGCAACAGGAACTGTAGCCGCAAAATCATTTACCATGGACAAAACTGCTCCTACAATTACTGTAAGCTACGATAATAATTCAGCAAGAAACGGCAATTATTACAAGGCTGACAGAACAGCTACTGTCACAATTATTGAGCATAACTTTGATGTCAATCGTGTAAATGTTTCATTCTCAGCAGGTGACAAAAAATCGCCTAATATGAGTGGTTGGAGTTCAAGTGGTGATCAGCATACAGCTACTATTGCTTATAGCAGGGACGGCTACTACTCATTTGACATATCAGTCAAGGATAAGGCAGGCAATGATTCCGCAAAATTTAATACGCAGTCATTCTACATTGATAAAACCGCACCAACCCTTGAAATAACAGGCGTTAAGAACAATTCTGCATATTCAGGAGATATTCTTCCTGTTGTTTCATATTCAGACGATAATTATGATGACAATAATGTTTCGATAAAACTTGTTGGTGCAAACAGAGATAATGTTGATCTTGAAGGTTACTATGACGATCAGATAAACGGAAAAAAGTTTATATTTTATGACTTTGAAAAAGAAAAGAAAGTTGATGATATTTACACTCTGACGGCAACACTTACCGATAAGGCAGGCAATACATCAACGAAGTCTGTTGTCTTCTCTGCTAACCGTTTTGGTTCAACATATGCCTTCGACAGTGCAACAAAAAAGCTTAACGGTGCATATTCAAAGAGCGTTAAAGATATTGTTGTGACAGAAACCAATGTCAATAAACTCAACAACATAAAAATAACACTATTCAAAAACAGTGACACTATCAAGCTCAAGAACGGTACTGATTACAGAATTGATGTGGAAGGCGGCAACGGAAAATGGTATAAGTATGTATATACTATTTTTGCAAAGAATTTTAGCGATGACGGTGTGTACAGACTTAGCTTCCATTCAGAAGATGCAGCTGGAAATATATCTGAAAATACGCTTGATACAAAGAACAAAGAAATTCGCTTTGGTGTTGATAAAACAAAGCCAAATGTAGTACTTGATAATCTTGAAAGCGGACAAACATATCCGTTGGAAAAATTAAAAGTTTCTATGATCGCAAATGATAATTTGCTTCTCAATTCAGTTGTTGTTTACCTTGATAATTATGACAAGGCTTATAAAACATGGGACGCAAAGGAAATTGCTGATATTTTAGGAAAAAACGGCGAATTTACATTTGATGTTTCAGGTAACTCTACCGGAGCGCATAAGATGAAAGTTGTTTGTACGGATGCGGCGGGGAACAAAATTACAAAAGAAATTAAAGATTTCTATGTAACAACTAACCTTTTTATACGATACTATAACAATAAGCTTTTATTCTTTGGCTCAATCGCAGGTTTCTTACTTATCGTAGGTGTGATTGTATATGCTATTGTTCGTAAGAAGAAAGCAAAGTAGTAATCCAGTACGGATTTGTTACTGTAAATGCAAGTATGGGGCTGTGAAAAAACTTCCCCTGTTTTGACAGCTACATGGAAAGTATGCCTTTTTAACAAATTGCCTTATTTTTCACAAAAACTGAAAGGAGCTGCGAAGAATGGAGTCTTAAACTTCATTTCTTCACAGCCCCTTTTCATATGGTTGACATCGCAATTCCGGCTTGATACAATATGATACGAGAATACAAGGAAGTTTAAGGCGGTTAGCACTCCCGAAAGGGGGTGATATGCATGACTGAATCGGTTTTGCTGATAATTTTACTTATAGCACTCGCAGAAGTCATCAATAGCATAAAAAAATAATCGCCCGACAGCCTCAAATATCGGACGATTATTTTATATTCGTTTTAAAACCTTGGGACTAACCGCTTTTAACGGTTTTCCTTGTGTTCTTATTATATATTATGCAAAAAGCAATGTCAATATTCCATTTGAATTTTATATGGCTGAAAAATGTTGAGCGGTGACGGAACTTTCCGACACCGCTTTTTTTATTTAAATTCATCATTCTTCAATTTTACGCACGAATACCGTCCTATCCTTTACCTC
>ERZ780135.851-NODE-851-length-16944-cov-5.373675_pt1 | contig 16944 bp, 12 predicted proteins | sample MGYA00511946_ERZ780135 | MGnify/ENA primary metagenome ERZ780135 (study PRJEB29588, sample SAMEA2151034) | human gut metagenome | biome: human gut; feature: human-associated habitat; material: faeces | place: Denmark | collected 2008/2010 ... | reverse complement strand
ATATAGCTGGGGCACCATTGAAAACTGCTCGGTGTCGGGCAGCGTCAGCGGCACGGTGTATGTCGGCGGTGTGGTGGGTGTTCAAATAGGCGGTTCCATCACCGGATGCAGTTCCTCTGCCACAGTGAAGGGAACGGTCGATGTCGGCGGCGTGGCAGGTCAGACGAATTCGAGTGCCACCCTGACCGCTTGCTATGCCACGGGCAACGTGACCATAGAAATAAACCCCGAAAAGAATATCGCTGGCGGCAGTCTGGTGGGAATGAACGCAGGAAGCAGCCTCCTTGCCTGCTATGCCACGGGCAACGTAACCAGTACGGGTAGTAGCACTGGCTATGTACATATCGGCGGCTTTTTGGGAAATAACTACACCACCGTGACCGCCGGCTATTGGAAGAACAATCATGAACAAGGCATCGGCTACAATAGGGAAAGCACCGGAGCCACGAAGGTGGACGGCTCTGTCGTTACCTGGCAGAAAGCCGTTGATGCCATGAACACCGCCTTGCAGAACGCAGGCTCAAAGTGGCGTTACGAACTTAACGGAGCATTGCCTACCTTGAGGAAGCAGTAAGCCGTTGCGGGCGGAAATGTTCCGTCCGCAACGAACATTAACCGAAGTATAACCCCAATAAAAAAGGAGGACGTGATGGAACACACGGAGAATCCACCAATGAGAGTGGTTGTGTCTGCAAATTTTTGTCAGGCACAAACTAAATTCGTACATTCAATTGATAGTAAATTGGATGATTCTTAGAGTAGTATTAATCAATAATTAAAAGTAAAAACTATGAACGAACAGAATTTGCCCAAGAATACTAAAAAAGAAGTAAAGGAAACTGCTGTTCCTGTGGTTTCAAATGACCCTCAAGAAGTTAATAATGATTCTCCTCCTAAGTTAAAGGAGGATACCGGCTCCAAAGGAAAGACAAATTCCAATGAAGCCTCCAAATCCGACATCGGCAACGATTCCCAATCCAGCATACAGGACAATGGTGGAGCAAGCCTTGCGAGTGAGCCATTTATAGACTTGCTATACAATCAGATAGAAAGCGTAATCGGAGGTGAAAATCCGAATCAGTTTCTTTGTCTGACCCTGCCAGGGCAAGCACTCACAGCCAAGGACTTTGCCTACGACTACAAAAACAATGCGGAAAAAGGGCCGATGGTGGAAGCCAACGAATCGCGTTTAGCCAACAAACTCTTCGATCCCTGTCGCGTTACAGGCGGTGATAACGGCATGACATTGCCATATCAGTACCGTTCGGCTCTGGATACATTAACTCCTAAATTGAACGAAAAAATCGCAAAAGCGAAAAATCAACTGCGCGAGCTGCTGCTGACCCCATATCCTTATGATTTTGGTGACGAAAATACGAAAAGCTATACGCTTCAGGAGGTATTTTATCGCCTATATGATGACTATGTGGCTGCAGAAAGAGCATGGTCTGAAAAACAAAACAAGAAAAAAGAAGCTTTAAGAAAAATTTATCCTGATACTTCAGAGGAGAATAATATTCATTACAACAATGAATACTTGCAATGGTATGAAGCAGTTGCAAGAGGAGAATCTTTGGAATTGAACGAAAAGCGGGCAAAAGTGTTATCCGTCTTCTCCCCCAACGATATGGACATCCTCAATGGAGTTCTTGACAGCGGTTCAGGTGCGGAGCTGGAGCAGGCCAGAGAGATTTTGGAAAACATTCAGAGGCTGACTCCAGACGGAGGCATTGTCTATCCAGTAAAATTCAACCCCACAAACTGGTTTGAACTGCTGAACACATCCTTCATCCCGTCCGACTTACTTGATTCCCCGGAGTCATTGGCTATGAGATTGCGTAATCTGTCTTCACGCAGGATTACCCTTTCCTCACAAATCTCCAATCTGACAAATCTGATTGATGAAGAAGACAGGAGTAAAGAACTGGAAAAAAACAAAAATGACGCCGAAAATGCAAGGGACGCTTTGAATAAAGCTCAAAATGAATTGATCAGCAGTTACGGTGAAGGTGTCAAGACTGTCATTGATACTGCATTTACCATTGCACCGATATTCAGTGGAGGAGTACCTAGTAGTATCATCAGCAGACTGGCAAGCGGATTAAAATTTGATAAAAATGACCAAAGTGTAGACAGTTTGGTCGATAAAATTACAGCCATACTGTCAAAAAACCAAAAACTTCAAAACGATTATATAACTAAATCGCAACAGTTATCCAATGTCTTACTGGAAGAGGCGATAAATAAAAACCTCATGCAACTCAAGCAACTGCTTCCACCAATTCAAGAACAGCAGGAGAGGATTAATACTGAAATCCAGGAAATCTTGGAGAAAATGAAAGTTGCCCAAACGGTAAATTCAGGCAAAGAGACTGAAAGCGTACAGACACCGATTGTTCCTGAAGGATTCACGCAGGTACTAATCGACGTAGCCGCCTCACAGATAGACAAGGAAAGCAACAACCACTCGTCTGCTTCAAACAGCCCATACGGTGCCAGTTTATGGTTCGCAGGTTACTCAGGGAATAAAGAAACGAATTCTTCGACCTTTGCAGAGCTATGCCACTCCCAAAATACGTCTGTTCGGGTCGGAATGAATGTGGCAAAAGTGGGCATCGAGAGAGAATGGTTTAATCCTGGGATTTTTGTCTTGACCAAGGATATGTTTAACGTGTCCACCTCACGTGTGTCTCCAATAAAAGATTACAGTGAAATTACAGAAGAAAGGCTTTCAGACATGAGCCGCAGCCATATCCTACCCTGTTATCCTGTGGCCATGCTCGTCGCCAAAGACATTTCCATCCAAGTGGCTACTAGCGACCAGCTCTCGAATACCTTCTCGGCTACCATGGAAGAGCATGTCTCACATGGCGGCGGCTTCCTGCTTTTCAGCGGTGCAAAAAGTAGCAGTTCTTCATTCGGTTCTTCTGGCATCCACACCAGCTCCACGGACAAGAGTTTCAACATCAAGATTACCACTCCTCAGATTATCGGTTACTATCTGCAAGCGACACCAGCAGACAAGAGTACCATCATGGACGAGATATCCGATGATGAAATGGCAGCAGGATTTGTAACTATATCTAAGTTTGTGGAAGACTACAAGAAACTTCTCCAGGCTATGAACAAGAATAATACAGAACAACAGAATTAGTATTAACCATTAAAAATGAAATATAATGTGTTTTGGGAATAAATTAAACCAGAATAGGCCTAAACATTGTATAACTCCATTTCCAACCCCCAATAATTTCTGTGGAGGGTTCGCTTTGAATGCGGTCTTGGTGGATCTGGGAAGTGGCACGTGTCCCATAGAGGTTTATATGCGGATACAGGACTATCAGAATAAAGAGATTATTGAACCGTATCCGGAGTCTGAGGCAAGCAAATACTTGCTGGACAATAAATCAAGCGGCACTCTTATGTCTTTGCCATCGGGGATATGCGCTGCATTTAAAGATTATGTAACAGATAGAACCGTTACGGTATGTTATGGCTCAAATTTTGAAAGTGGTCCTTTAAAGAATTTGATATCTGAAGAAATAAGCAGAATAACAGATAAAAGACTGGGCATGAAAACTCAAGCTTTAGATGCCCTTTACCATGAAATAACCTGGGATTATATATTGGTCTTGGTAAATAATAAACATTGGATTGCTGTAAAGCATGTAAAAGGAGATAGATTCGTTTGTTATGACCCAGCTGAAGGTAAAGATTCAGATGGTTCCACGATGGGAAAAGCCATTGAAAATTTAAGAAAAGAATATGTAATCAGTGGCTTGTACATCTGTATCTAAAAAAACAATTTAATAGAAATAGTACAATGGCGGTCATTATTGCATGACCGCCATTGTAGCAACATATGCTCCCAAGGCATAAATAAGGTTCATGATAAAGTCGTTCACAGACCTGTGACGCGAATGTACAATCTGCGCCATGTTCTTCAACATATTGTTTATGGTTTCGATAATGTATCTCTTGCGCAGCATCATTCTTAACATTATGGCACGAAGAAGGCAATAAAATTGGTTGATTGGTTATCGAGATAATAATAGTAATCGCCTAACTTTAAGTGCAAACTTAATGTTAGGCAGTAACTCGTCTATCTCATGTATAGTTCTGCGCAATTATCATTCCAACACCTCCTGCAACCACAAAGATACCAAACGTGAAGAAAAACCAGAAGAACCACTGGGCATAGTGACCGAGATAACAACCATCATATTCCTTGTAGCGTTCACGGACTTTTTTCCGTTCATCAGCAAACATTGAATTGACCTCACGGATATGCGTCTGCATCTGTGCGGTCATCCATTGGCGTTCTTTGGCAAACAGTTCTTGGATTTTCTGCCAGTCAGCATCATTGACATTTACAGACACCTTTAATTTTGTGGGAGCATTTTCCAAGACTTTGTCTATGTGCTGATTGATGGTATCAACCTTTTTGCTGATAGTAGTCACAGCACCACCTAATTTGGATTCTGCACGCTGATACTGCTGAATGGCAGATTCCAGTTCAAGTGCGGCATTGATAAAGGTATTTGTAGCCTTATCAATGTCCTCACTTAACTGCTTCAACTCAGAAACACGGTTTACAAGTCCATCCTCGGCTTGCTGTTCCTCAACCTCGTTTTCGACATCATTCATCATGTTGTCGAAGTCGGATCTTTCTTCTGTGTCTATGTTTATCTTGCTTTTTCTGATTGCCATATTATCATTGATTTATCGGTGGAAACTTCTGCTGCGTGGTTTAGGCTTGCACATGGCATGAGCCATCTGTGCGCAACGGTGGGCAAACTTCCAGTCATCTTCATCGTCTTTCTTACCCCAACCAGAAGAAGGAGCAGAACCGCCACCGCCACATGACTCAGACATGGAAGTGGCTGCGTCAATGTACCCTGCAAACAACAGTATCGCTACATGAGCGACATTATCTGTTGTCGCTATATCATTATCCTCTGGAATCTGAACCTCATTAGTAAAGACATCTTTGACAGAGTTCGGAATCCAAATCTTCTTGACCTCATCGCCAGTATTGATGTGGAATGCCGTTTGTGCAATTTGAGGTTGCGCCTTTGGTTGTGATGCTGTTGGAGTCTGAATGACAGGACGAACTGGGCGAGGCGCAGGAGCAACGGATGGAGAAACAGGCTTTGTCTTGACTTGTGTAGGTTGTGGGTGCAGTTTCTTCCAGGTGTCTTCAATCTTTGATGCCATAAACTTTCTGCCAATCTCAGAAGCCTTGAACACGGAAGCATTCTTGCCGACCGTATAGCCGACAAGTTTCCGTTGCTTATCGTAACGTGGCTTTACCTCATAGCCTTTCATGCGCAACAGATTGAAGTATCTGTCAATGTTGAACTGTTGCATATCTTTAAGAGTATGTTCGCAATCTTCCGCAAGTTCCACTTTCCGCATGTTCCGAATCTCCTGCGGTTGTTCCCACCCATGACGCATATTGATGATTTCCGCAGCCTTCATTGCCCGAAGATGAATGTCGTGTACATCATTGGTATTCCCCTCCATGTCCACGCGACAACAGTCAATGTGAAGATGCAGCGTTCCAGACATAGAATCAGAGTGCAATCCACCCACATTCATAGAATTGGTGAAGTTGGTCTTTATCTCATTGGAGAAACCATTGGGCGTAAGTCCAACAGAATCCAAAACTTCCAATGCTTCGTCTTGGAGGTTTGCCCAATCTTCCATAGTGAAGTTTGCAGACTCTTCCTTTGATGGGGAAAGTACAAACGTGGTCATGAACCTTTCCAACTTTCTGCCCACCGTCCTTTCCGCCTGATGATACTGGCAATGATGCTTCATCATGTACCAGATGGCGGTAGGGTCAAGACCATCGGGCATATTGTTCACCTTGACCGTCTTTGCATTCTCCTTTTCCAATGCGTACCTTACGGAATTGCCTCCATACGATACGACCTTTGCGAGCATAATCATGATTGTTCATTTGATTTGGTCTGTACGTTTGTTGTGATATTCTCTTCAATGCTATACCAATGTTGGATAAGTCCTGCAACGGCATCAATCCACCAACGCATGAACTTCTCATTCTTGAAGAACCGAGCCTTTTCCTCAGCCGTTTTCTTGGATAGCACGTTGCTGATTTTTATCAAATCCGTCCTTGCGATGGCGAGAGAGTTGAGAGCGTCCACCTCTTCCTTGGTGAGTCTCATGCGTGGACGGTGCTTCAAACCAGTCTCAACGACATAGCGGCTCAGACTAATTCCGCACTCCTTGGCAAGCGTCTGGAGCTGCTTTAACTCTTCTTTCGTACATCGGTAGGTATGGACTTCCGTGGGCGGTTTCCTTTTGATTTTCTTCTTTCTCATTTGTCCTTGTCTCTGATTAAAATGGGATGATTACAAGCACCTTGCAAAGGTGCCCACGACTGCGAGCCTGCGAGTAGTCCGAGATACTTTTAGGAATACAGAAAGACGGACGCGGCTTCTGTATTACAAAAGGATTTCTCGAAAAGTACCTATAAAATGACGGCACTTTTAACAGCGTCCGTCCCCAAGGCTGCTTAAACGTATAACAGTTTGGCGGTAGCCTATGGCGGTCAATCGTCCTTTGGGATGATTTATCGGTATGGTGGCTCATAAGCCTCTTTATGCCTTTTGATTGCCGTTATTGTAGCTGTTAGCCTTGTAACCATTGGCATTAGAACCGTTAGACTGTTGTGTTTGACCTCCTGCCAGATGCTGTGGATATGTGTTGTGTTCTCCCTCATTCTGTTTGGCATCTGCTTCTTGTAGGGAAGAAGGATTGCCAACAGACTGTCTGGAGTAGTTTTGTTGTTGGGAAATTCCACCAGTAACAGCATCGGAAAGATTACCATTCGTTCCGACCTTACCCACGCTTCTGTTGTCATTAGATGAAGTCGAATTTAGGGAAGAAGAAATATCTGCCGTAGAAGAATTGCCCTTGTTGTCAGTATCGGATATTCCATTGGCAGAATGCCCATCTTCCTTGTCCGACTTTGTATCATCCTCCGTTGTCGTAACAATCACTCTTGCTTGTGGAACTTCCGTGTGGATGATTGCAGAGCCATCCGTATTGCGCTTCAATGAAAAGCCGTTCTTGACAAATCTTCCGTCCACATACCAACCAGAGAGGGAATGCAGGGTAATGATGCGGTTGTCTCCAACTTTTTGTGAAGAGGAAATGCCCACAGCCTCCATAGCCTGTAAAAGTTTGGGGACGGTCTTGCGGTCTTTGTCCCAGAGTTTGGCAAGTTGGGTATTGTCAACCATACATTGCCCACACAATATTTCCACTTGTTGGTTCTTGCTGATAGGCACAAGTGTTGTTTCACGTTCAGCAAGAGAGGCAAGAGACATGAAGCATTCCATGCGGTCAATCTTGTACTTCTTGCAGCGAAGATACTCCATCTGTACATCGGACAGCGTGAAGCAGTAATGTATCTTTTGTTTATCCATCTTCTGTAAATTTTGAATATTATAACCATAAATGGCAAGACTGTTTTTCTCAGTAAAGAGAAAATCATCTGTGCCGTCCTCTCCTTGGGGAAATGTCCTCTGCGATAACATAGAGCTCGCCTTGCAACCTGTCATTAGAATGGCTGCTTAATCGTGAAATGCACTCAATGCAGACAGACTGGGCAAGAAGTTTTCTTCTGCCGACAGTTGCTTCATCATTGATGCCCTTGTTGGCTCCGCATTGCTCGGCAAGTCCATTGAAAGCATCACGCATCCGAAAGTAGCCGTTGCCAGTATTGATGTAGCTCACGGCAAGGTCAGCGACATTTGCCAACTTGCTTCTGTACTCCTCATGGGAAATATCATCCTTCATCATCGCCATGTCTATTTACAAAGTTCACTCATGTGCTTGGTCGCTGCAGCCTTGGTCTCAGCCTCAGACATACTGCGGTTCTGGCGCATCCAGTTCAAAAGTTCGGACTTCTCAAAGTAGATAATCTTGCCGTTGGGACGGAAGAACGGAAGTTCATGCTTGTGTGTCATCTTGTAGAGACTGCTCTTTGATATACCCATAAATAAGGCTGCTTCCTCCAGTGTCAATACTTGCTTGGCATCACGGAGTAGGTTCTCCATTATCCCAATGCGGTGCTCATGTGACTCTACCTTCAAGAGAAGAGTCTCGGTGTCGATAGTTTTGTTCATTAACCTGTAATTTAATTGTTTGTGATTCGTTGTACTGCTTGCTTTGAAAGTGTAGTCCCCCAAGGCAGAGAGAAATCCCTGCCCGAAAAAAGGGAACTACAAAAGTGAATTTAACTGGTTGTTATCCTGAAAAGTTCTGTTTACTTGTTATCCTGTATAAAAGTTATTCTGCGTGGATGGGTGTTGGTGGCTGCTGTCCGCTTTGTCCTCGGTATCTGCTTGTTCTCCTCACGTTGTTTGCGACCTCGAAAGGCTTTCTTCGTGTTGTCAACAGCCTTGACCTTTTCATTCGTCAGCACATCTGCATAGATGGCGGTGGATTTGAGCGACTTGTGTCCCATCAGCTTCTTGGTTGTCTCAATGTTGCCGGTAACCGCCTGTACCAAAATTCCGAATGTATGTCTGGAGCAGTGAAAAGAGATATTCTTCTCTATGCCCACCTTTTTGGCTATCCTTTTAAGGGCTGCATCCACATTAGCCTTGGCAGGAAGGTGAAACACAAAATCATCATCGCCTTTTGGTGGCATCCATGACAAGGCGGTATTGCCGATTGGTACGGCATTGAGAGCCTTGGTTTTCTTTTGGACGATTACAAGCGTGTTCGTTTCCTTGTTTCTCTTGATGTCACTCCACCGCAGAGCCTTGATGTCGCTGATACGAAGTCCTGTCAGACAGGCAAAACCGAAAGCTCTCTGTGCTTCTGCAACTCCTGGACTTCTCTCATCTGAAGCCATGAACCTTTTCAGTTCATCGGGAGTGAGATACTGCTTATGTGATGACTTTGGCTTGGGGAAGATGTCTGACTTCTCCAACTGGTAGAAAGGGTTAGCCTTTAACTTACCGAACTTGACAGCCTTGTTGAACACCGCCACTATGCGCTGTTGAACATTGTGAAGCGAGCCTTCACACAAAGGCTTGGCTTCAACTCGTACATACTTCTGTGGTACATAGTCGTTCTTCAGCCAAAGGAAGAATGCCTTGAACCATTCCTTGTCGAACTTCCTCAGAGTGATGTGAGGTCTGCGCTTGTTGGAAAGGAACTCGCTCATTAGGTATTTCAGATACTTTGACTGGTCAACAATAGCCTTGGAGTAGTCTGTATTGTCGCTCATCCAGTCGATGTAAGTCTGGATCCAGTCCAAGACTTCGGGAGACTCGTCATTGGGGATTTCCTTCACAATCATCAAGTGACCTACCTCTGGGATGGTCTCTGGATGAAGAATACGCTCAGCCCTTATCTGGTGAGCACGTTGCAATGTTTCTTCGTTCCTTGCTTTGGTCTCTGCATCAACCTCCGGCAACAAATAGAGGGAAAGAAATTCAAACTTGCGCTTGCCACCATCGTAGATGTCAAGATACAAGCTTATGTTGTCGTTGGCAAGAGCCTTTTGTCTGATAGTTATTGTCATGTCTCTATATATTTTCGTTGTCAATGATTTATGTGAACATACCGTCAATGAGGTTGATGGCTTCCTCCTTCTTCTTATCCACGATTTTAGCATAGATTTCCGTGGTCTGAATGTTAGAATGTCCCATCAGCTTGCTTGTGGTAAAAAGGTCTGCACCGAGCGTGAGCATCATCGTTCCGAACGTGTGCCGTGAGCAATGGAATGAGATATGCTTCTCTATCCCTGCCGCTTCCGCCCATTTGCGGAGAGCCCTGCCTATAACGGTCTGTGTGGTTGGTATGTCAAAGAAAGGAATATCATTTCCTCTTGGCTTTGGCAACCACCGCTTAGCCTCTTCCGAGAGAGGTATTATAACAGGCTTCTCCGTCTTTTGCATTTCCATGTCTATGTATTCGCCCTTTCCGTCAGCGGTCTTGAAGATGTGCATCGGAGCAAGACGGTACATGTCGCTTAATCGCAATCCAGTAAAACAGGCGAAGATGAAAGCCTCCTTGACCTCTGGGCGGTAACTGTCCGTAGCCATGAGGGTACGAAGTTCCTCAATGGTCAGATACTCTTTCTTGCCATCCTTGGGTTGGATGCGTTCACGTGCATCAAGTTCCTTCATAGGGTTGTTGCGGATAATGCCTTGTCGCACAGCGTTGTTGAGTGCAGTGGAGAACATTCCGAGGTATCTGCTTGCCGTATTCTCGCTGATAGGTCTTGGCTCGCCATACTTGATATGGGAGTTTGGGAAGTTACGCAAGAACTTAACATATCCACGGCAGAACTCCGCATTGACCTCTTCAAGAGAAATGAAGCCTTTGTTTGTCTCGTCAAGATACTTCTCCACGGTGTGCAGCATTTCCACACGGCAATGGAGCGTTGACTTCTTGATGCCGACACCACCTTCACAATACTTCTTTATCCATGTGGTAAGAAGCATCGATCCTTGTTTTACTGTCTCCCAGTCCTGTATGCCATGACCATGCAGGGCTTTGATGCGCTCTGCCTTGATGCGTTCTGCAACCGCCATAGTCTGCTTGTTCTGTTCCTTGCAGACAGGGTTGATTTCGGGGACGAGGTAGAGTTTGAGGTATTCATACTTCCTCACTCCCTTATAGTAGATGTCAAGATAGATGCTCTTGTTGCCATCTGCGAGCGACTTCAACCGAATTTTAATCGGCTCTTTCAGCTTTACTTGTTTCTTTGGTCTTGCCATGATGTATGAAGTGTTATTTTGTTTTTGTATTCTGCTACATTGGAGGGTCTTTCTCCCTCTTGTTGAAAGTTCATGTCAGATATGGTTTTCTATGCTGACATTTGCTTTTCTTTCTCTTCCCTTACTTCGGAAAACTGATGTAAAGATAAGAAAACAAACCGAGAAACGAGAAACAAAACGGAAACAAGAAACAGTCTTTTATGTCTTTTTAAGAGTGAGTTTGGCAAACATCGGAAAATTCAAATTATCGCTTAAAGCATTGATACTTAGCGCATTTACTTTCATTTGCTTTCTTGTCTTTTCAAACGCATTTCGGAGGGCTAAGATATTCTTGACGTCCTTTCCTAGACAACATAAATAAGGTTAGGGTCTTAATAGGAATAAATGTAGATAAATACATTGCACAAGCAACAAGGCAAGGAAAGATATTTTTTGGAGCAGAAGAAGAAGTAAAAGAAGAGTGTCTACGTGAAATTCGCCGAGATATAGAGCATTCGCATTATAGCAAAGAGGTCGAAAATGGAATGTTCCAAATGGTGAAAGACCTTATTGATGGTAAATTGGAACTAAGAGCGCATCCTTCAAAAAAAATACATGCCAAAATATACGTACTTTATCCAAACGATTTTAATCAATACACCCAAGGAATGGCTATAACTGGTTCCAGTAATCTTACTGGAAACGGACTAGGCATCACGGAGGAACGTCAGTATGAGTTTAATGTAAAAATGGATAGATATGATGATGTAAAATTTGCCAAAGAAGAATTTGAATTATTATGGAAAGAAGCCGAAGGATGCGAAATTACGGCTGATGATGTAAAAACATCAATAGATCATACATACCTCAAAGGTGATGCTTCACCTTATGACCCTTATATTAAAATGCTCATGGAGTATTTTTCGGATAGAGTCATGGCAACAGACGATAACAATCCATTTGATATGCCGGAAGGGTATAAGAAATATGATTACCAAATGGATGCTGTGGAAGAAGGTTATCAAAAGCTACTGCGTTACGATGGCTTTTTTCTTGCTGATGTTGTAGGTCTTGGCAAGACTGTAATTGCTACAATGATAGCTAAGAAATTCTTGATCGAGAATGGGCGTGACAAAACAAAAATTCTCGTCGTCTATCCACCTGCCGTAGAACACAACTGGAAAGCAACATTTAAAGATTTTGGCATTGACAAGTATGTTAATTTTATTTCCAATGGCAGTTTGTCTAAGATTCTCGATGAAGACAATTATAACTACTGGAATGCTGATGAATTTGACCTTATTTTGGTTGATGAAGCACATAAATTCCGCTCGCATACAACCTCTGCCTTTGAGCAATTGCAGGAAATATGCAAAATGCCCCGTATAGAAAATGGAAATATTCCCGGCTTTAAGAAAAAGGTAATGCTTATTTCAGCAACACCTATGAATAATACACCTGCAGATATATACACAGAAATCCAATTATTCCAAGATCCACGCCGATGTACGATTGATGGTGTATCAAATTTAACGGCATTCTTTTCACCTCTTATTAAAGAATTTAAACAGCTAAAAAGAGAGCCAAATTTCGACATAAGTCGATTCAAGAAATTAGCAGAACGAGTTCGAGACCGCGTTATCAAGCCATTGACGGTTCGGCGTACACGTACTGACATCGAGAACGTGCCTCGATATAATAAGGATGTGAATGGCTTTCCAAAAGTAGAGCGTCCTATAGAAAGTCGATATGAGCTTAATGAGCATCTCGCTGATTTGTTTGAACATGCTATGCTTACTCTTGAAAAGAACTTGACGTACGCTCGTTATCAAGCTATAGCCTACTTGAAGCCTGAAGTGGCACAAGGACTGTATGATAACGCGGAATTAATAAGCCGCAGCTTAGCTGGAATCCGTAAAAACGGATTGGTGAAGCGGCTAGAAAGCAGTTTTTATGCTTTCCAAGTTTCATTAGACAATTTCCGTCAAGCAAACCAAAATATGATAGATATGTTTGACCGCAACAAAGTATTCATTGCTCCGGATCTTGATATCAATATGCTATTAGAATCAGGGTTGAGTGATGAAGAAATTGAGGAGAAACTAAATGCCAAAGCGGAAGATAATCCCAAAAATGCAGTATTCACTGCTGATGATTTTAAGCCTGAATTTATAGAAATGCTTAGAGGAGATCAGAATACACTTGAAATGTTATGTTCAGAATGGGCAGATATAAAAGACGAAGATGATTCCAAGTTCACAAAGTTCAATGAGCTGCTTAAGCATAAGTTGTTCAAATCGGAACGCAATCCTGAACAGAAACTGGTTGTATTTTCAGAATCAGTTGACACAGTAGAGTATTTGGCACGCCGTATTAATCGTAAAGACGTATTGGTAATCTCCGCTGATAATCGTAGTAAGCAGTTCAAAACTATCCGTGAGAATTTTGATGCTAACTATAAGACAAAACTCAATGACTACAATATCATCCTCACCACAGATGTGCTTGCTGAAGGTGTAAACTTGCATCGAGCAAATGTGATTGTAAATTATGACACTCCTTGGAATAGCACCCGACTGATGCAACGTATTGGTCGCGTCAATCGTATCGGTTCTTCATCCAAACATATATACAATTACGTTTTCTATCCATCCCGTGAAGGAAACCGTGAAATCAATCTAAATCAAATCGCATTAAGTAAGATTCAAACCTTTCATTCCACCTTCGGTGAAGACAACCAAATTTACTCACAAGAAGAAATTCTTGACCGCGACTTAAGTAAACTCTTTGATGAAGGCATGAAGAAACAAAAGGAAGAATGTAATCAAGAATTGCCATATTATGAGGAACTCCGTGCACTCTATCAAAACAACCGTAGAGAATATAATCGCATAGCAAAACTCTCATTGCGTAGCCGTACTGGTCGTGAAATGAAAAAAGTAGATGGAGTAACACTTGCAAATGACACTCTTGTATTCCTGAAAACGAATTTCCGTAAGGTATTCTTTTTGGTCTCAGAAACAGCAGAAGAACTTTCTGTGCTTGATGCTCTAAAATATTTCAAAGCTCCCAAAGAAGAACAATCCGCAGAGCGTATAGAGCAACACCATAAGCATATTAATATGGCTTTACGAAAATTTCGCATGATGCAGGATGAAGAAGCACGTTCTCAAGAAACTACCCATGAAGAACAAGGTTCTGTTGGAGTGCAAGTTAGTACCGCTGTAAATTTGTTAAATAATTTCATTCGTGAAATAGACGATAATGAACTATACATAAAAGTAGTTCAGCTCAAAACATTAGCGGAAAGAGGTGTCATCACCTACATAGCTAAACGCTTACAACGCATACAGAAAAACTTGCGTCGCGTAGGAGGTAAAGCCAGAATGACACATGATGAAGCACTTGCAGAAATCATTGATATGGCAAAAAAGTATGCACCATATTATACGGCACAAGAATCTCTGCTTAATGAGCAAGAGACTAATGCAGAAATTATTTTATCAGAATCATTCAATAAACTCTAAAAATAGCAATATGAACTACAAAGAAGTCATCGAATCTAAATATAATCGTGAGGCTTGGCAAAAATTGCTTTATGATATATTCCGAAACAAAATTAGTTTTTGGAACACTCCTTCTGCGGTCCACGTAAGTAGCCGCTTAGCTAAAGAAGCATTGAATCTTGGCAAAATATCTCTTGTAGATGGAGAATCTATAGCCATATACGAAGTGGAATTGAGTGACAAAGTTGACATTGAGCGTAACCGTCGTGGCATTCGTGATATGCTCACTACAGATTGGCGTAATATGGGGTATGCTGGAGCATTTATGTTCTGTTATCGTAAGGATGAAAGCATTCTTAGATTCTCATACGTAAGTGAAACTTGGGGGTTTAACAAACAAGGCGAATATGAAAAGATGTCAACTAATACAAAACGCTATACATATTTGCTTGGCGAAGGTCGTGGATGCCGTACTGCCATAGAACAGTTTGGCACATTGAAAAATAGCAAACAGACACTCAGTGACATAACGAATGCATTTTCTGTCGAGACACTCACAAAGCAGTTCTACAAGGATTTATTCGAATGGTATCAATGGGCTATAGAACCATCATCTAATGTTTCTTTTCCCAATAATACGGGAACTGAAGATGATGACCGTGAGGATTTAGAAACAAAAGTAATTCGACTTATTACCCGTATTATGTTCGTATGGTTCATCAAGCAGAAGGACTTGGTACCACAACGGATATTCGATATTGATTATTTGCAGACTATCCTAAAAGAGTTTGACCCATATAGTCAGACTGTTGGAAACTATTACAATGCAATTCTCCAGAACTTGTTCTTTGCAACACTTAACCGTGCTATTGAAGATGAACAAGGAAACAAACGCAAGTTCGCTACCAATATAAAGAAAGATATCAAAACCCTCTATCGCTATGCCGAAATGTTTAACATCAGCGAGAATGATGTCGTTACCTTATTCTCAGAAGTCCCCTTCCTTAATGGTGGACTCTTTGAATGCCTTGATAAGACCAAGACGATTGACGGTGTTGAACAGGCCTACAATTATGATGGCTTCAGTCGCAACGACAAACGTTTTGCTGATGGGCGCTATCGCAATCGTGCCATTATCCCTAACAATCTGTTCTTCGATTCAGAGAAAGGACTGATTTCAATCCTCAGCCGCTACAACTTTACAATAGAGGAAAATTCACCCGAAGAACAGCAGGTAGCCCTTGACCCAGAATTGTTAGGTAAAGTATTTGAGAATCTATTAGGCGCATACAACCCCGAAACAAAGGAAACAGCGCGAAATCAAAGTGGTTCGTTCTATACGCCCCGTGAAATAGTCAATTACATGGTAGACGAAAGTCTCATTACCTATTTAGGAGATACTCAATTTGTACGTTCCTTATTCAATCCAGATTTCACCCTTGACAGAGAAAAACCAGAAGAATATCAGCGTGTCGCTAAAAGATTAAAGGCTATCAAAATACTTGACCCGGCTTGTGGTTCTGGAGCATTCCCGATGGGATTGCTTAATCGCATGATAGATGTGCTCTGTCGTATTTCTCCAAATGAGAAAGTGTATGACTTGAAATTGGCAATCATAGAAAATTGCATCTATGGCAGCGACATTCAGAGTATCGCAGCCCAAATAACAAAACTACGCTTTTTTATCTCACTGATTTGCGATTGTGAAAAAGATGCTTCTAAACCAAACTTTGGCATACCGACATTACCAAACCTCGAAACAAAGTTTGTCGCTGCCAATTCTTTGATTGCTAAAAAGAAGCAAGCTTCACACTGTTTATTTGAGAATCCGGATATTGAGCCAACAAAACAGAAATTGATAGAAGTCCGTCATGAACATTTTTCTGCAAAAACTGCTAACCGCAAAAGTACCTTACGAGAAAAGGACAAGGTATTACGTGAAAAATTAGCTAGATTACTGGCGGATGACAAAGACTTTGCCCCTGAAGATGCTATACAATTGGCAGCATGGAATCCTTATGACCAAAATACAGTAGCAGAGTTCTTCGATCCTGCTTGGATGTTTGGAGTCAGCGATGGCTTCGATATAGTAATAGGTAACCCTCCATACATCCAGTTACAAAATAATGGTGGTGAATTGGCTAAACTCTATGAACCATGTGACTATAAAACATTCGCAAAAACGGGAGACATATATTGCCTTTTCTACGAACGTGGATGGCAATTACTGAAACCCAAAGGTCATCTTTGTTATATCACGTCCAACAAATGGATGCGTGCCGGATACGGAGAAAAAACACGTGGATTCTTTGCTAAGAATACAAATCCCCAATTGCTTATAGACTTCGCAGGCGTGAAAATATTTGAGAGTGCTACAGTTGATACAAACATCTTACTCTTTTCTAAAGAAGATAACAAGCATAAAACTTTATGCGCTGTCACCAATAAACAAAATAAAGATGGCGTTAAGAATTTGAGCGTTTTCGTGCAGCAACAAGGCGTGGAGTGCGACTTTACAGGCTCTACCCCGTGGGTGATATTGTCTCCCATTGAACAGAGTATCAAACAGAAGATTGAAGCGGTTGGAACTCCACTTAAAGATTGGGATATAAATATCTATCGAGGTGTGCTTACTGGTTATAATGATGCTTTTATCATTGATACGGAAAAACGTGAAGCGATATTGGCGA
>ERZ780135.820-NODE-820-length-17328-cov-4.794477_pt1 | contig 17328 bp, 28 predicted proteins | sample MGYA00511946_ERZ780135 | MGnify/ENA primary metagenome ERZ780135 (study PRJEB29588, sample SAMEA2151034) | human gut metagenome | biome: human gut; feature: human-associated habitat; material: faeces | place: Denmark | collected 2008/2010 ... | reverse complement strand
TTTTATTTTCAAAAGTGGGCACAAAGTGGGCAAGTGGGCAAAAAATAAGCTATAGCTTGCCATTTTCGTTCAAAATATCATGGCAGTTTGGTTACTTTTACCCTCAGAAAACGTTCTGCCCACTTTCATCGCATTCAAAAGTGGGCAGAACTTTATTCATTTTTCAGATTGCTCTTCTCGTTTTCGTCGTTTCTCAGGTTCAGCAGCACCTGCAAGAACCACTGCAATCAACGGGAGAATCAACAGCCGTGCCCAAGCATATGCAGCAACAACTGTACGCAGTGCAACCGCCTCGACAAACAGGGAAGCGATAAGCAGAACAATCGGACAGAAAGACAGAAAAAGAATTCCCTTAATACCAGCGCGCATCTTAATACTCACCTTCTTTCCGATTCAGGCTGTCTGTTGTGCTAAACCCATTAGGATATCTATTCTTCAACTTTTCAATGTTCATCTTAGTCACCTCATTAAGATTATAGCCGATAGAGTGTGTCAACAATGTCAAGTACCACATCACGTCGCCAAGTTCGAGAGCAATCTTCCTCGTATCAAGGGGATGCCCCTGAAAGATACTCTTCTTCAAAATATCAACCACTTCGCCAACCTCGCCGGACAGCCCAAGAGCACCCTCAAGCATCCACGCAACCTTATCAGAATCCGGATTTTCCTCGCAATCGCTGATGACACACTGCATCAGAAAAATCGTGCTCATCTTATTCGCAGTCCGGAGAACTTCCTCTTGGTATTCGGTCATACAATCTACACTTTTCACTTTACGCATCTCCTTTTTAATCGCTTCATCGAATTCGCAGGTTGTCATATTCAGCATTCCTCCCACGGTGTATTTTTCAAGCGTTCTTCAGGCGGAACAAACAGCCAGCATCGCCATTCGATGCCATAAGTCGAGAAATCTTTAATACCTATCATGTGGGTTGTGCCGCCCCAAATGTAGAAGAGAAATGAATCGTCTAACTCAACCTCATCCTTATTGAGAAGCACACGGACAGGTTGCACTCTCGGTATACCGGTACCCGGATTACGAAGTTCAAGGAATATGGTCATGTCATTCGTCGAGTATTGCTTTCTGTAGTCAGACATCATATTCTTCAAGACAGTGAGGGGAAGAACATCTTGTGCTTTCTCCATCAGCTTTCTGAGCTTGAGGATGCGTTCGGGATACTCTGAAATATCCTTTATGCAGTCCCCGTTGACCCATTTAGGTTCGAGATACACTCGACGTACTACATTTTTAGGAAAGTAGGGGAAATTAACTGTCGGGCAATGGTCAATTGTTCTTATCCATGATGAACCACCATCATACGACACAAACCCGCCGTTGTCAAGGTCGTAGACGCGCCCGCAAATTTTGACAAGAGACGGACAACGACGATTGTAAAATAGCGGAATGGATTTTCCTTTTCGAGCCAGCGGGTCACGATAAATCCATTCGCAATCATTACCGGTTATGGGGGTAAGCGGCTTATAGTTTAATAGCCTATCCAGAAGTTCATCCTTACAGGCTTGTGCATAACTATCATAGCCGATTTTGATTAAATCGACCCGGTGGATGTAATCCTCGAATTGGACTTCAGAAATGATTTCATACTTTTTAACCAGTTCCAATTCATATCTTGCAAAATTCTCGAAACCGATTTTTTGACCCATCGCTTTAGGATAATAGCCGAGTCGCATCACAATTCCTCCTCAAATATCATTCCCACTTAACAAATGCTCGTGCGTTAAACGTCTTTTTTTTCTCTATTGCATCTCCAATTGCTAAATCAATCGGGGAGCGACTTTTCAAATGGTAATACCACAAGTCAGTGAACGGTGTATTCATGCGGTCGATTCGTCCTGCCGCCTGAGCCATTACTTTGTAAGAGTAATTCTGCGAGTAGAATATCATCGTGTCAGTGCTCGTGCAGTTCCAACCTTCGCATCCAGCGGTATACTGCACCAAGTAAGCCCAACCTTCACACGCCTCTCTAATCGGCTCGTGTGCATGACCGTTCCATTCCGAAAATATCAATCCTGCATCAGTCAGTGATTTCTTCAATAGCTCCAACTCGAAATCGAAGTTGTAGAAGACAATGGCTTTTGGATGCTTTTTCAGAATATCAATGACCGCACGAACTCGTTCCGGAGCGCTATTTACCAGCTTGCGCCATGTAAAACACAACTCGGCGGCATTCTGCAACGGAAGCCCATTTTCAAAGATGTTCTGACGATTCTTCGTTATGAATTTATACTTTTCTACATCATATGACACATAAATTGTCTCATGATGCTGTTTCGTCTCCCTTCTGAACGGCATGCTGACAAGAATTTCACGTCGGAGTTCCTCAAGATGATTAGTTTCAACATAGCGGTCAACTTGCGGGAACTTTGCAAACCGCTTAAATATCACATGCTCACGCAGAAACTCAGACCGATTTTTGTAGAAACCATTCGCCACGAATACAGGGATGTAATCGAGCCATGTGTCGCCGGGAGTTGCAGACAGCAATACCCAAGCATTCTTCTTTGTGATTTTAAGAAAGTTCCGAGTCCATGCTCCACTGCCGATGACTCGTTGCTCATCAAATATAAAGAATGCCCCAGACACGTCTGCATACTTCCCGATGTTGTTCCAGCTGTCAACAACCACTATGTTATGCCATTCATCACAAACACCCGGAGAGAGAAGGAACGGAATCATATCACCATCCCATTCCTTGCTGTCTCTTTTTCGGGCTGTCGTGATGATGTACAAATCTTGGTGGCTCTTTCGATGTACTCCCGGAATATCAATAGACTCACCCTGAAAAAGGGAGTAGTAAGCCAAGGAAGTCCTCGACTTACCACTCCCGACGCCGCCACATAGGATGCAGCCGTTTTTCATTTTTGCCACAGCTTTTCGCTGATAGTCACGCAATCCTGCATCAGGCATGATTACACACCGCTCTTCGGCACCCCGAACACGACATTGAGACGTTTCTTCATGAGATTGGTAAACTCCTCATGCGTAAGTAGTCCATCATCGACAAAGCAACGATATTTAGCCAGCCAATAATACGGGAGAACAGGATAACCGTATGGCATATTCTTCAAACCTCCTCATCTTAGAAAGGCGCGTCCTCAGAGGTCATACCATAGTTACCGCTGGCGTACCGCTGGTCAAGTTCATCAACGTTCAGTGTGACGTACATCGTCTTCAGATAGGCTTTAATCTTTGTTTGGCCATTGTCGTCCCAATAACGAGGGCGAATCGTCAGGTCGACAGTCGCAATATCGGCATGGTCGAGCCTACCGATAGTATCCTCGTTAAGCAGCGTTCGCTGATTACCGTCGACGATGTAGACACACACCGGAAAGCTATCATTATTTCGATAACTGACGGCAACGGGAATATAATGCTTGGCTACCTCATCGTCAGTTCGCGGAGGCAGAATCCGAACATTCCACCCCTCTTCAAACATCTGCCGTGCCTGCACTTCATCCTCAATTACAAGACAGAAATTCCGATTGCCTGCCGGATTGAACTTGCGTTCCTCACCGGCGAAATTCTTGAAGAGAATCTGTGCGTCCATGAAAGTAATGTTCTTATAAGACTTAGTCATAAATATCAATCTCCTTTTATTTAACTAACAAACCATTCGACATCGCATCCATTCTTCTGAAGCGTATCGACGGCAGCGTCAACGAGTCGGTTGTAGTAACTTTTATCTACATAGGATTCAGCATCAGTTCCGCGCAATTTTTCGGACTCTTCCCAAAGGTATCCAGAGCAGTCTGAAGCATTGTCGAACTTTTTGTTCCCATTCTTGTCTTTCGTAATTCGTTTGAGTTCCCCACCGCAGTGTCCGGGAAGCACGGGCGTAAACTGGCCAGTCTTTCCAATGAACTGGTAGCAATGCTCGTCCTCGGCAAGTCCTTCTCTCCTGTCAAGGTAGAGGGCAGATGTTACAGACTTCACTTCGCACATGTCGTCAAAGACAATCGGTTCTTTCGAGAACAATGTCTTGAAGACGTAGGGAACTTTGAACTGCTCACCAGTTGCTGTCCATTCGCCGGAATGTTTACGATTGTCATCAGGAATATATCCGTATGTCTTCTCGCACCATTCAGTTGAAGCATACTTTGCAACGTAAACAGAATGATTAACAAGGCACATCTTCTCGTAGGTGGCCTCGTGTTCAAAGTTGTATCCGTAACGCTTTCCGAACTCCATAATAAACTTGATGATTTCCGGTGTTGCATTCGGTATCTTCACGGAGTCCGTTTTCACATGGCAGACCGTGAATCCGCGTTTCATCACCTCGTCTTTCAAGCGTACCATGAACAATGAACCACGCTTCGCAACGATGTTATCAATATTCCGAATGTCCCGGAATGCGTTCTGGAACTTGGCAGACGTGAGTCCGTAGACTGAGTTGATGGCAGTCTTCAGAGCATTAGCGAGGTCTTTGGCGGTGATTCGCCCGTCTTTGACCCACTGAATGTACGGTGTAAGTTTACCATCAAGCATCATTCTGACCTTATCCCAATTCTCGTGCTTGATTTCCACACGAGCATCCACGAGTTCCTTGAAACGCTGTGTGTAACGCACACCAAATAGACATTCGGCGATGATGCTATGCGGATGCATTGACGTAATATCCAACAGTGCGACATTGATGTGCATTCCGGGTTCGCCTTTAGCCCATCCACCTTCACCAACCTTTTCACCCATGAATGTAGATACCCCTTGCTCAAAAGAATATCCATCAAAATAGGGGAGCAAACTATTGGCCTCGCCGTGAGGTTCAGACATCATGACCGGTGCTGCATTCTTCAGAAATTGCTCCATGTCATCATCGAGTTCCATGACTGGTTCTGCAAGATTCCGATACTGAAACTCATGTTGCGGAGAACGGTCACCAGAAAATATAATTTTTGTGGTTAAACTGTTCGTAGTATCGTTGACCTTCATGCCCGCCAAATCCGATAGAATGACGCGAGCTATCCAGTCGGCAGAAAGATGCTCGAAAGCAGCCTCGGTAGCAATTACGTCATTTTCGCAATAGTTGCCAACCATCTCCCATTTTTCCTTGTCCACGGGTTCATCCCACGGCAATCCCAATTCCTGATGATGGATTCCCATTTCGATTTCCAACTTCTTAAGACTTTTTTTATTTCCGGCAGAAGCGAAATCGTAAATATCAGTGTAAGAAAGGTCGTAAGCACTTCCAAACAGAGCATTCCGGCGTTCCACGGAGGTCTTTCCGTTGATGATTCGCTGTGAGAGGTTGTAAATCTGTTCTGGAGTATACCCCATCATGATTGCGTAAATGATGTGGTTGTCATAGTTTCGGTTGTTGAACCCGACCAACCGATGCTCGATAAGTTTGGAAATATCAGTCGGTGTTGGGTTAAACCATCTTACGACACTTTTCCCTTCACCCTGAACTTTCCAGCAGACAAGTACGAGGTTCGGGAAGACCTCGACATCGAAAAATATCAATCGCTCATCAATCACCTCATCAGGCGGTTTTGCATTAGCAAGTTCGGTCGTTTCATCATCGTCCTTCGATTGGAATTTCATCTTCCCAATCTGCTTTAGACAATAGTCCGCATGATTAGTGCTTCTGGATGCAAACGCAAGGACGGCAGTATACATATCTGAAACATTATACTGCATCCCACTCGCATACGCATCATCCAGAATCTTAACGATGAAATCAATGCTTGGTTTTGTGCCCGGTAGGAATTCTTTATTCATCGTCCTTTTCAAGAGGATTCTGAGATTCTTCTCATTTGAGATAGTTTTCTTGTCTACCACATCCTTTTCCTCCTTGAGCGGGAGACCGGAACTAATCGTCGCAATAGGAATATCATTGCAAACAGTCAGCATACGTCGCAATGAACTATTGCCGACCATGACTTTGACTTCGATTTGGTCATCGTAAACCCGGCTGAGTTTCGTGACATCACCGGAATAAAAATAGTGCAAATGGATTCCTGCACCACTTTTACTCGTTTCAGCATACGTCCTCGGCCATTTGCTCGCTGCTTTAGCGTTTTCTTCAAACGACTTTTTTCCAGAGCTGTCCCGAATATCAAAGTCGATGACAATGAGATTGAGAAACTGCTTTCCGAAGAGAACGTAATGCAGTTTTGCTGTGTCGAGGTCCTTCAATGTTGTAGAGACATCATCCCACTTCAGAAGAGGTTTCTCATCTTCCGAAGCATACTGCGCCTTGCAGTCAGCGCAAATATCATCAAGGATTGAGTGCTGCTGCCTAAGCGATAGCCAATCAGGTATGGAAGTGACTGCTGGTTTTTCGATGTCAACGACATTTTGAGTCTCTGCCTCCTCGAATTTATCGCACCTGAATCCCTTGTAGTAGTTCCGAATCCGAGAGCCGTCTGGCATGACGATGCGTTCGTAATACTCCTTGAAGTAGTTTTTCAGTTCCTCCTTAAATACGCGCTTGTTCTCCGGATAAAGCACTTTCGCATCCTCGCAGTATACTTTATACATCTCCCAAGCCGTCTTAAGGGTCGTTTCATCCTCCTTCTTAAATATCAACCACGAATCCATAACAAAGTTATAAAAATCATTGGACGCACCCATCATGTTAATGGGGATGTAGTCGTCGTAAGCCCCCGGATTCTTCTCATAGATTTCTTTACAATGAGCGGCAATTGACCCAAGTTCAAACGGAATTTGAGCCATGATTGTCTGATACTCGTCGCGGGGTAATTTGTTACCGGACGGAGTTACGTCGATGAGTCGGCGAATCAAACCCGACTTTGCATCCGTGATTTTTACCGGCTTGTTGGTGCCCATGAAGAGAAAAGCCTTGAAGTCGTTCGTATATGTGGATTTGAACTTTTCATTGACTGTCATCTTTTCATGAGATACAAGCGAGTTCAACCGAGTATTATCCTCGATTCGGGAAAGGTCACCGTCATGCTGAATGGCAACCAAAGGGTTTGACTTGAACGCTTCAAGCGCGAAAGCGTTCGACGAAGAACCAAGTGCTTTAGCATCGAATACTGACAAATATCCATCAAAAAGCTGCTGAATGATGTTTAGCACTGTTGACTTACCCGTGCCAGCTGCACCATAGAGAACCATGAACTTCTGTAGTTTCCGAGAGTCACCGCTGACAATTGAGCCGATTGCCCACTCGATTTTGTGACGTTCAGCTGGCTGGTAAAGTGTGCTCATCAACTGCTCCCAAGCAGACGTAGTCCCAAATTCCAGAGGGTAGGGGAGCTTCTTGCTTGCGTAATCAGTTTTTTTCGTCTCAGTGTTTGCAAATATCAATCGTTCGTCCAGCATATGATAGGAGTCGCGCATCTGACGCTGACAGTATTTATGCCAAATATCAATCATGCCAGATGCGGCATCCCACATATGCAGTACGCGCACATCACCCTCGAGATGACTGCAATTGCTTTTTGCAAACTCGTCAAGTTGTGCATCGACGAGACGAACAACATCCTGCTCATCCGTAGACCAGAGCTTCTTCTCTTCGTCCCAGATAGCATAGAAATCGCCGCCCCGAATCATCAGGTCGGCGCTTTTCTTAATGATGAACTTCGGATAGATTTCAACCGTTCCGCGCTTTTGAGAACGAGTTGAAATCAGCAGAAAGTCCAACATAGCCGATTATTCCTCTTCTTTGTCGTTATCATCCACTTCGACTGTTTCGATGGATGCTTCTAAAATATCAAGACGCTTTTTCTGCTTCACCACAGTGTATGCAAGCACACCGAGTCCAGCAGCAAAGAGCCCATTCAGGACAGATTGCCGAGAAGCACGTTTTTCGATTGTATTCATCATGAAACTGAAAATATCATACATGATTAAGCATCTCCCTTTAGTCGAAATGAAATTTTGTCATCTGATACCAAATCTCCATCTCTCGGATGTCACCCTTATACCCCGGAACGTAGAACAAACCTCCTTTCCCATCAGGGGCAAAATTGTAATCCATAAAGTTATAGATGATGCGAGTGACAGTATTCTCGTCAAACGTATCATCCGTCATACCGCTCAGACCGAGACTGTCAATCATCATCCAGAACCATTTTTCGGTTTGGGTGCCGATTTCATAGTCGTATAGAATATCATCGTCAATACGCTTCGCCAATGCAACCATCATTTCAAGAACACTGCATTCTTCCAGCGCAATTGGGCCGTAATATCGTTGGCGAAGACAGAAGCCGTCAAGCATCCGATTGTAATCCCCTCGATGCTTGGTAACTTGAAAGGAAATCTCGTTCAGCGTTCGGAGCAGAGAAGAATAATTCTTATGCTCCGGCTCGTTTGTAACGAATTGAAAAAGCCATGCTTCATAAGCAGTAAGTTTAATCGTCATCAGTATTGTCCTTTCGCAAATATGGATGCTCTGTAAGAACATCCTCGTAGCTGCCCATGATGAGGAGAATCTCATAGTCACACTTTAGAATATCATTTCTGACATACACAGTGTAATGAGTCTTCTCGAAAGCATCCGCAAAGTTGTCACCAATCATCCTATGAACATCCGCTTTGCTCAGTGCATCGTCATTATCATAAGTAACGACGCTATCTTCGCTGTAGTAGTTCAGAGTGACCGTTTCATAGTCGTCCTCGTCGCCATACTGCTCAGCTTGAATAACGTATGGCTCAATAGTTTTTTCGGAAGCAGTTGTCGTGGCGTATTTCAAAATATCCACCGACTTCTGATAGTTTTTCAGTTCAGCAACGTCGAGAGAATTTGTGACCACTTGCGGCTTCTTATCAGACTGTTTCTCAGCAGAAGCTGTATCCTCCTTCTCATCATAAAAACCAAGAGCCTGCTTGACAGACTCAACTTCTTCATCGGCGCGCTTGCTGTACTTTTTGTCGTAATAGAATTTTCCAGCGAAGAAGCCCGCAACAGCACCGGTAATAGTGCTAATCGAGACCAAAACGTATTTGTTCATACTCATCGCTCCTTTCAAATATCAATGGATTTTGTCGTTCATGTTGATAAGAATCGTTGCCTGACCGTTGTTAGAAAGTCCATCTGCAAACCGCTGCTGAAGCTGAGCTTTCTTCTGCCCGTCGATAAATCCCTCGGAGTAGCATTTTTGTTCTCTGCGATACTGCTCGCTGTTTTTGTAGAAGTTCACGAGAGACTTAAGCTCCTCGTTTTCACTCTGAATCTCGGCATTCCAAGACCTGTCTTGATTGCGTTCTCTAATCAGATGAAAAACACTCATACCGAGAATTGTGACCAGAGCGGTCAGCACAACGGTTCCAATCATTGAAATCGTTCCTCCATTTTCTCATCATACTCGTTTAGATTATGGCAGTAAAAAGGTGTTTCGATTGCACAAACTGAGAGTCCGTCATCAGTTGTGTAGTGTCGATGCTCAAAATCAACCCAACGGTATCCGTAAAACGCCTCGCCCGCAAACTCTTCCCAACCGTCTTTGTCGCCGCTTGTCGTATGTTCGAGTTTCAAAAAATCAAGGAAATCGTTTACAGAAACGTATCCTCGAAGAATGAAATTACGATTGAGATGATACTCAGCCTGCATGACGTTTTCCATCGTAGATTCAAAGAACTTTCCATAAGGCTCAAAGTAGAATGTTTGAGTCTCTGTAAAACCCGGCAGTCCTTCATCTTTTGCACGCTGTTCTTCTGCCACGGCTTTCTCGACTGAGTAATCTGTTTCCTTGCCACAAAGACTAATCACTTTGTTCTTATACTGGTCAAATTCCTGAGCGACAAGCGTGTATGCACTTGTAAGCAGTGCCTGATGCTTTTGGTTCAGAACATTTGCGCCGAGAACGCAGCCGATAGTTCCAGCACCGAGTGCAATTGTAGTTCCGTAGTCCTTGATTACCTCAACGACAGATGAATCCTTGGCGATTTTGGCATTTCGTTTGTTCGTGCACCGAATCGCATCTGCCGTCGTGACGACAAGACCAGCACAACCGAGGACAGACAGGATTGCTGGTGCATGTTTTGTAATCCATTCAGGAAGTTTTGTCATTTTGCGTGCTCCTTAAAATAATCGCGGGCTGCAATCATATTGTAGAAGAGCTTAATTATATTGTAGAAGAATTTATCAATCCAACACGTTGTTTTATAATATGTTTTATCATATATAGAATCTTCATATGCACTTAATAAGTGACCGACTTCGTATGTGAATCGTTCCCGTTCTCCAGACAACATATTTGTTTCTCCTTTCCAAAAGAAAAAGGGAAGATGCCTTGTTATCAGCATCCTCCCTCGTGGGTTTACTCAATCAATCGTTTCGGGCATTTCGCCAACGTCAACGTTGTCGTCATTGTTCTTAGACTTCTTCAGCTTCTCCTTCTTCGCCTTGCAGTCACGGAGCTTGGGTACCAAATTCGCGACGGCCTTACACACGAGCAAGCCCGTTCCCAAGACAGTAGCCGCGCCAAGACATACGCCAGCACCGCAGGGAATCCAAGACCTAACCGCCTCAGCAGTCTCCTTAAGGAAACCGGGCTTCGTAACCTGTTCGGCAACAGTCGTAGCAACCTCAGCAGTCTGTTCAATGATTTCATTGTTTTCCATTGTAGAATCCTCCTAAAATTTATTGATAGGGTTTCCCCTTCATAATACGGTTTGTTTTTTTCGACTTTGATGGAAAATATCAAGCACCGAGAAGTCGATACTTGACAGCCTTGTCGAGAATCGGGCCTTCAACGTTGAAGTTCAAGATGACACATTCCTCATAGCCATTCAAAAGTGCGCGGGAATAACTGTCAGAAATATCTTTCCATCCAAAGCTGACATAGCCATGATGATTCGGGTTCTCGTCGTCATTGCGAAGCCAGCCAACAGAATATCCAGCGCGGGTTGCTGGGTATCCGAGAAGTTTGTAGACGTCGTTTAACAGAAGATAACCGCGATTTTCGAGCATCATGTTAGCTGTGCGTTCCTTTGCTTCCAGAAACAGCCGCCGAATATCAGGGTCATCGTCCCAATCGGGATTTCCACGGTCGAAGAAACGGGTATAGATGTTTGTTTCTGGGTTGACCGTGACTACCTTCTTCTCTTCAGTAACGGTATAGGTGTTATCTTCATCATCCGTTACATCTTTTTCGACAGTCTCGGTCTTGATGCCGTTGAAAAGCTCGTAATCCTCAGTCTCGCCATACTTGTCAATCACCCCATTGCGATAAGTATTGAAAGTGCTGTCCAGTGCTGCATACGCCGCCGAGAGACCGAGAATACGCTTATGAGCAATATTGTTAGATGTAATCAGACTGGCAACGGAAACCAGACCGAGAGCGGCAGAGGGCATATAAATCAGACCAAGTTTCCCAGCTGTGCGAAGACAAATATCCATCTGCTTTTTCTTCGCTTCAGCAAGGGTCTCCTCGGTGACAGAAGCCTTGACTTCGGAAATATCATTCCTGGCCTTAGCAAGGAGAGGGACAGTCTTCTTTGCCGTATCATAGCAAGCCTTGCCGACACAAGCAGCACCGGTTCCGATACCCACCCAGAGAAGGATGGTGGGGGCGTTTCGCTTCATAGCGAAGATAACATTGTTGCACATTTTAGTAATAGCGTTCATGGAAATATCCTCCTTTTAATTATCGCTGTTCTGAGCTTTAATCCATACAACAAGCATTGGGTTATCATTACGAAGGGAGGTGTGTATTTCGGTGACCTCATAGTCAAGAAGTTCCGGATTCAATATCCTCTCCCAGCAGGGGCACAAAAAATCGAAGCGGTAACGTCGTTCACCTTCAATGGATAAGCCAATCAATTCGTTACCTGTTAAGACAGTAAACAAATCTTTAAGTTTCATTGAAAACCTCCTGATTAGCAATGTAAGTTTCAATCCGTTTTGTGCAGTTTTCGGCATAGTCGAGTGATTTTTGGAGCTCTTTCATATCACACTCATTGTCGTTCATCGCAAGAAGATGATAAAACTGGACCAGCTCCAATTCGTGTATCCCCTCGTCGTCAAACGCCTTAATTACTCGGACCGCGGCTAAAGATAAATCATACAAAAGTTGAATGGAGATGGCGGAGCCACATTCACAAATTTCGGCGATTGCATCTTCGTTAATCCCTGCTCTTTTCAGTGTTTGTACATATTCCTGAAAAGTAGAGATTGTGCGGATTTTCGGAAGAATATTCATCTTATCACCTCCTGTTTCTAATAAGATAGTTGATATACCATTGCGCCTTCTTCAAGTCCTCGATGCCGTTCTTCTTTTTCCAGCGGCAAAGGTACTTGAGAGCATTCCCGATGCAGAAAGCCTCAATTGGAGTGCAGTCTTGAGTGAAGGCACTGATGACATCAATGGTCTCAAGACCTCCGCTTTGGTAATGCTTCGGATGATTTACTTCATCGTTGGAAACGTCAGTGCTAAACATTTCTCTTGGCTCCATGATACGATAATTCTCCTTTCGTTCAATACTTCAGCGGCATCGGGTCAGGCAACTGAATAATCCACCCGCCGCTTACAGTACGCATAACACGCACCCCGTTGAGATTCGTCCATCCATATGAGTTACAGGTGTAACTTACGTTAGACTGACCAATCATCTCATACAGAGCAGAGACTCGAACAACCCCATCAGAGTTCAGAATGTTTTGGAGACCACGCAGTGTACTTTCTGCGTCGCCGCGTGTTTGAAAGACAATGTTATCAATTGAAAACTTGTCTCCGACAAACACCGCATTTCCTTGCTGAGCGTTGTTCCATGCTTTGCTGTAGTTATAGGTGCCGTTACTGCTTCGGTTGCTACTGTTATTCCGGTTCACTCCCTGATGAAAAAGCGTCCGGGAGACTTGGTCGAATGCATTGTAGCCCATATCTTGCAGAGCCGGAGCAATGGTATTCTGGATAATCTGGACAATCAATTCTTTAATCGAGAACAGAATTTCGTTTTTAACGCCCTTCTGTTCGATTTTCACTTCGTTCTGAACAGTGACTTTTTTATTATCGGGCATCAGTCAGCACCACCTTTCATTTTATGCGAAATGGTCGTAATTCGGATACACCTTGTAGTCAATCGTGACTACGGGTTTGTCGTCAACCAGATGACTGCCCAAATCCATCTGAATGAAACCCTTCTCGATGTTCCACCCAAGCATATCGCCAACTTCAACCCGTCCCAAATTGATTTCGTCATAGAAATCATTCAGACTGACGCACATGTCGCCGTATAGTCTGTCGTTAATCTTGTGGACGGCCTGCCGAATGACATCAACACTTGACATGAACAAGCGCCCGGTTACCGCATCATAGCAGAGCGTATCGCCTTTACCTGTGTAAACAATCTGCTCGTTCTGAAGGAGTTTCTTAGCGTCCTCTCCCTTAGCGCGAACTACGGCATCGCGAATATCCTGTTCCTTTTCTTCGCCAACAGCTTCGAGCGTCTTTGCCTGATAGGTGCTCAGAGCCGCTTCGCTGATGGAGTACGCCGCCATCAAAGCCTTCTGCTGTTTATCTAACGCTCGGTCGCCCATAGCAATTCCCGCGACGGAAATCATACTCAGAGCAACGGGACCTGCATAGCATTTCCAGACAGCATCAATGGTTTCAACCGGAGTGAGCTTTTCGTGCTTAACCTCCTTTTTCTTATTTGCAATGGCTTTCTGAGCAGCAGGAGTAGCGGTCACGCCCCAAACGCCTGCAGACAACAAGCCGCCGACACCTGCCCAGAGGAGGATTCGAGGCTTGTGACGCGCCAAAGCAGAGGCGACGTTCTTTGTTGCCGTAATCAGTTCGTTTTTCATTGCAATTCCATCCTTTCTAAATCTAATAGAATATCATTGAGTGCGTCTCGCGTTTCCGCGTATGCACGCCAATTTTGAGTTTTTGAGCTTGCCATATCGTCAATCTCGTTGATGAAGTCCTTGATGATGATTTTGTAGTTAATCCAGTCTTCGTCATCGGAAAGTCGCTCAATCAAAATATCAATAGAAGTTCTCATGAAGAACCGTTTCTCCGTTTCATCAAGAGACCAGTTGGAAAGCGGGGCGGGGAAATATCTATGCTTTTGATACTTCAGTATGGCGACAACTTCATCCCGATTCATACTCTCTCTCGGATGATTTCAATCACAAAGGGAAGCACCGTCAGGACCCCCCAGATGATAAATATCATTTTCCATCCTCCTTCATATAAATCGTGTCAGTGATATAATTCTTGGCGAGCTCAATAGCACTTTTATAGTAATTGTCGATGCGCCGTACTTCTGCCGGTTCTGCGTTTACCAACGACATTTTGTAATCTTCAATGTCGCCTGTGTAATTACTGGAAATCAATCGAATTCGACAGTCGTTTGTTCTGGCGAATGTTAAGCACATATCCAGACGAGCGTGTCCGCCGACAACAAGATAATGCTCATTCTCGAAAATGCAGATTTGTGAGCCGACAAGTACCGGAGCCCCACAAACATAAATATTCTTGGTAACCATGCCGCCGTCAATGTGGGTGGCACCGCATACGGTAGCTCTACCAGTTATGACCGTTGTGTCGCCAGTAACAACAGCATCTTCATAGATTTTGGCATCTCCGCGAATATATGCATGTCCATCGACATAGGCGTTCCCAAAAACCCCGGATGTTCCGCCCACGATGGCATTTCCGCGAACCAGCGTGTGCCCAAAGACAACGGCTGTATCGCGAATGAGGGCATGTTCACTGACTATAGCAGTATCTGCGACTACTGCTTTATCCCGTACAATAGCAGTGTTATACACCTTTGCTGAGTTGACAATCTTACCAGAATCCATTATGCAAGCATTGTCAAAAACCCATGCAGTTCCTTCGTGGGAAAGATTCTCCTCGCACTGAATCCATCCGCCGAGTTCACCAGCTTTAACTTTTATAAAACCTCCATCAAAATCTCTCAACGCTTTGATGCGATGGAGAGTCCGACCTTCTACGAGCCGGGTCTCATCAGTCAGGATATACTTTTTGTTCATTTCACAATACCCTCACTTTCAAGCTGTATAAATCGTATCGGCAATATGGTTCTTAGCAAATTCAATAGTGGACAGGATAATGTTTCGCTCCCAAGACCTGTTAAAAAATGGTCTTGAAAGCCATTCCTCAATTGCTCCTTCATAAATATCAGATGCAGATACGCAGGACATATAGATATTGCCATCTTTTATGCGTGCAAATGTCATCCGATATATTGGATTACTGAACCCGCCGACTGTGATTATGAGACAATGGGAGGGCTTATAAATTTCGATTGACTGGCATCCAATTAGACGCGCCTCGCCTATAAGAGTTGCCCGACCATGAAGTTCACCGCTTTCTGCACACGTTCTTCCTCCGACAATTGCATCTTCAAATATTCTTATCTTTCCTCCGATCTTAGTTTCATCAGATACCCTCGCATTGCCGAAAATGTGTGCATCTCCATAAATAGTGGCTCCTTCGGAAACGTCAACGCCTCCTTCAATTTTTGCGTTACCTCCGACAAAGGCCCGACTGCGTATTGTAGCCAAATCCGATATGCTTGCACAGTGAGTCACGATAGCGTAGTCCATAATGCTTGCAATTCCACTAACCTGTGCTGCTTGCCTAACCACGGCTGAATCCATCACGCAAGCATTATCTCTAATCCATGCCGTCCCGTCATGCGAAAGATTCTCTTCGCACTGAATCCATCCTCCGAGTTCACCAGCTTTAACCGAACCAAAGTCTCTGAGTGCTTTAATTCGGTGTAATCTTCTGCCGTTCACAATCTTAGTCTCGTCAGTCATCTCATACTTCTGACTCATTCTGATTCTCCTTTCAGATTGAAAAAGAAAGGAAGAGGCCTTGCATTGACCTCTTCCAGTTTCGATGAGTGTTATGTTTCTTTTCGTTTGCCTTGATGACTCAGCACGACATTGCCGTGCACGTCCGCAAACCCGGTTACCAGCGCACGGATTCGGTGCAGAATTGTGCCAACGAATTCCTTTGTCTGCAGTGTCAGTTCATACTTGCTCATTACTTGTCCTCCTTAAATTTCCGCATCGGAAATGAGCGGCATATAGCGATAGTCCGCACAAAATGTGGGACACTCTGCTTCCAGCTTGCGTTTTGCGTCTTCCGCAATGCGCAAAGCCTCCTTGTACTCCTTCACGGCCGCCCGGAAACGGGCGTACTCCTGCAAATACGCTGACACCCGCGCCTCCTGCTTGGGACTCAGCTTAACTTTTTCGGCCTCTAACGCGCACGAGCCGTAGCCGAATTTGCGGACGCCACGCTTAAACGCCGCAATATCAACCCAGAGCTCCTTCCCACACTTCCCGTCCGTGCACAGGACGTATTGCAGGACGACATCGTCGGACGGAAAACGAACGCCCTCAATTTTTTTAATTACCCTGCTGCGTCCCTTCGTTTCGTTAGCCAACTTGATTCTCCTTTCAGATTGACAAGAAAGGAAGAGGACTTGTATTGACCTCTTCCAGTTTCATTAGGCGTTAAGTTTCTTGATTTCATCCTGAACAGCTTTCTGGATGCTTTCTTCCTGCTGCTTATCGCTGACAAACGAGCCTGCAAGCCCGACTGCCGCGCCAGCAATAGTCAGAACAACACCGAGAATCTTCCAAGGGGACTTCTTCAATTTAATCACCTCCTTCATAATAAGGGCTGTAAATTTCGATTACTGCAGCCCATGCTCCATATAAAAAGAGTGAATCTCTTTCCAGAGCTCTTTCGCTAAAGCTGTGTTAGCATCAAAACGCTTCTGATACCCCTGTTCCGCTTCCATTATGGAGAGGAACACAACCCACATCGTAGCATGAAATTGCATAGGCGTTAGCGTATGGCCGGATTTGCAGAACATCATATCTACCGTACTATCGCTTACCCCAAGCATTCGAGCAAAATCTGTGTGTCTAATCCTAAGTAGTTTAAGAATGGTTCTAACGTTGCCATTCCAAAGACAATGTAAATCATTTGAAATACGGTTTGTTTGATACTTTCCCAAAGCACGGCACCTCTTCTTCTAAATAATACAAAAGGGAAGATGCCTTGTTATCAGCATCCTCCCTCGTGGGTTTACTCGTCAATTGAGTCGGAAGTCAACGAATTTTCAATTCTAACCAGTCTCAAAACTGTTAAGTTCTCCGGATCACCCTCTCAAGCTGTCAACCATCTGAAGAACTTTCAAGATACCAACTTGCAGCAGGGTTCCGGGCCCGATAGCAGCAATAGTCGAAAGCATTATGAATTTGGTGTAACGCCCATGAAAGAACATCTCTGAGTGCTCCTTAGCAGCCGCAGCAGACTGGTCAATGAGTTGTTTAATTAACATACCAACATCCTCCTAAAATTTGATAGGGTAATACCCTTCATTATACAACTTGCAATTTTCGA
>ERZ780135.800-NODE-800-length-17672-cov-3.880343_pt1 | contig 17672 bp, 12 predicted proteins | sample MGYA00511946_ERZ780135 | MGnify/ENA primary metagenome ERZ780135 (study PRJEB29588, sample SAMEA2151034) | human gut metagenome | biome: human gut; feature: human-associated habitat; material: faeces | place: Denmark | collected 2008/2010 ... | reverse complement strand
TGGGAATGTGGTTCATAAAAGCAAATTTGCAGAGAAAACCCGCACAAGCGCAAGGTCAGCACAGGTGCATCAGAAGGCAGAGCTGTCGTTCCTTATTGATGTCCGTGCCAAAATGCAAGCAGGCAAAGGCGCGGGATATGCGCGTTGGGCGAAAGTATTCAATTTGAAGCAGATGGCAAAAGCCATGATGTTCATGGAAGAGCATGGAATCAAGAGCTATGCAGAGCTGAAGGAAAAGGCGGATGGAATTTCTGAAAAATGCGATGCGCTGCTGGAATCTGTAAAGGCAGATGAGGCACGGATGTCGGAAGTGTCGGTGCTGCGGAAGCATCTAATCAATTATGCCAAGACAAAAGATGTTTTCGCTGCGTATAAAGTATCCGGTTACAATCGGGAGTTCTATGAAGCCCATCGGGATACGCTGGCCTTACGTAGCGCAGCGAAAAAGGCGTTTGATGCCTATAAGAAAGAGAACGGTTCTGACAAAAAGCTCCCGCGCATCAGCGAGCTGAACGCAGAGTATGCGATGCTCCTGGAACGAAAGAAAAGCTCCTATGCAGAGTACCGCAAGACCAAATCGGAAATGCAGGATTGGCTTGTGGCGCAGAAGATTGTGCAGGAAATCCTGAAAGAGGACGAACAGAAGAAAGAGCAGCTGCATGAGCAGGAAGTTCGGCAGGAAGAAGAAAATAGACAAAGCAGTCGATGATGGATTGTCCGGCGCAGTGTGGGCGTTATGCTCATGCTGCACCGGGCTTTTTTCTTTGGCAGGAACTGCCGTTAAAGCATCCGGAACGGATGCGCAGCCCGATGCCGCAGGCAGCGTTCTAAGGGGATTGGGGAGTTCCCCAACAAGCAGAAAATCGCTTTCGTGTCACGAAAGCCCTGCTTGCAGAAGAGTGGGTTCTAAAAAAATCGTTCAAAATTTGGAAGAACTTTCGATTGATTTTGTTCGTTTCTTGGAGTAGAATATAAATGAGAAATTTTAACTTGCTGCGAGTGACTTTAGACATCGAAAAAGAGGTTCCGTATGGATTTCATGACGATTAAGCAGGCTTCTGAAAAATGGGGAATCTGCACAAGGAGAGTACAGACATTATGCACAGAAGGGCGAATTGATGGTGCCGAGCGTTTAGGCCATCAGTGGGTCATTCCTATTAACGCCGAAAAGCCGAAGGATGCCAGAATCAAAAGCGGCAGATACATTAAAACAAAATCCGGAAATGGAGAGAACGAAGATGGAAAGAAAACCGTATAGTGCCGGAGCCGTGAAATTTTCGTTCTGGTTCATGGAATTTCGGAAAACCGTGCAGCTTTTGAGTGAGGGTAAGAGCTTTGCAGACATTAAAAAGTTGAATGAAGAGACAAACATTTATGGCGCACCGACAAAACTACGAGCGCAGCAGATTTATTCTACCGTAACAGCCCGTATCAAGACATTAGATGAAAGCTTTTACCCAATCTTTCTGAGCAGTGATCTTGCTACACAAAAATTATTTGTGCTGACTGCGGCTCTTTTGCATGACACGCTGTTCTTTGATTTTGTGTATGAAGTAGTGCGGGAAAAAATGATTCTTGGTTCCGACGAGCTGACGGATGCAGATATCCGGATATTCTTCAAAAATAAGCAGGAACAGAGTGAGAAAGTGGCTTCTCTTCAAGACTATACGCTGCACCGCCTCGGCTCCTGCTATAAAACGCAGCTTTATGAAGCTGGGCTTTTAGAAAGCAACCGGGCAAACAGCACAAGAAAAATACTGAAGCCAATTCTTGATATTGCATTTGAGCATTGGCTTTATGACCATGATCTTGGCATCATGGTAAAAACACTGACGGGGGTAAGATGAAATGGATTTAAGCCAAAGACTGGATGAGATGGAGCTTGCAATCCATAAGCCGTCTTTCCGAAAAGGAACAGGCCGCGCAAATGAGGTCAACTATTGGGTGTTTGATTATCCACCGGAAAAGGAACTGGAAGTTCGGGAGCGTGTAGAGTATCTGAAAAATAAGAACGACCGGGGCGATGATGATTTTGAGCTTGTGGTCTTTGACCTGTATGATATCATCATTGACTTTTTGGAAAAGAAGAACTTCATGGAAAAGTGCTATGACTTTGAAAAAAAGCGAGGAATCGAGCGTATCGTCAAGGCAGTCACCAACTCCATGAAGGTGAATGACGATGACAGCCTGATCGTGCAATATATTAAAGAACATACGCCGGAGAATGCAGTCGTGTTCCTAACCGGTATCGGCAAGTGCTATCCGATTTTGCGCTCCCACAAGGTGCTTAACAACTTGCACCAGGCGTTTGTGCGCTGCCCGGTCGTGATGTTCTTTCCGGGAACCTATAATGAGCAGGAGCTGATTCTGTTCAATGAGATTAAAGACGATAACTATTACCGGGCATTCCGACTGGTAAAGTAATGGATGGAGGAAACTGTTATGCAGATCAAGGACATGTTCCGAAAGAAAATTGACCGTGAGATACAGGGCGTTATCATTGTCGGTCAGGGTGAAGAGACAAATGTAGCGCAGGAGCTGGAAGAGTATGTTGTGACCCGTGAGCTTCAGCGTCATTTTGCGGATTTCTTTGCAGCATATAAAAAAGGTATTCAGGGAACCACACCGAAAATGGGTGTCTGGATTTCCGGCTTCTTTGGAAGTGGTAAATCTCATTTCCTGAAAATTCTGTCCTATCTGCTTCAGAATAAACAGGTCGGAGACAAACATGCCATCGACTACTTTATCGAGGATCAGAAGATTACCAATCAGATGGTGCTGGCAGATATGCAGCTGGCAGCAAACACCCCATCGGACGTGATTCTTTTCAACATTGATTCCAAAAGCGATTCCAATGGCAAGGAAAACAAAGATGCCATTGTGAATGTGTTCCTGAAGGTATTCAATGAAATGCAGGGCTTCTGCGGTTCCATGCCGCACCTTGCTGACCTGGAGCGCAGGCTTTCCGAGGAAGGACGTTTTGAGGAGTTTAAGGAAAAGTTTGAAGAAGAGTATGGCGATCCGTGGGAAAGCTCTCGCCAGGACTTCGATTTCATTCAGGATTCCGTTGTCGATGTTCTTTCTGACATGGATTTCATGAGCGAATCAGCTGCCCGTAACTGGTGCGAGAAAGCAACCGAGAGCTACCAGATCAGCATTGAGGATTTTGCAAAGCGTGTGAAGTCCTATATTGATAAAAAAGGTAACAACCACCATGTGGTTTTCCTTGTAGATGAGATCGGTCAGTACATTGGCGATGATTCCAAGCTGATGCTGAACCTTCAGACAGTGACGGAAGAACTGGGCAAGGAATGCATGGGCAAGGCTTGGGTAATCGTAACGAGCCAGCAGGATATCGACTCCATTACCAAGGTGAAGGGTAACGACTTCTCCAAGATTCAGGGACGTTTCGATACACGCCTTTCTCTGTCCTCTGCCAATGTAGATGCTGTTATCAAAAAGCGTATTCTGGATAAGACTGAGACCGCAGCACAGAGCCTGCGTCTGCTCTATGACCAGAAAGCGACCATCATCAAAAATCTGATTGTCTTCAACGACGGTGTGGAGAAAAAACTGTACGCCAACGCAGAAGATTTTGCAGAGGTTTATCCTTTTGTTCCGTACCAGTTTAACTTGCTTGCCAGCGTGCTGACCAGCATCCGTACCCACGGTGCATCCGGCAAGCACCTGTCCGAGGGTGAACGTTCCATGCTGGCTCTGTTCAAAGAGTCTGCCATGCAGCTGATGGACGATGAGATGGGGGCAATCGTGCCGTTCTATCGGTTCTATGATGCATTGGAGAACTTCCTCGACCACAGCCACAGCAGCGTGATCATCCGCGCTTATGACAACAGCTACATCAACCCGGAAAAGAAGGAAAAAGATGTCTTTGCCATCAATGTGTTGAAGACCCTGTTCCTGATTAAATATGTTCTGGAGATCGAAGCCAACGTGGACAACATCGTCAGCCTGATGATTACCAGCATTGACGATGATCGTATTTCTTTGAAAGCACAGGTGGAGGATGCACTGAAAGTGCTGATGCGCCAGATGCTGATCCAGAAGAATGGCTCCATCTATGTATTCCTAACCGATGAGGAACAGGAAATCAACAACGAAATCGAAAAAGAAAATGTGGAGATGCCGGAGGTCATCACGAAGATTGCGGAGATGATCTATGAGGACATTTTCTCCAGCAAGAAGTATCAGTATCCAAGCTTTGGTGGACGGTATGCGTTCTCCTTCAATCAGACAGTGGATGACCGCCCCTATAAGGCAAACCAGAATTACGATATCGGCCTGCGTGTGCTGACCCCGTGGTATGAGGGCGGCACCGATGATGGTACGCTGCGCCTGCTCTCTGGCCAGGGCAAGGAAGTCCTTGTGGTTCTGCCGAATGATGATGCGTTCCTGACGGAAATGCGGGCATACTTGAAAATTGAGCGGTTCCTGCGCAAGAACACTTCTGTGCAGCTTGCCAAGTATGAGACCATTAAGGAAGCAAAGCGCGTAGAGATGCGGGAACGCAACGGTAACGCCAAGCTTTACCTGACGGAAGCTCTGAAAGAGGCTACCATCTATGTCAATGGCGATGTGCTGCACACCTCCGGCAAGGAAGTGACCAGCCGCATCAACGAGGCTATCGGAAGATTGGTGCAGACGGTTTACCACAAGCTGTCCTACATTGACGCAGCGATGGGTGAAGCAGACATCCGTAAGATGTTCAAGACCAGCAATCAGCTGTCGCTGGCACTGGGAGATACCGGAGAATCCAACGTTCACGCACTGGATGATGTGCTGCAATTCGTGGCAGGCAACTCCCGGATGCACATGAAAACTTCTATGAAAACCATCAAGGATCGCTTTATGAAAGCACCCTATGGCTTTGTGGAAGATGACATCCATTGGCTGGTGGCACGTCTCTTTAAGCGTGGAGACCTGTCCTTTACGGTCAACGGTGAGAGCGTCAATCTGAACAACCGCTCCGAAGAAGAAATTATCGGCTACATCACGAAGAAACAGTTCGTGGATAAACTGCTGACGGAAGTGCGCGTCCGTGTGCCGGAAAATCAGAAAAAGGCCGTCCGCACTGTGATGAAGGAGCTGTTCAAGGTGGCACCGCCTGCCGATGACGAAGATACCATCATGAAGAACTTCCAGCATTACTGCGAGAATCGAATCACCGAGATTGAGCGGCTGGAACCAAAATATGAGAATTACGCCTATCCCGGAAAAGAACTTCTGGAAAAGGGCAAGAAGCGGCTTTCCGCACTGGTGCAGATTCAGGCACCGCTTGAATTCTTTAAGACCGTATTTGACGAGCAGGATGATCTGATGGATTTTGGAGAGGACTATGAGCCTATCCGTGATTTCTTTGGCAGTGAGCAGCTGACCATCTTCACCCGTGCGCTGGATATGCTGAATATCTACGAGGACAGCAAGACCTACATCGTGGATGCAGAACTGGAAGACGTGGTGGCTAAGATGCGCACCATCGTCCGGATGGCGAAGCCCTACAAGGAAATTCCGAAGCTGCCGGAGCTGCGCGAGAAGTTTATGAACTGCTATATGCGCATTCTGGAAGAGCAGGCAGAGCCGGTCAAGGATTCCATCAATCAGGATCGGAACCGTGTCTTTGAAGTGCTGAACACCAAGCCCTATAAGGATGCGAAGTTCAACCGTTATCTGGAACTGTTTAAGGAGATCATGGACGGTGCGGAGCACTGCAACAATGTCTCCACTCTGCGTAGCTATGCAGATAAGGCGGAGGCACTGAAGCTGCGCCTGCTCAATGAGATGAACGCAGAGGATATCCGTCTTGTGCAGGAAGCAGCAGCAAAGGCCGAGGCAGAGCGCAAGCGTCAGGAAGAAGAGGCGAAAAAGCGCGGCGAGACCGTGAAACCGGCAGAAAAGGTCGCAGAACCGCAGCCGGTATATAAGGTGCGCACCACGAAGAATGTTTCCATCAAGACGGTTGCCAAGACTGCATCGTGGCGGTTGGAGAGCAAGGACGACGTTGATAAATACCTTGCCGCATTGCGTGAAAATCTGCTGAAAGAGATGGACGAAGATACAATCGTCAACATTGAACTATAAATGACAGGAGGATTGGCTCCATGAACAAGACAGCCATAAAGAATTTTGCGATTTGGGCGCGGAATAAGCTGATTGCAGATGTCAGCTATGATGCCCGCCTGATCGGTATTACGGAGGACGGCATTGCAAAGCCGTTGCCGCAGAGCTTCGGCGGCACTCAGTTCTTCGATATCGGCACCGCAGAACCGTATTCGATTTCCGGCGAGGCCGTGCGGCAGCGTGACAAGCTGATAGAGGTCATCCAGCAGAAGGAAAAGGATACCGACTACAAAACCGCATATCAGTATGTGATCGAGGAGGTTGCCTATACATGGTTTAACCGCCTGATCGCCATCCGTTTCATGGAGGTCAACGACTATCTGCCTTCCCATATCCGGGTTCTTTCTTCCGAGAGCGGAAAGCTGGAGCCGGATCTGGTCACAACACCGTTTGACGCAGAGCTGCCCTTCACTGCGGAGGAAGAGACTCGGATTTTCCAGCTGAAGCAGGACAATAAGCTGGACGAAGTGTTCCGCATCCTGTTCCTGAAGCAGTGCAACGCCCTGAACGAGATTCTGCCTGCTCTGTTTGAAAAGACAAAGAACTACACCGAGCTGCTGCTCAGCCTGTCCGTTATTGACCAGGATGGTGTAGTCTATCATCTAATCCACGACATTCCGGAAGACGATTTCAATGTTGAAAAAACAGGACAGGTTGAAATAATTGGATGGTTATATCAATATTATAATACGGATTTAAAAGACAAAGCAGATGAAGCGGTTAAAGCAGGAAATAAAATTACACGCGAGAACCTTCCGGAAAAAACACAGGTGTTTACTCCGGACTGGATTGTTCGTTACATGGTGGAGAACAGCCTTGGCCGTCTATGGGTGGAAGGTCACCCGGACTGTGGCTTGAAAGAAAACTGGAAATACTATCTGGAAGAGGCACAGCAGGAGCCAGAAGTTCAGGCGAAGCTGGCGGAAATCCGTAGAGAGTACGCCGCCCTGGACCCGGAAGATATCAAGCTTATCGACCCATGCATGGGTTCCGGCCATATCCTCGTATACGCCTTTGATGTGCTGATGCAGATTTATGAGAGTGCCGGTTACAGCCAGCGCGATGCGGCAAAGAGCATTCTGGAACACAACATCTACGGTTTGGACATTGATGACCGTGCCTATCAGCTGGCGTATTTTGCAGTGATGATGAAAGCACGGCAGTACAACCGCCGCATTCTCAATGGGGAAAATAATTGCCATGTCTATGCCATTCAGGAGAGCAACAGCATCAACCGTGCGCACCTAAAATATTTCGGTGCAGGGATGGATGATATCGAGAAAAATGCCGCTAAGATGCAGCTGGAAGGTCTACTGGACACTCTGACCGATGCCAAGGAATACGGCTCTATTCTGAATGTGGAGAACTACAACTGGGATTTGCTGCGCCAATTTATAGCTGAAGAAGATACCGCAGGTCAGATCAGTATGGACAATATGGGGGTGGAAGATACCGCCGAGAGGCTGAATCGAATCATTGACATCGGTGAAACCATGGCACGAAAGTATTGGGTAACAGTTACAAATCCACCTTATCTCGGATTGCGTAGCATTGGGGCAAAAACGCTTACATATATTCAGGATAATTATCCGGATAGTAAGAATGACTTTTTTGCTGTGTTTATTGAAAAGACAATAAAGTACACTTTAACAAGAGGAAAAACTACGTTGGTTACGGCGGAAAGCTGGTTGTCACTTTCAAGTTTTGAAAAACTGAGATGTACTATTTTGAACCAAACAACAATTGAAAGCATGGCTCATTTTGGGGAGGGAGCTTTTGATGCCGGATTTGGAACGGTTGCATTTGTACTAAATCATGAAAAAGTCGATAATTATATGGGAAGCTATTTTAAACTCAATGATTTAGAGTTTGCTAACCAAAAACAAAATGCTATTTTGGAAAATAATAAGAAGTATTTATATGTAGCAAAACAGGAGGATTTCTCATTTGTTCCTGGCTATGCGGTTTCGTATTGGGTAAGTCAAAAGTTGTTTGACACATTTACGAAATATAGCTCTCTGGGAAGTATTGCAGAACCGAGACAGGGACTAACAACGTGTGACAATGAAAGATTTATGCGCTGCTGGAGTGAAATCTCAATTAAAAACCTTAAATTTGGCTGTAAATCAACAGAAGAGAGTGAATCGATTCCTGAAAAATGGTTTCCATATAATAAAGGTGGTGAGCCAAGAAGATGGTATGGAAACAACGATTTTGTAGTTAATTGGCAACATAACGGAGCAGAAATTAAGGAATTTGTTGCCTCAAAGTATGTCAGTTATACGAGAACCGTCAAGAATATACCATATTATTTTAGGAGAGGACTCACTTGGTCTGCAATCGCAAAGAAATATGCAGTGAGGGCATATGATGCAGGATTCATTTTTGCAGACAAAGGGCAGGCAGTATTTGCACCAGAAGGACAATATTATTATCTGTGCGGCCTTATGAACAGTAAATTTACAGATAAAATATTAGAAATCATTTCACCTACACTTGATTTTAACTGTGGGTATATAAAGAAAATACCGATTGCTATTGAGATGGACCGTGCAAGAGTAGTAAATGATAATGTAAAAGAAAATATCGCAATGTCAAAAGAAGATTGGGATTCTTTTGAGGAATCTTGGGACTTTAAGAAGCATCCATTGCTCCGCAATGTTTCCACGATTTCCGAAGCCTTTACCCTATGGCAGACTGAATGCGATAATCGTTTTAATCAGCTGAAAACTAATGAAGAAGATCTGAACCGTATTTTTATTGACATTTACGGCTTGCAGGATGAACTGACCCCGGAAGTGGAAGATAAAGATGTGACCGTGCGCAAGGCAGATTTGCAGCGGGATATCAAGAGCCTGCTCAGCTATGCCGTGGGCTGTATGTTTGGTCGTTACTCCACTTACAAGGATGGTCTGCTCTTTGCGGGAGAACCGTATTCCTTGCAGGCGTTTGTGGATAAGATGAACGAACGCCCTGGAACGATTTCTGCTGAAGAGTTGGAACGCGCATACCGCAATGAGGGTATTGTGGTGGATGAAATGTTCTTCCCGGATGCTGACAATGTTATCCCCATCACCGATGAAGAATATCTGGACGATGATATCGTATCGCGCCTGTGTGCATGGCTGAAAGCGGTGTACGGTGCTGATACACTGGAAGAGAACCTCGACTATATCGCAAAAGCCCTTGGCAATAAGGGCAGCACCAGCCGGGAGATCATCCGCAATTACTTCCTGAACGATTTCTTCAAGGATCACTGCCAGACTTACTCTGTTACCGGCTCCGGCAAGCGTCCGATCTACTGGCTGTTTGACAGTGGTAAGCAGAACGGCTTTAAGGCACTGGTCTATCTGCACCGCTATACGCCGGATACCATCGGAAACCTGCGTATTGACTACCTGCACAAGATGCAGCGCGTATATGAATCTGAGATTAACCGGATGCAGGATATGATGGATCACAGCGAGAATGCCCGTGAGGTGGCAGCAGCCTCCAAACGCAAGGATAAACTTGCCAAGCAGCTGAAGGAATGCCGGGAATACGATGAGAAGATCAGCCATCTGGCACTTTCTCGCATCGAGCTTGACCTTGATGACGGCGTAAAGGTCAACTACCGCAAGCTCCAGACTGCCCAGGACGGCAAGTTCTATGAGGTGCTGGCAGACAGCAAGAATATCATGGTGAAAGAGAAGAAATAAGAGGAACAGGAGGCGTTTGCAATGATTTTGTACCACGGAAGCAATGTTATCGTAGAACAGCCGAAACTTATCCGGCAAAATCGCTATCTGGACTTCGGTTTTGGATTTTATACCACCACCAACCGCGATCAGGCAGTGAACTTCGCTCAAAAGGTCACTGACCGCCGCAAAACAGGAGCTGCTACGCTGAATATTTATTCCGTAGAGGAAGCAGTGGCTTTCAAGGAGTGCAGTTTGCTGCGCTTTGACAGCCCAGATGAAGCATGGCTGGATTTTGTAGCTGAGAACCGTCAGGGAACCTATCAGGGAAAGCAGCATGATCTGATTTATGGTGCTGTGGCAAATGATGATGTGTACCGCACCATTACCCTGTACATGACCGGAGTGTTGGATAAGGAACAAACACTGGCGGCACTCAAGATTCGGAAATTGTTCAACCAGCTGGTGTTTGCAACTGAGAAGTCTCTGCAATACTTGCATTTTGAAGGGAGGGAGCTTGTATGAACGAAGATCAGTTCAGCGCAATGCTTGCAATCATTGTGCCGCCCATCATCGAACAGATTACAAAAAACAGCAATGTGGATGATGAAAAGGCGATTTCCCGCTTTTATCAGTCCAAGCTCTATCAGGAGCTTTCGGATGAAAAATCAAAATTGTGGCACTACAGCCCGATGACGCTGTATACCATGTATCAAGATGAACTTCTGACAGGCTCCTATGATTATCCAGAGGAGGCGTGAGCAATGAGCAAAGAATCCAATTTTTTGATTTATTGCATGGAGAGGTACCGTCATTTCAAAGGGCTTTCCGGTGCAGATGTGGCAAAGACCTTTGAAGAGTATGGCATCTATGGGTATATCACAAAATATTTTGAATCACTGCACACAATGGGGGATCATTGCATCGTGCAGGATATTGACGATTATATTAGCAGCATCACAGGCAACAACCGGATCAAGGCGTAACTGCCTGTATGATATTCCCCAAAGGGCGGAATCTATCAAGTAAAGGAAATTGATATGGCAGAATTAAACCTGAAACAAATTATAGACCGCCTGAATGCGGAATTTACCGGGGAGCCCCGGAAACTGGTTTTCTGGTACGATGACAAGGCGGAATTTGCCGAGGATATGGAGACGGTAGAGCTTCAGAATGCGAAGATCTACTATCTCCAGCCGGATAACCAGTTCTATACAAAGTATTTTCTGGAGCGTGTGGATAAGACCACGAATTATCTGATCTATGCACCGTTTCCGAAACCGGATGTAAGGGACAACCATCTGGAAGATACAATGCTGTATTCCAGACGGTTCTTTGCTGACCGTGCCTCCCTGCTGTCGGTTGACCTGGGTATTGAGGAAAAGTACAAGCCGGTTATTGAGAAGCACATCAAGTTTTTCGCCAACAAAGAGCGCACTCAGCGGTTCTATGATTTGGAAATCGAAAACTTCAATGAAGAAAATATCCTTGTCGGTCTGCTCAGTGCAGTCTGCAAGGCGCGTACCTGCTCTTTTGAGGAAGTCGTGCGCATCGTGTTGACAGATGGTGAGCTGGTGGATAATGCTTTCTTGCAGGAGTTTGAAAAATACGACCTGCTGTCTGCATTCTGGCAGCTCTGTGAGCAGCATTTCGGATACACCGATACAAAACCGAGTTTGGAACGGCTGCTGGTAACATTGTTCGTTACTTATACTGGGCGATATGTGCAGGCAGAGCTTCCGGCAGCATGGAAGAGCTTTGTCTCCTACAAGTCAGGCAATATCATCGCATTCCTCGATAGCCTGATGAACAGCGTCCTGTACCGGGATAAATACGACGCTTTGTCGGCACATGTTGCCAAAGGGCTGAATGTTTTTTCGGCATTTGCAGGAATGCGAGTGGACGATTTGGTGGAGTGCGACACTTTCCTTGCCGTGGATCAGGTGCTGGTAAAGTGGCTCATTAGCAGACTTGTTTCGGAAGATATTGGTGCAATCGTAAACGGATTTACCATTCCGGAACTCTGTGAAAAACGGGCTAAAATGCACTTTGGTAGAAAGACCGGGAAGACCTATCAGATGCTTTCCAGCGCGTATAGCATGGTGAAGGAAGCGGATTACCATGCCGCAGATGGCTTAAAGCCAATCATCGACCGATATCTTGCTGCGGATTACAATATGGATCAGCAGTATCGGAAATTCTACTATTATTACGACCAGCTGGAGAGCACGGAAAGTTTTGAACCGCTTCGGGAGCTGGTGGAAAATATTTACACGAACGAATATCTGGCTTGTCTGCTCCCTGCCTGGAATGCTGGAATTCAGCAGGATGCCACATTTTCGGCAATTCCGTTGCAGCGGGAGTTTTACAATGCCAACCTGCGATATACCAAAGAACGCACCGTGGTCATCATTTCGGATGCCATGCGTTACGAGGTAGGACAGGAGTTGTTTGCCAGAATGCAGGATGACCCGAAATGCACGGCAAAACTTTCTGTACAGTTGAGTGTTCTTCCGTCTTATACGAGGCTCGGTATGGCAGCACTTTTGCCACATAAGACACTGGAAATGACGGATGATTTTCAGGTACTGGCAGATGGTATCCTTTGCGATAATCTGGCAGGTCGGCAGCAGGTGCTGCAAAGCTATAACCCGGATAGTGTCTGTGTACAGTTCGATGATATCAAAAATTTGAAAGTGGCAGAGCTGCGAGATGTGCTGACAAAACGTCAGATCATCTATGTATACCATAATCAGATCGACGCGCGTGGAGACAAGGCAAATACCGAGGATGAGGTGTTTAATGCGTGTGAGGAAGCCGTTCAGGAAATTGTGGATTTGATTCATCGAATCTCCGTCAGCGGCAACACCTATCATTTTATCGTCACTGCCGATCATGGCTTTATTTACAAGCGTGATAAGCTGACAGAAAGTGACAAGATTTCCAGGAAAAGTGCGGACAAAGCATTTGTCAATCGCAGATTTATTGTGTCCAAGGCGACACTGGAAGATGATGGCATCGACCATATGAGCATGGGACGCATTCTGGGGAACGAGGACAGCAAGATGGTGTCCTATCCTGTCAGCAGCAATGTCTTTAAGGTGGCCGGAGGTGGTGCTAACTATGTGCATGGCGGTTCCTCACCGCAGGAAATGCTGGTGCCGGTGCTGGAGTTTAAGATGGAACGCGGTCACATGGAAACAAAGAATGCAGAAATTGCTCTGGTCAGCATCGTCCATAAGATTACGAACCTGATCACTTCCATGGACTTTATCCAGTCGGATGCCGTTAGCGATACTGTAAAAGCGGCAAAATACCGTATTTTCTTCCTCTCGGAAGACAATGAGAAAATCTCGAACGAAAACAGTTATGTGGCGGACAGTCGTGAGGAAAATGCACAGAAGCGTATCTTCCGGATGCGGTTCACATTCAAGAATAAGAAATACGACAAGGACAAGCAATATTACCTTGTGGTTTATGACGAAGAAAGCGGTCTGGAGCAGTGGAGGCAGCCTGTCATCATGGACATTGCCTTTGCAGATGACTTTGGATTCGGATTCTGATACAGAGGAGGCAGGAATTCCGTATGGAAATGATGGATATGGCGGCAGACGATACCCGTGAAGAACTGCGCCGGAAGCTGCGCAGCAACTTTGACGGTCGGATCGTCCGCAAAGACCTGACAAAGAAAATAAAAGAAGGAGTTTTTACCCCAATTTTGCAATCAAGCAGTTGGACGTACACTGGAACAGCTGGTGTAACACAATTTCAAACTGTAACATGGGGGGTTGGACAGGACGGAGAATTGGGTGGCACTATTGAAAATACATGCTGGATTCTTAACTCTAATGGTGTAAAGAATGTAAACGAAAGTAATAGGAATACAGCAAAAGGCATTGCTCATATCGGTATGATTGTAAATGAAAACACCTTGTTTAAAGGAGCAACTATTACTCGTATTCGTTAATTAATAAATAATGTTTTCAGGAACAAGCCTTAATCTTATAAGGCTTGTTCTTCTTTATTTTAGATCTAATAATTATGAAAACGGTTATATACTTGCAAACTCTGATTGTTATTCTATTGTTTTTATTCCATTCGTGTAGTAGTGGAGAAGTTGATAAATGCGATAAAGAAATAATAACCTTTCTTCCTGCTGTCAGTGTATCCACACGTTCGACTATGGAACGAGGATTTGAAGAAGGAGATAAAATTGGAATTTTCCTATTTGATCAGAACAAAGCTGCAAAGTGGAAATATGGTAGCGAATGTTGGGTAAGTAATATTCCCGTTGAATATAAAGGAAGTGTTGGCTGGGATTCTGAGATGCAACTGTATTGGCAAAAAGTTCCCTATACACTTATGGGGATAGGATATTATCCCTATGCTAGCAGTACATTAGATAAAGACTTCACAAACGTTTACTTTCAGCTTCCGAATGATCAAAGTAATCGGAAATTATTAAGACAAAGTGATTTCTTATGGGCTTCTACTACAGATATTATTTATGAGAAGTACAATGGAGGGATTCCTTTATTATTCAATCACTTGTTCAGTAAATTAACTGTTTCATTCATAAATACTACTTCTATTGCAAACAGTGATATGAAGAATGGGGTACAAGTGACCAATGTCTATAATAGAGCTATCGTTAATCTAGTTACCAGAGAAGTGAGCTATGAGTCAAGTATATCACCACAGGTTATTCAAATGTATTATGACGAAAATAGGCAAACAGCTGAGGCTATAATCATTCCGCAAAGCGTTCCGGTCGGACAGTGGATTAATTTCAAATATAAAGGTCGTTTTTACCATTATCAATTGCAAGAGCCTCTTATATTAGAAAGTGGAAAGGAGTATAAGATAACAATAGATTTATCAACTGTCCAATAAAATGAATGATATATGAAACGCATTGATTTATCTGGCTTACGTACCTTAGTAATGCTGCTTGTTCTGGCAGCTTGTTCTACAGAACACGAAGAAGAAAGAATATACTTTGAAATCAGTCAATCTATATCTAATGGATTTCAGTCAACTGATGGAAAACCACAAGATTCAAGTATTTCTTTTAATACAGGAGATATTATCGGAGTATTTTTAACAGAACAAGGTAGTCAGCTCTCTACTGACAGCTATTTATATAATCAAGCTTGTATTTTTGACGGCAATCAATGGTCACTCGGTAAGCGGTTTTCATTCCCTGCTGAGAATAAAGGTCAGAAAATGAGGATGGTAGCTTATTATCCATTTATGCAGCCATTAGTAAACGCTGTTCTGCCATTTGAAGTTGCAACTCTGCAAAATAATGCGAATAAACAGAAAGAAAGCGATTTGTTATTTGCCGAACAGGAATACATTATATCTGAAGCAGCGGTTGATATTCATTTTTCTCACTTGATGTCACAAGTTACATTTCAAGTGGATTATGCCAATGGGATATCAGATGTTTGTTCCAATATATATCTGAAAGCGTGCAACCAATGTTCATTAAATTTGGAAAATGGTGCGGTAAGTACTCATGGAACCGTAACGAGTATTGAAGCTATGAAATTAAAAGAGGAAACCTCTGATAACAGTTCAAGGCGATTTTCACTTTTAATTCCGCCTCAGCATCTTTCTGATGAACAAGCCATAGAATTGAAGATTAATGAGAGTCCTTTTTTTATAAAACTAGACCAAACTTTTGATTCCGGAGTACATTATATTATGCATCTTACTGTTTTGGGAGACAGGCAGGTTACATTGAATGGCGTTAGTGTAGCTAGCTGGGAAAGCGTCAATGTGACGCAAGGCAGCCTTTATTCTCCCGAAACCTATTCGACAGGAGATGTTATCGTATATCAGAAAATGAGGGAAAAACATCCGGTAACTCTGGTTGTAACAGGTGATGGATTTACCACCAATGAATTAGCGCCTAATGGCTTGTTTGAAAGTAGTGCACGTGAAGCTTTAAACTGTTTATTCTCTGTAGAGCCATATAAATCATATCGTGAATATTTCAATGTTTATATCCTTCCTACTGTTTCAGAAGAAACTGGTGCGGGAAATACGGATACGGGAAAAATGAGAAACACCTATTTTAAAACAAGTTGGGGAAACAATTACTCGGACATGCAAGTAAAAGATTATAATGAGATTTTCGATTTCGTGAGTTCTACCTGTCCGGATATCATAGAGAATAAAACGTCTATTGATAAAGTTCCTGTTTTTCTTTTAGTTAATGATTCACGCTATGGAGGTATATGTTGGATATGGAATAACGGATTAAGTTACGCTATTATTCCGCTGACAGAAGGGAATCTTCAATGGTCTGGGAATTCTAGTATTGGTATAAGTACTGGTGATTGGAAAAATGTTTTTGTACATGAAGGTGGAGGACATGGCTTTGGTAAACTATTAGATGAATATCATTATAACGATAGCCCAAACTATACAGCTGAGTCAATTGAAAGCCAGGCATGGGAGGTTCCCCTTGGTCTGAACCTTACGACAGATTTTAATAATACTAAGGGTAGCGTCTATTGGAAGCACTTGCTGAATGATTCCCGGTATCCCCGCACAGGCTTTTTCGAAGGAGGGATGGGCTATAAGAGTGGTATCTGGCACTCTGAAATTACAAGTTGTATGGATGATAACCGTCTATATTTCAATACAATATCGCGTCAGCTGATTGTAGAGAGAATTAAAACAGTAGCTGGTGAGCCATTTGTATTAGAAGAGTTCTTTGCAAAGGATATAAATTATGATCCGTTGCGAGATTTTAATTCGTTTAAAACTTCGGATCAATATGGTATAAGAGAAAAAGCCAGGCAGGTGCCTCGTACACCGCATCCTCACTTGATGAAATAGTAACTGGATATAATATTATGGGAATATCCACCAGAAGAAAACACAGAAGATATGAATAAGTATAAAGTAGTTATAGTTGATGACGATGAAGTGGCTATTGGGAAGTTAAGCATTGAACTGAGAAAAAATCCATACTTTTCTTTAGATGGAACTGCCCGAAATGGTAAACAGGGAGAGAAACTTATTACCAAAATACAACCAGATTTGTTGTTTTTGGATGTGGAAATGCCGGATATGACTGGTTTGGATTTGCTACATGATCTGCATGACAACATTTCATGGGGTATGCGGGTGGTTTTCTATACAGCTTATGAAAAGTACATGATACATGCTATTAGAGAATCTGTATTCGATTATTTGTTGAAGCCTTTCGAGGGGCAGGAGTTGAAAAACATTCTTATGCGTTTTATGGCACAAATGGAAACAGAACAAAAAAAGATATTGCCAATAGGAGCATCATTGTATATGGGGCAAACATTCATAGTATTTACACCAACTAATGATATGCGTGCCTTGCGTCCGGCTGAGATTGTTTTTTTTCGTTATTGCGCTGAACGTAAACAATGGGAGGTGATACTTAACAGTAAATTATCAGTGGTGTTACGACGGGGAATGACTGCCGAACAGATAATCAAATATTCGCCTTGTTTTGTTCAAATACACCAATCCTATATTATTAATATTGATTATTTGATGATTATAAAGGATAATAAGTGTATACTCTATCCACCCTTTGATAACGTGACAGAATTACTTCTTTCCAGGAAATATAAAAAAGAGTTGCAAGACAGATTTTGCTTGTGAACTGAGATAGTAAGGCAGAGTGCCATTTCATAAATTTTATCCAAAAGAAGGAAAAAGAATGAAATAAACAAGAAGCAAAGTTACATCCTATCCATAAAAATACTATATTTATTGCAGCTAGAGAGCACTTTAAGTAATGCCTAAGAAGGAAAACGAAAAGTAGTATATATACTATATATTTTCTATTATTAATTACTTAAACAC
>ERZ780135.764-NODE-764-length-18264-cov-2.859575_pt1 | contig 18264 bp, 19 predicted proteins | sample MGYA00511946_ERZ780135 | MGnify/ENA primary metagenome ERZ780135 (study PRJEB29588, sample SAMEA2151034) | human gut metagenome | biome: human gut; feature: human-associated habitat; material: faeces | place: Denmark | collected 2008/2010 ... | reverse complement strand
TCCGTTCTCATCACTAAAATTATCTAACAAATATTTAACAACTATATCCTCGTAGCCTTTTAAATTAAGATGAGGCTTATCCTTAGGAAAATCAGTATCCTCTGCAGAATCTATCATTGCAATTTTTCCATGACTTTCAAGAATAATGCAATCGCTGTGTCCCGTATTTAAAAAATGTATTTTCCCTTCCATTTTTCTCCTCTTATTTAATGTAATTATCATATATGTACTTAACTATCGACTCATTATTTGAACAAGCGATATTCTTGGTAATTGACTTGATTTCATCGCTTGCATTTCCTGCTGCTATGGGCAAGCCTGCAAATTCAAACATAGGCAAATCATTTTTACTGTCCCCTGCTGCAATTATTTCATTGCTTTTGACACCGATTAACTCGCCGAGTTTTGAAAGTGCCGAGCCTTTTGATACGTTTTCGGCTGTAATTTCAATATTATTAGTCATTGAGGTAGTAAAAATAATATTATCAAAATGCTTTAATTTTTCAAAGCAATTTTTTCTTTCATCCAAATTTTTAAAAAATACATTTAATAATTCTGTTTTATCAAATAAATCAACCGCACTTGATAAATCATCAATACCTATTCTTGTTTTATCAATTACGTCAATATAATTTTCATCAATTTTATAATAATGATATGAATTTATATTAAGCTTTGACTTATCGGTCTTTGGCTCTTTATTTTCATAAAATTCAATCATTGTGTCATACGATGACAAAAGATTATAAAGCCTGATTAAAGTTTGCATATCAATATAATGCTCATACACGTTCTTATTTTTCTTTTTATCATATATAACAGAACCGTCGGAGTAGATTATATATCTTATGCTTTGAAAATCACGTAAAGACTGCGGTATTTCATAGAAAGTCCTGCCTGTGCAAAGTGCAAATTCAATACCGTCTTTTGTCATTTGTTCAATTGCATCAAAATTATCTTTAGACACATTTGAATTATCATCAAGAAGCGTGCCGTCAAGGTCACACGCAAAAATCTTATAGCTCATATTATTTTCCCAACCAAAAATATATTATAAATTAATTATATTAAATATTGCTACTCAAAATCAAGCCTTTTTCTTTCTGTGAATTACAAAACGATTTAAAGGATACGTCCAAAGAGTAGGAACCGTCATAACAACAAGCTTTGTTAAAAGAACAATAAATACGCTGTCGTGACCGCTGTTTTTAATAAGAGTGCCGAGGAATGAGCCAAACCAAGTGTTAAAGGCAATTGTGCAAACAACCATTATTATATAAAGAATTGTTGAAAGAACAGGGTTAGCGTCTGCCTTAAAGGTAAGCTTTCTGTTCATAACATAAGCTGCAGCATAGCCGATTACCGCAGAAATGAAATAGGAATACATATAGCCCTTATACTCAATGCCTAAGAACGAAAGAACTTGGTTATCTGTTACCGGAACTTCGTTAAGCGATTTAAAAATCACATATTGCAAAAGCCAAAATACCGCAAGCTCCAAAACTGAGGTTGAAGCGCCTGTAAATGTAAATTTTATAAATTTCCAAATTTCTGCGTGTTTATTAACGAATTCAGTTATATTTTCTTTAAATGTGTTTTTATTTTCTACTGTTATTGCTTCGTCTGTATATACAATTTGCGAGTCATTAATTTGTTTCATAATACTAATCAAAATAAAGCGAAAACCGCAAGCAAAGGCAAAAGCCGCTTACGGTATATCAATTTTCAGAGGTTGAATATTGAATTGAAGGAATATCATCATTTTTTGCGCCTGCAAAGCAAGCATAACCTGAAACAGTCATAACAGATACAACAAGTGAAATTGCAAGAACTGATGATAAAACCGTTTTAATCTTTTCGCTCATATTTATCTCTCCTTTCCCAAATCGTTGACTAAAGTATAAAACACGTCGATTAAAATATAATCAAGGTAGAGTAAAAAATGAGTAAAAATCAGGTAAATATTACTTATTATCAATTTAACATAAAATTAAAATTATTTAACAATAGCATAACAAAAGAAAAATATGCATTTTGGTTATATTTTTATCATATTTCTAATTCTTTATATTATAATCATTCTAAAATAAACACCCCCCTGCGTGGACAGCCACGCAAGGGGGTTACTTGTTTTTATTTACTTTTTAACAAGCTCGACCTGAGCCTTATAGCTGCCGTAAACCCAACAGCCCGTGGAATTTTCAATATTGGCGGTGATATCGTAATAATCCCTGCCCTCTGACAAATCCTCACTTTTATAAGACGCCAAATCGACAACCAAACCGACACCTATTTTATCGTTATTAAGGCTCGACTGAGATCCGACAAGAGTAAGCTGGGTTGCATTAACAGAAATTACGTTTGCCTTGTATCCATCAGGAACATTGGCAACGGTAACTGAATTTTTATCAAACGAAACGGCTTTGGTTTTAAAGTTTGACGGAACAGTAACCGTAACGGTAATTTCCTTAGTATCGTCAAGAATCATAATTGCGTCAAGATGAGTTACGTCAAACTTAATAGTATTCTTGCCTACATTAAGCTGAGAGAAATCAATATTACCGATATTTGCCTCTTTAATTCCCGAATCAGCCAAAGCAGCGGCGGAAACCTTATCTACACTATACGACACATTAAATTTACTTGTGTCAACATTGTCAGGTTTTCCTGTAAAAGAACTTGTAACATTAAGAGTCATTTCTTTTAAAACAGGAATGGTAAGTGTAAGATTTTCAGCTTCGGTATCAACAGAAATATAATCGACTGTATTTCCGCTTGAATCAATAGGAGTAGGTATAATATCAACAGACTGTGTCGATTTAAGTTTATTTGCGATATCTACATTTGCTACAAGACTTTTTACCTTTGAAACATATGATTTAGGACCGCTGATTTTTGCAACTTTTTCACTTAAAAGAGCTTCACCCATCACATAACCGTCTGCAATAAAATCTTTATTTTCATAATTCAAATTTATATCAAGTGTTTTTTCATCCTCGACGTCAAAATATGCCTTATATGTTGTAGGATAATAAGATGAAATTGTAAAATCCGCATTTTCAGACACCGAAGTTACATTAATAGGAACATCATAATTACCTTTTGAAGTGACTGAATTAGTTTGAAGCTGAACCTTAAGGTCATCGGCTGTAATATCCCTTGCAAGATATTTTTTACACTTAACAGTAACATCAACATCAATTTTACTGTCACCGTAGCACTTAATGCCAAGTTGGTCCGCAGCAGAATCGCTGAAATCAACATTAACAGCAACGGTAATGGTCTTAGTAGTTTCAGGTGACAGGCTCATTGAAGTTGAAACCCAAACAATAACTGCCGCAATAATAGAAAAAACAATAAGATATTTATCATTATAAATAAGCTTTTTTAATGAAAACTTCTTTTTTTTATTTTTATCAGCCATTATTTTTTAATCCTCCTTACAAGCTTGGTAATGATTTTATCATCATCGGAGGAACCTGACGGAATAAATTCTGTTGTTAAAATATCTCTTAAATCGCCGTAAGAAACATCACGCTGAAGAATACCGCCCTTTGCAACCGAAATAGCACCTGTTTCCTCGCTTACGATAACAGCCAAAGCATCGCTTTCCTCAGTAAGACCTATTCCGGCTCTGTGCCTTGTGCCGAGTGCAGATGAAACAGTCTTTTTTGTAAGCGGCAAAATGCAGCCTGCTGCATAAATCTTACCGTCACGAATTACCATAGCACCGTCATGAAGCGGTGATTTTGGATAAAAAATATTTTCAACAAGTTCTCTTGATGCCTTTGCATTAAGAACCGTACCCGATTTAATAACATTGCCCAAAAGAGTATCGTTTTCAAAACAAATAAGTGCGCCTACTCTTTGGTCGCTCATATTGGCACATGCTTTGCATACACATTCAATACAATTTGATATTTCTGCAATGTCGACAGCAACACCCGGATGGATGAGAGACTTAAGACTCTTAGCTGTTGTGCCCTTGCCGATTTGTTCAAGAATATTACGTACCTCAGGACCGAAAAGAATTACAAGAATTATCAAAATATTGGAGAAAATCGCCTTAAAAATAAAGCTTGAAGCCTCCATATCAAGAAGATTTACTATGCCATAAATTATAGCAATAAAAATAAATCCTTTTGCAAGTTGCATAGCCCTTGTTTCTCTTATAATACGAACACAAATATATATAATCACGGCAACCAAAATAATATCTAATGCATCCGATATTCCGAATGTTGAAAATACACTCAAAATTTTATTAAATGTATCTGTTATTTTAACTATCATAAACTGACTTCCTCGTTTATTAATTACTATTATTTATATTTTATCACACGCAGTTTAATAAATAAAGTAATAATTTTAGTTTTTTTGAGTTTTTCAAAGTTTTTTTAAGATATTAATAAATTTTTCACACTCGCTGTATTTAGTAAATACACTTGGGCTTATACGTACAGTTCCTCTGTTGTCAGTACCAAATGCAGTATGAGCAAGCTTTGAACAATGAAATCCTGCACGGCATGCAATATTCTTATCAGCCAAAAAAGAGGCTGTTTTTTCCGACGGATAATCTTTATAGTTAAACGACAGTATCGGCGCAAGAAAAGCATCATTAAAGCTTGGAGTATATAACGTAACATTATTATTTTTCGCAAGTTCGCCGTAAATATATTTCATTAAATTTTTTTCATGCTTATATATACTTGAAACACTTTTGCCTACCACAAAATCAATACCTGCACAAAGCCCTATAATACCAACATTATTAAGCGTTCCCGATTCTAACCTTTCAGGCATATTATCAGGTTGAGCAAGTTTCATTGAATTTGAACCTGTTCCGCCCTCAATAATTGTACCTATCTCAACATTATCTCTAAGAGCAATAAATCCTATACCCATTGGAGCATAAAGTCCTTTATGACCCGGTGCGCAAAGAATATCAATATTATCACTTTTGCAATCAATATCCAAAATTCCGGCGGATTGTGCCGCATCAACAATAAATATTATTCCGTTTTCGTGTGCAAGCTTGCCTATCTCTTTAATAGGGAAAACACAGCCAAATACATTTGAAGCGTGCGTACAAACAATTGCCTTTGTATTAGGTTTAATAAGTTTTTTAAAATTATTTATTGTTTGTTCTTTATCAAAAGAAAAATCAGCTATATCGTAATCAATAATTCCATTTTTAAAAAGCGCATAAACAGGACGTGCAACGGCATTATGTTCAAGATTAGATATGATTATATGGTCACCGGGCTTTAAAATTCCTTTTATTGCAAAATTAATTGCCGTGGTGCAATTTGGTGTAAAGGCAATATTTTCCGAAGGAAAGCCGAACATTTCTGAAAGCTTTTCACGGCAGGAAAAAATCATATCAGAGGTGTTTACACTTTCTTTATATCCGCCTCTGCCGCTGTTAAAGCTATAATAATTCATTGCCCTTATTACTGCATTTTTAACTGCTTGCGGCTTAGGATTGGTAGTGGCACTGTTATCAAGATAAATCATTTTCGTTCCACTCCCCTAATCTGTATACCTTCTTTAATTAAAATCGAAATCGGCTCTTCTGTATAAGTGTTTACGACAACCATATACCCGCAACCGTCTTGAGGTGACGGATTTTCAAGCTTTTTGATTATTGATTTATATCCTTTTTGCCTAAGCGTGCGTTGAGAACGCTGGGCATTCGTAATCGAGCCTACCTTTATATATAAAGTCATAAAAAAATCCTCTTTCACATAATAAATTATTTTACATTTTATACTATGCGAAAGAGAATTATTTGGTATTTAGATTGATGCTTAAGCGGACAAGCGCTTCAATTCATTTTTTATTTTTTGAAGTATTCTTTTTTCAAGACGGCTGATATACGATTGAGAAATACCCATTTTGTCGGCAAGCTGCTTTTGAGTTAAGCTTTCGTTTCCGTCTAATCCAAAGCGAAGCGTCATAAGATTACGTTCCTTTTCAGGCAGGGCGGCAACCGTTTGACGAAGAAGCCTTTTTTCATCATCATACTCGATTTCTTCAAACACGTCGTTAGGGTCCGTTCCCAAAACGTCACGAAGTGTAAGTTCGTTGCCGTCCCAGTCGACAGACAAAGGTTCATCAAAAGACATTTCGCTTTTTATATTATTAACCTTTCTTAAATGCATAAGGATTTCATTTTCTATGCAACGTGAGGCATAAGTGGCAAGCTTGATATTTTTTTCGGGATTAAAGGTTTTGACGGCTTTCATTAGACCGATTGTGCCGATAGAGACCAAATCCTCGGTCGAGGTGGTTTTGTTTTCGAATTTTTTTGCAATATAAACCACCAAACGTAAATTATGTATTATCAAAAGTTCTCTGTTATCCTCAATTCCGTTTTGAAGTTCGTCCATTATTTTCTGTTCCTCCTCTTTTGAAAGCGGAGGCGGCAGAGTTTCCGGCCCGTTAATATAGAAGCATTTTTGCTTTTTAAACAACTTTAAAAATAGTTTTTTAATTAAATTCAACATATAATCACCTTAAATATTAATCAATTCATTAGATATAACAGCCGAGAATTTTTTTGAATTAACGTCTGACAACGCAACGTAAACCTTTGTTATTTCAATTTTATTTTTGCCGTTTGAAATTATAATTTTATCCGGCTTAAATGCTTTTAACATTCCCTGTCCCGACACCGTTTGGCACGGAATCAGACGCTCGCATTTTTCAGGCATTTTTGATTTGTCAACTATTATAACCGGATAATCGGAAAACGGTTCCCGAAGCTTATTTCCGCTGTCGGCAAAAGCATAAAACTTGTATTCATTATTATCAACAAATATACTTAAAGAATATATTTCCCCTTTTGCAAGCGTTCGATTTGTTATTTTTATAATAATATATGTAACCAAATAGGCGCAAAAAGCACTTACAAGAAGTTGGGTGGCTGAAATATCAAAATAAACGTTTGAGTTTTTAACCGTCATACCCTTAGGCGAAAAGAACATACAAATTGCAGATATCACACCGAGAAAAAGAACGTTTGAAAAATAAAATATAATAAAATTTTTAAAATAAGTCCATACCCTTATAAAGCCAAAAGCGACAAAAACAATAAGCAGTGAAGCAAAAATTTTACCGATTGCCGATAAAAGAAAATTCAATTTATCGAAAATAATAACAAGAGAATACAAACCGCCCAAAACGGAAGCAAATACAGCACGGTATTGCTTAATCTCCGATTTTGCAAAAAAGGATGTGGAAATGAGGAGCAAATAAGTAATAAAAAAATTGACTACAAATAAAACGTCAACATATATAACCAAAAAATACCCCCTCTCTATGATTAATTATAACCAATGAGAAGGGGTAAATTTGTCAAAATCACTCTTCTATTTCAATTGTTTCAATAACAACATCATAAACAGGTTTATCACCCATACCTGTACGAGTTGAAGCAATATCCTCTAAAACGTCAGTTCCGTCTGTTATTTCGCCGAATACCGTGTGGTGAAAATCAAGCCACGGAGTACCGCCAACCTCTTTATATTTATCAATTACCTGCTGCGGATATCCGTTATCCTTAAGTTCTTCCATTTGCTCAATAAGCGTGTTTGGAACTTCCTTAGCCTGAACAATGAAAAACTGAGAGCCGTTTGTGTTAGGACCGCTGTTTGCCATAGAAAGAGCACCGTAATAATTTCTTGCATCAAGATTAAATTCATCTTGAAAAGGAGCGCCCCAAATTGACTCGCCGCCGCAGCCCATGCCTGTCGGGTCGCCGCCCTGAATCATAAAATCCTTAATAACACGGTGGAAAATAAGACCGTCATAATATCCGTTTTTTGCGTGTGTAACAAAATTTTCAACAGTCTTAGGTGCAAGGTCATCATAAAGATTAAACTTCATATCACCTTTATTTGTTTTAATAGTTGCCTTAGTCATTTAATTTAACCCTTTCATTTATCTTTTTTAATGTTTCAAAATCTACCTTTTCAACCTCACGGTCATACGTTAAAAGACCGTTAAGTTCATCCTCAACATCCGTAACCTGAGTATAAACAGTAGCACTCAAGCCGTCCTTAATTTGAGGAATGATAGTTTTTGTAAACAGTCTTTTATAAGCCTCAGTCAAGGACTCACGGCTGAAAAAGACTTTATAACCAAACATTTTATTATTAAAGGTGTGGCCCTTAAGTTTAAGACCGAGCCCGCCGAATTCCGAAAGAACATAAGCACGATTGCCCTTTTTAACCTTAATAGGTGTAAAATAGATATGCTTTGAAATAACGTCGCTCTTGCCCATATCGTGCCAGCCCGAAGCCGAGTCAACAATACGAGTTTTATCGAGAGATTTAAGCTTGTCATAAGCCTTTTTGCTGTCAAACTGACCCCAGCCCTCATTAAACAAAACCCACAATGCTATACAAGGGCAGTTATAAAGAGTATCAACAATTTCTTCAAGCTCCTGATAATATAAAACTCTGCCTTCTTTATCTGTTCTGTGAAAAGTAGAATAATTATTATCGTTAAGCGTGATATTAACAAACGGAATAACGGATATTTCAAGACCGTATTTGCCGCCGCCGTTTATCATATCCTGCCAAACAATAATGCCGTTAACATCGCAATAATGATACCATAAAAGCGGTTCAACCTTAATGTGCTTTCTAAGCATATTAAATCCTGCCGATTTAACGTATTCAATATCAAATTTCATTGCCTCATTCGACGGAGGAGTTAAAAGACCGTCGGGATAATAGCCTTGATCAAGAAGCCCATTATGGAAATACGGCTTATTGTTCAAAAACAGCCTTTTGATACCGTCTTTATCTGTGCCGACTGAAAATTTACGCATACCGAAATATGATTTTATCGTTTCTCCGCAAGCTGAAAATTCCACATTATATAAAAACGGGGATTCGGGTGACCACGATTTAAAATCGGGGATTGATACGCATGTATCCTTTGTTTTTGCTATTAATTTATCACCGTCAAAGATTGACACCTCAACGTCATTTGTTCCGAAATATTCAAACGATACGTTTGAATTATCATAGTCAGGTGTAATTTTTACCTTTTCAAGAAATTTTTTAGGGGTTGATTCAAGCCAAACGCTTTGCCAAATACCGCTTTGACAAGTGTACCAAATACCGCCACGCTTAATTTTCTGCTTACCTCGTGAAAATTCGTTAGTATCTGAAAAATCAAGGCAAACTACTCTTATTTCATTTTCACCGTCTTTAATATAATCGGTTATTTCAAATTTAAACGGTGTATATCCGCCTTTATGAGTTGCGACCTCTACGCCGTTAATAAAAACTGTTGCGATTTGGTCAACTGCGCCGAAATTGATAAACACTCTGCCCTTATTAAATCCTTTTGGAATTTCAAATTTTCTCTTATAAATCAAAAATTCACCGGGTTCAAGCGTTCTGTGAACACCCGAAAGATAAGACTCAGGCGAAAAAGGCACGCAAATATCATACCTAAACATTTCGTCATCACAATCAGGCATACCGTAAAAAGCACATTTCCACATTCCGTTAAGACTTATATAGCTGTCACGAACGAACTGCGGCCTTGGATATTCGCTAAGAGGATTATTTTTATCAAGCCTTTTACCCCATTTAGTTAGCAACATATTTACCCCTCACTTATAATTTTACCGTTTTTGATTTGAATGGTTTTATTACAAATATCAAGCGCAGCTTTCTTATGAGAAACAATAATGCAAGTAACATTATCAAGCGCTTTAAGATTAGTTAAAAATTCCTTTTCCGTCTTTTCGTCAAGAGCGGAGGTAGCCTCGTCGAGAAGCAAAATCGGAGAATCGGCAAGCAAACTTCTTGCAATCGCAAGGCGCTGTACCTGCCCTTCGGAAAGACCCAAACCTTTTTCACCTATTACGGTTTCAAGTCCCAACGGAAGCTCGTCAATAAACTGCTTAGCGCAACTTATTCTTATTGCTTCATCAATTTCAGCATCGCTTGCATCGGGATTAATAAAAGTAATATTGTCCTTAATTGTTCCCGATATAAGCATATTGCCTTGCGGAACATAAGAGAAAAGCCTTCGTGTATTTTTGTCAATAGGGATTTTACCGTTGTTTGTATCAAGATAAATTTTACCGAAATTAAGATTAAATACACCCAAAAGAAGCTTTAAAAGCGTACTTTTGCCGATACCGGAAATACCCATTATTGCTACAAAATCACCTTTTTTGATGCTCAGAGAGGTGTTATCAAGAATAATATCACGATCATATTTAAACGAAATATTTTCAAATTCAACAGAATTAAGGTTTTTATATGTATCTAAAACATTAATTTCTTTTTTGTTAATTTCTTTTTCGTTTGGCAAATCGTCAAGTTCCATAATTCTTTCGGCAGAAGCGATAGTGGTATAATACTTAGGCATAATACCGGAAAGAGAAACAAACGGCGACTGAACCTGATTTACAAGTTGAATAATAGCCGTTACCGTACCATACGTCATACCGTTAAACAAAATACTGTATGCACCAAAAGCAATGGCAAAAACAGTTCCCACACTGAAAACGGCACCAAGACCTACATTAGCACATATACTGAAGTTTCGTTTTCTCATACGTGCTTTAAAATTATCATCTTGAAGTTCATCTGTCGTTTCATTAATTCTGTTTTCGACCGAAAAAGCCTTAATAACAAGAATATTTGACAAGATTTCCTGAATAAAGGAACGTGTTTTTCCCTCTGTTTCCTGCACTTTTTTATGAAGCCTTTTAAGCGTTTTTCTGAAAAAGCGGGTAATGATAAAAACAGTACAGCCGCCGACAATAAATATAAGTGCAAAAATCTTATCAATGATAATTAAATAAATAAGCGCACTCAAAAGCTTTGCGCCGAAGAAAGCCGATTCGGGAATAATTGTTGTAAAGCCCGATGCAACAAGAGTGGCATCATTAAACATACGGTTTTGCAAATCACCTGTATGAAACGTAGTTACCTTTTGATAGTCCTTTTTAATCACCAAATCAAGAATATACTTTTTAAGTATCATCTCAAGCCTTGCACTGCAACGCTCGCTCAAGCTGTTTTTAGTAATATTCAAAGCCATTTGAAATACTACCAAGCCGAGCATACAAAGTGCAAATTTAATAACAATATTGAAATCCTTTGCCTGGGTTGCACCGTCAATAATGTTTTTAGAAAACTTAGCAAAAAAAACAGATGAAACGCCGTAAATTGCATTAAGAACAACAAGCAAAATCATCAACGGCACCTGCTTTTTGCAAACAGTGAACATCCATTTAAGAACATTTTTATCCTTTTTGCGGATTTTTTTAGCCATAAATAAACGTCACCTCTTTTTGAAAATATGCCTTTTAATCCAATTAATTCCTCTTGGGAAAAGAAGAATAAAAGAACGAACAGGCAAAAGAGCAACCCAAATCTTGGAATAAAGCTTATATGCCTTAGAGTTTTGGCAATCGATATATTTTTTGCCGTCTTTATAAAAACCCACAAGCACACCGCAAATCATATCGTCTGTTACATATTCCTTTTTAGTTAAATTATCGCCTACGATAACATAATGGTCATCGCACACCTTAACAATGCGGTGCATAATATACTTTCCCTGCTTTGTTACATAAACAGGAACGTCATATTTTTTAAGCCTGCCTTTATTTTTAACGACAATAATATTATCACGCTGTTCGTGAATAAGCGGCTTCATAGATGTGCCCATGGTAAGGCCTGTATATTTGCCGTATGTATCAAGTATTTCTTTAATTGACTTACTCTGTTCCATTAAAATCCTCATAAAAAATAATATTACAAATAAATTATAACAGATTATTATTTTATATGCAACAATAATTAAAACAAAGCTGCCTCTTGTATTGACAAACTATTTCAAATATGCTAATATAATGTGCAATAGATAATAATAAGACATGAAACTTAAGTCGAGCTATTGCAGCACGGCTTTATTTTTTTGCAAAAAAAGGAGTATATATATGAATTACGATTTGATAATTGTAGGTTCCGGACCTGCCGGTATTTTCACTGCGCTTGAGCTTATCAAGCGTGGCACAAAAAAGAAAATGCTTTTAATCGAGAAAGGTAAACCTGTTGAAAAGCGTCATTGTCCTAAGGCTGAGGTTGGTCACTGCGTAAACTGCAAGCCGAGTTGTGCAATTACAACAGGATTTTCAGGTGCAGGTGCATTCTCTGACGGTAAATTAAGCTTAAGCTATGAAGTCGGCGGAGATTTGCCAATGCTTATCGGTGAGGACTTTGCTCAGGAACTTATCAACTATACGGACAAGATTTATCTTGAATTCGGTGCGGATACCAAGATTGAGGGAATTAACACAGGCGATGCTATCAAGGAAATCAGAAAGAATGCTATCAAGGCAGGCTTAAAGCTTGTTGACTGCCCTATTCGCCACTTAGGAACAGAAAAGGCGCAGGAGCTTTATCTTAAAATTCAAAATTTCCTTGCCGACAACGGTGTTGATATGATGTTCTCAACAGAATGTAAGAATATCATTATAGAGGACAGCGTTTGCAAGGGCGTAATTATTGACGATAAAGGTGAAGACGTTATCATCAATGCTCCTGAAATCGTTATTGCAACAGGCAGACGTGGTGCTGATTGGCTTGACAAGCTCTGCATTGAGCACAACATTGCTCACAAACCCGGTACTGTTGATATCGGCGTAAGGGTTGAGTGCAGAAACGAAGTTATGGAAAAAGTAAACGAGGCGCTTTATGAATCTAAGCTTATCGGTTATCCGAGACCGTGGAAGAATAAAGTACGTACTTTCTGCCAAAATCCGGGCGGCTTTGTTGCTCAGGAAAACTACGATAACGACCTTGCTGTTGTAAACGGACACAGCTTTAAGGATAAAAAGAGCGAAAACACGAACCTTGCAATTCTTGTAAGCCACAACTTCACAGAGCCGTTTAATCAACCTATTGAATATGCTCAAAAGGTCGGCGAACTTACTAATATGCTTGGCGCAGGTCACATTATGGTACAGCGCTTCGGTGACATCCTTGACGGCAAGAGAACATGGCAGTATGAGCTTAACAAGAGTAATGTTAAGCCGACACTTAAGGATGCAGTTGCAGGCGACATCACAGCAGCTATGCCTTACCGTGCAATGACAAACATTATTGAATTTATCAAAATGCTTGACATTGTTGTACCCGGCTTTGCCTCAACTGAAACATTACTTTACAGCCCTGAGCTTAAGTTCTATTCAAACAAGGTTAAGATGGACGAAAATCTTAACACTAATATCAAAGGGCTTCATTGCCTCGGTGACAGCTCCGGCTGGACAAGAGGACTTATGATGGCATCTGTTATGGGTGTGCTTATGGGTCAAAAGCTCAGCGACGCCGAAAACAACTAAATATACACATAAAATTAACCCTCCCTGTTGAGTGCTCAACAAGGAGGGTTTTGTTATTTTTAATTAACCTTTTGTTTTTTGTTTAATGAAATCAATTATTTTTTGCTTATCCTCGCCAAGGCATCAATTAATAAAGCTTTTCGCCCTTTTCAATTGCCATTATTTGGTCAACACGATTTTGGTGCCTGCCGCCCTCAAATTCTGTATTAAGGAATACGTCAACAAGTTCGATTGCAAGACCTGCCCCGATAACTCTCTCTCCCATACAAAGAGCGTTTGCATCATTATGAAGCCTTGTATATTTTGCGCTGAAATAATCGCTGCAACAGCAAGCACGAATACCCTTAACCTTATTTGCTGCCATAGAAATGCCAACACCTGTTCCGCAGCAAAGAATTGCAGCCGTGCACTCGCCCGATACTACCTTATCGCAAGCCTTTTGAGCAGAAATTGCATAATCAAACCTTTCAGGTGAGTAGCAACCTACGTCAACATATTCAACTCCTGTTTCGTCAAGATGCTTTTTGATTTCCTCTTTAAGTGAAAAACCTGCATGGTCACTGCCTAATGCTATCATATTAATTCTCCTTGTCTTTCTTTTTTAGCTTAAGCTCCCGTTCTGCCTGACTTAGCCTTAAATAAACAGGCATAAGAGCGGCGGCTGAAATTTTTTCTTTATTTTCTGCAGCAAGAGCAACACCCTGACCGCATTGATATCTTTTATCCTCAGGCGCTAAAATTATATTGTCAATACCTAAATTATCATAGCAAAGGCGTGCGCCGTCGCCTGCGATAATTACTTTTTCATACTTTTTAAGGTCATTTTTCAAATCGTCAATAGAAATTGCCCTATCATCACAAAGTCTTACCGCTTTGCCGTTTTTTATTTCAAAAAGTGCATTATAAAACTGCATACGCCTTGCGTCCATAACCGAGCAAACAATGCAATCCTCATCAAGAAAATTACACGCAATCGCTTCTAACGTTGAAACGCTGATGCAAGGAATATTATCATTAAATGCAAGCCCTTTAACCGTTGCCACACCGATTCTTACACCTGTAAAAGAGCCGGGACCTGCCGTAACTGCAATTGCGTCAAGGTCAGATATTTTATAATCCCCCATTACCCTTTTAATCATAGGTAAAAGCGTTTCACTGTGGGTAAGACCTGCATTGATAAATTCATTTTTAATAACCTTTTTTCCGTCAGTTAAGGCAACAGATGCCGTAACCGCCGAAGAGTCAACAGATAAAATCATTCTTCTTCCTCTGATTTTTTATACATTTTAAAAAGCCTTTCATTTTCGCCGATACGTTCAATCTCAATCATCAGCGTATCATCAGGCAAAGCGCCGTAAACATTTTCACTCCACTCAATTGCCATATATGCGTCGGTTTCAAGAAAGTCAAAAAATCCGGTTGAATAAAGGTCATCCCAACCGTCAACACGATACATATCAAAATGATAAAGCGTATTTTCTTTACCGATATAAGTATTGCAAATTGCAAAGGTCGGTGAGGAAACATCAACGTCAATGCCAAGTCCTTTGGCAAATCCGGTTGTGAAAGCGGTTTTGCCCATACCAAGCCCGCCGAGAAAAGCCACAACAGAGCCTTTAGGCAAGCTTTTGGCGACCTTTTCTCCGAGTTTTACAGTTTCTTCATACGAATGAGTTTTATAATCCTTCATAGTATCCCCTTAGAAAAGACCGACTGTATTGCCATTTTCGTCAATGTCAATTTTATAAGCTGCAGGAGATTTTGAAAGCCCCGGCATAGTCATAATAGAGCCGGTTTGACAAACAAGAAAACCTGCGCCGTTTGAAAGAGATGCACTTGAAACGGTAATCTTAAAACCGTGAGGTCTACCGAGCAAAGCCGGATTATCGGAAAGGCTGTATTGAGTTTTTGCCATACAAACAGGCATATTATCGCAACCAAGATTGATAAATTCATCAATACTCTTTTTAGCTTCTTTAGTATATTCAACACCGTCTGCGCCGTAAATTTCCTTTGCGATAGTTTCGATTTTTTCATAAATCGGCATATTAATATCATAAAGAAAACGGAAATTATTTTCTTTTTCGCAGGCTTTTATTACCTTATTTGCAAGGTCTATACTTCCTGCACCACCCTCAGCAAAACACTTAGTAACGGCAAAATCAGCACCCTTTTGCTTACAGAATTTTTCAATAAATTCAATTTCCTTATCTGTATCGGCATAAAAATGGTTGATAGCAACAACAACGGGCACGCCGAATTTATGGAGATTATCAATATGAGCAGCAAGATTTTCGCTGCCCTTTTCAAGAGCAGCAAGATTTTCCTTTGCAAGTTCTTCTTTAGGCACACCGCCGTTATATTTCATTGACCTTACAGTAGATACAAGAACTATGCAAGACGGCTTTAAATTAGCAAAACGGCACTTAATATCAAGGAATTTTTCAGCGCCAAGGTCAGAGCCGAATCCTGCCTCGGTAATGCAATAATCTCCAAGCTTCAATGCGGCTTTAGTAGCTCTTACAGAGTTACAGCCGTGAGCAATATTTGCAAACGGACCGCCGTGCATAATGGCAGGTGTATTTTCAAGAGTTTGAACGAGATTCGGCTTAAGTGCATCCTTAAGAAGAACGGTCATAGCACCGTTTGCCTTGATATCCTTACAATAGACCGGCTCACCGTCATAAGTATATGCAACTAAAATTTTGCCTAACCTTTGCTTTAAATCAAAAATATCACTTGAAAGGCAAAGTATCGCCATAACTTCGCTTGCAACAGTAATAACAAAATGGTCTTCACGAGGAATACCGTTTAATTTACCTCCCAAGGAGCAAACAATATTGCGAAGCGCACGGTCGTTCATATCAAGACACCTTTTAACAAGAACTCTGCGCTGGTCAATACCAAGCTCATTACCCTGCTGAATATGGTTGTCAAGAATAGCGCACATAAGATTATTAGCACTCGTTATAGCGTGCATATCACCTGTAAAATGAAGATTAATATCCTCCATAGGAACTACCTGAGAATATCCGCCGCCTGCGGCACCGCCTTTAATGCCAAAAACAGGACCAAGTGAAGGTTCTCTAAGTGCGGCAACAGCCTTTTTGCCAAGCTTATTAATAGCCTGTGAAAGACCGATAGAAACAGTTGTCTTTCCCTCCCCTGCCGGAGTAGGATTGACAGCAGTTACCAAAACAAGTTTTCCGTCATCTTTATCTTTAAGTGCCTCAAGAGTTTCATTTGAAATCTTAGCCTTATAATGACCGTAAGGCTCAATTCCCTCAGAGTCAAGACCGATCATTTCGGCAATCTCATTAATGTCCTTCATTTTTGCACGCTGTGCAATTTCAATATCACTTAACATAACATACCTCATTAATATTTAACTTAGTATCTATTATAACATATATTATATAATATTCCAACAATTAATTTTAACACAAAAAACACAATTTTCACTTGACATTAGCGCATTAATATATTTTAATATAATAAGTAAAAACTTAATACTCAAAGGAGATAAAAATTGAAGAAAAAAAGAGTTGGATTTTTTAGCGGACTTGATTTTGTAACATTTATCACCGCTTTAATCGGCTCTTGCTATGGACTTGCTCTCGTTTACAGCGCAACATATTCAACATTGAAGAACGGCGCAATCATTGCAAGCGGCGTAAAAAGTATGCTCATTTCAACCTTGGGCGGCATTATTTTTGCACTTATTGTATGCAATATTGACTATGAAATTATATCTAAGCTTTGGCCTATTGTTGCGGCAGGCTGTATTGGGCTTATGGTGATTACTCTGCTTTTCGGTAAAGCCGTAAACCCTGACAGACCCGATGCTAAAAGCTGGCTTGATCTTGGAGTATTCTATTTTCAAACGTCAGAACTTTTAAAAGTTGGATTTATAATATCGTTTTCATATCATCTTGATATGGTTAAGGATAAATTAAACAGAGTTAAAACCATTATCCCACTCGTTATTCACGGTATGATTCCGATAGGTCTTGTACTTCTCACCGGTGATGCCGGTTCGGCACTTATTTTCCTTGTAATGTTTATAGGAATGCTGTTCTTTGCCAAGGTAAATATAGGCTACTTTGTTGCAGGCATATGTGCATTAATAGTCGGATTTACTGCAGCTTGGAAGCTTAACATTATAAGCGGAGTTCAAAGGGAACGAATTACAGCTCTGTTTTATCCTGAACAATATAAAGACGTGCTCTATCAGCAGACTAACGGCAAAATAGCTCTAGGAAGCGGCGGCTGGATAGGTGAAGGATACCTTCACGGCAGTATGACTCAAAGCGGTTCAGTTCCTGTTAATGAAAGTGATATGATTTTAACAGTTGCAGGTGAAGAACTTGGATATATAGGTGCGCTTGCAGTTATTATTATTTTAGCTGTGCTTATTATAAGGGTAATGACAACAGGTCTTAAAGCAAGAGATAATGTTGGATATTTGATGTGCAGTGGCATATCAGTTATGCTTTTTGCGCAAATGTTTGTTAATATTGGTATGGAGTTAAGTATTTTACCGAGTATCGGTATTACACTGCCTCTCTTCTCTGCCGGCGGCTCGTCATCACTTTGTATTTATTTAGCTCTCGGTATAGAAATGAGTGTTTACAGATTTTCAAAACCGCAAACAAACGCCTTATTCTATAAATAATTTAATAATAGTTAAAAACCCTGTTTCGGCAAAAAGCTGAACAGGGTTTTAATTTTATGTATGTAAATGTAATCTTAATTCTCATAACAACATAGGTCATATATTTATGTGATCGATATTTTGGCAGCGCCATGCGGTCCGACCGGAAAAATAAAAAACAAAAAGAAAACCACTTACAAAATAGTAAGTGGTTTATAATGTC
>ERZ780135.752-NODE-752-length-18591-cov-3.175766_pt1 | contig 18591 bp, 16 predicted proteins | sample MGYA00511946_ERZ780135 | MGnify/ENA primary metagenome ERZ780135 (study PRJEB29588, sample SAMEA2151034) | human gut metagenome | biome: human gut; feature: human-associated habitat; material: faeces | place: Denmark | collected 2008/2010 ... | reverse complement strand
TAGCCGCTTACGGCGGTAAACGCCAGATCATGGAACAGGTTGCTCCTGTTGGCCCCATGTATCAGGCCGGCACTTTGAGCGGCAACCCTCTGGCTATGGCAGCCGGTATCGCCAACCTTACCTACATGCGCGGACACAATGTCTGCAGCCAGCTGGAAAGCATGACGGCCATCCTGACCGGAGGCCTTGCTAAAGCCGCTGCCAAGGCAGGAGTGCCTGTACAGCTGCACCGTCTTGGTTCTATGTTTACTGTTTTCTTTACTGATCAGGAAGTTTATGACTATGACAGCGCCTGCACAAGCGATTTAGATGCGTTCCGCATTTATTTCCATAGTATGCTGGAACAGGGCATTTATCTTCCTCCATCTCAATTTGAGACCAATTTCTTATCTCTGGCCCATACGCCTGAAGATATCGAAAAAACATTACAGGCAGCTGAAATAGCTTTTAGCGCAGTTGCTGCTGCGAAAAAATAAAGTGAAAAACAAAAACGTCATAACCTTGAGGTTATGACGTTTTATTTTTGATTATTTTTGTTCTTGTTTTTGAACTTCTACCGGAGCAAAAATAAACTCCGTCAGCTTGCCCTCTTTATTAAAGCCATAAATCACACGTACCAGCTGCTGTTTACTGTAGCTTCCCAGATAAGTCAACCGGTCACCCTGATCAAAACGCTCATAAGCAACAAATTTCATTTCCTTCATTGTCCCTAAAGTATCTTTGACCTGCTTTTGTAAAGCAGCAAAAGCTTTTACATCCATTTTTTGCTTCAGTTCGGGGCTAAAACCCGCTGCAGCACCTGCATAACCGCTGTCGTCCGCAACAGTCAATGCCGCTACAAACTTATCAACTATTTTCTGCTGTTTATTTAAATCATTACCGTCTCCGGCAGCAAAACATACCGCGGCCATTGCCACTGTTAAAACTACAGTTACCAGCATTACTAATTTTTTCATATAAGTCATCCTCTCATCACTGCAGGTCTTTATCAAAAATTGCCTGCTTACTATATCTTAATTATAACCGATTCAATGTTATCGTCAATGTTTTTATCTTACTGAGCATTCAGCCATTGCTGGATAATAACGCTTTTCTGACCTGCAGTCCAGCTAAGGTCATCAACCGCCAGTTCTAAATCACCGATCATCATTTTCCGCCCGTCATCATGGGCATAATCACTGACACGCCACAAAAGCGGATAACCCTTAGAGGCCAGTAAATCTTTTGAATGTTCTGACAGCAAATAGTCCATAAAAGACTGTGCTTCTGCTAAATTTGCTCCTTGGAGAATAGCAGCACCGGTAATACAGTTTTTATTACCGTCTTTGACTAAAGTTGCGAATAGATCGCGATTTTGCCTTTCCAGCTGCAATGCTGTGGAAAGTGAAACTACCGCGATCGTTTTTCTGCCGCTGCGAACCGCTTCAATAGCCTCCCATTCACTGGCCGTATATAAAGGCAGCTGGCTGTTAAAAGAAGCCGCATACTCCATAGCTTTAGCTTCGCCGCGCAGCTGCCAGATAGAAGTTATCATGCCATAACTCCGACCGCCGTTTTTAAAATCAGCCAGCGCTGTTTCTTCCCAAAGCTCCGGTTTCAGCAATTCATCCCATGTCTCAGGAGCATAAAGCCCCAACTCGCGCAGTCGGTCACGATTAGTCAAAAATCCTATATAATCGACATAAAGACCTGTCCAGCGCCACTGATTCTCACGCATTTCAGCAGGTACTTTATAGGCCTCCCTCGGCCTGTAGCTGCGCAGCATTTTCTGCTCTCCTGCCAGATAATATTCTTCAGGCGTACCGCCAAGCCAGACATCGAATTTTCCCTCTCTCAGAAAATTAAGCCGTTCATCCAAATTCCCTGCCGGCAAATGTCTGACTTCAACTTTCACATTCTGCTGTTTGGCAAAATCTTCCGCTAAAATATCTGTCATTGTTTCATTCAGGCTGCTGCAGATCTTGATACTTTTCTGTTCTTCTTTGATGTTACTGCTGCAACCGCTGCAGAGAAACACAATTGACAGCACTGTTACCAGAATTACTTTCATAGTTCGACCGCCTTTTATGGTAATAAATTAATTATACCACAAGGGTACGTATTCTCACTAGGCTCGAAAATACCTCGCCAAGTTTTCATACAGTACCACAAGGGTACGCATTACCGCGAAAAATCACTATCATTGATCAAAATTCCCGTACAGCTGCTAATTTGAACTTAATTATTGACATCAGTGCTTTTTTTAAGTATAATTTATACGTTAGCTTAAGCTAACTGTTTGGGGTTGCCCGCTTCCAAACTTTTACACTTATCAACTTAACGCTCACTCGATACTGTGCTTAACAGCTCTCACGCACAGTTTTTTATTTTCTCGAGTTAGCTTAAGCTAACTTTTCCAATACACTTCAAATCACATTAACAAATTACTTTACAAATACTCAAAATAGCCTCTGCTGTTATAGTTCAATGTGTTATAATTGATTATAGTTGATTTTTATTCGTCATTTTTATATTTCTACCGGCTGCAGCAGCAGTAGGTACATTTATCTGCGAGGTCTGCCATATGCCAGAACGTTTATTAAAATACTACCGCCCTTACCGGAAAACATTGTTTTTTGCTTTGCTCGGATCCGTTATCACATCCGCCCTTGATTTATGTTTTCCGCTCTTTATGCGCTATATCCTGGGCGATGTACTGCCCGAAGGCAATCTTTTCCTCTTAGGGCAGGCTACGATCATCTTGCTTTTTTTATACCTGCTTAATTTTATAATCAGTTATCAAGTCTCAAGACACGGCCGCCTAATGGGTGCAAAAATAGAACAGGATATGCGCAGTGACCTTTTTCAGCATGTCCAATCAATGTCTTTCCGTTATTTTGACAACATCCGTATCGGCCAGCTGATTTCCCGTATTGTCAGCGATATTGCCGAGATCCGTGAGCTTGTTTTTCTTGGTCCTAATTACCTGCTGGTCTGTACTATAACCATGCTTGGTACTCTGGGAATACTTATTTATCTTAACTGGCCTTTAGCGTTACTGGTCAATCTGCTGCTGTTAGGAAAAGCTTATGAATCAGTTGCTACCAATCATGCACTGAAACAATCAGGGCGTATGATCCGCGAACAGGTCGGTAATCTTACAGCACAGACAAATGAAAGTCTGAATGCCATACGCCTAGTTAAATCCTTCAACAATGAAGAATGGGAAGAAAAACGCCTTGATAAAAACGGACAAGCTCTTTTACAGGCACGTAAAACATCGTTCGACCTTTTATCACGCCTGAACAGCAACGCTGTATTGTTTTCCAATGTCACTAATCTTGTTATCATTGTCGTAGGCGGCGCCATGATCGCATATGGTAAAATGCAGATCAGCGATCTGGTCGCCTTTTTACTGTATGTATCAATCTTTATCCGCCCCATCCTGCGCCTGACCGCATTAGCAGAATCCTATCAGAAAGGTATGGCCGGTTACCAGCGCTTTTGCCAGCTGATGGATACCCCTTCTGAAAATATAGATCTGCCCGGTGCAGTCGACTGTGGTACTTTAAAAGGCTCTATTTCCTTTAAAAATGTCAGCTTTGGCTACGATCCCGGCAAACCTGTTATTCAAAATTTTGATCTTGATATCGCTGCCGGTGAAGTTATCGCTTTTGTCGGCACTACAGGTGTTGGTAAAAGCACGATCTGCAATCTGCTGCCGCGTTTCTATGAACTTCAGCAGGGCGTTATAACCATTGACGGAATGGATATCCGCAATGTGACCTTAAAATCACTGCGCCGTAATATCGGCATAGTTCAGCAGGATATCTTCCTTTTCTCTGACTCTGTACGTGAAAATATCGCTTACGGCAACCCTCATGCCAGTATGGAAGAAATCATCACCGCTGCCAGATTGGCCGAAGCTGATGCTTTTATCAATCAGCTGCCGGATGGTTATGACAGCCAGCTTGGTGAACGCGGTGTTAAATTGTCCGGAGGCCAAAAACAGAGGATTGCCATTGCCCGTGTTTTTCTCAAAAATCCGCCCATCCTGATTTTAGACGAAGCGACTTCTTCCCTGGATAATGAAACGGAAAACCTTATCCAGGAATCACTGATGCAGCTGTCACGTAACCGCACGACCCTGATCGTAGCCCATCGCCTGGCAACGATCCGTCATGCCGACCGTATCGTTGTCCTCACCCCCAACGGTATCAGCGAACATGGTTCTCATGACGATCTGATGGCTTTGCAGGGAGAATATTACAAGCTTTATATGGCACAGTTCAGTAAAAGCCCGCTAAATTAAAAATAAAACCCTCGGATGAAAACATCCGAGGGTTTCTTTTTTCATATAAACAGCTTTTTAATTATTCGCGGTCAAAGATCATTACTTTTTCAAAATCAAGATATACCTTTTCTCCGTCGGCAAATTCTTTCAAGTCTGCCCCTTTGACGATAACGCGTACATCATGATCACCGACGGTAACACGGTAATCAACAGCATCACCTAAATAGAAGCGATGCGTCAATGTCCCTTCAAGCATACCACCGCCGCGGCTCATCGTAATATTCTCAGGACGTACAGCGATGGTAGCACTGCCGGAAACACCCGAAGTATTGGGGAAAGAAGCTGTAGTACCTTGCAGGTATACTCTGTCATCCGATACTTCACCCTGCATAAAATTGACCAACCCGATAAAATCAGCAACCATTTTGTTGGCAGGATTGGTATAAATTTCATGCGGAGCACCGATCTGCTGCACTACGCCTTTACTCATAACAACTACGCGGTCGCTCATTGCCATGGCTTCACCCTGATCATGGGTTACATAAACAACGGTAATACCAAGTGCTTTTTGAATCGACAGGATCTCAAAACGCATGCTTTCACGCAGTTTAGCATCCAGATTGGATAACGGTTCGTCTAACAGCAGCAAACCTGGCTGCGCAACCAAAGCACGAGCCAAAGCGACACGCTGCTGCTGACCGCCGGACAGCTGATGCGGATAACGGTGGCCATATTCGCCTAAATGCACGAGCTCCAGCATTTCATTTACTCTTTTCAAACGTTCCTCTTTGGGAACCTTTTGGATCTTCAGCGGGTAAGCCACATTTTCAACAACCGTCATATGCGGCCAAACTGCATATGACTGGAATACCATACCGATATCGCGATTTTCCGGAGGAACAAATTTATTCTGCGACGAAGAACTGACGCAGTGGTCACCGATATAGATCTCGCCTTCTGTAGCTTTTTCAAAGCCTGCGATCATTCTCAGGGAAGTTGTTTTACCACAGCCGGAAGGACCGAGGATAGAAACGAATTCGCCGTCTTCAACCGTCAGGTTAAAATCATTAACAGCCGTTACAGGCCCGAAACGTTTAAATACATGTTCAATACGTACTTGTGCCAATTTATTCCACTCCTTCTTTAAATTCCCACATTGCCCTTGGTCAGTTTGTTAAGGATCAGGTTACCAACCAAAACGATAGTCAAAATGATTACTGATAATACAGAAGCATTTTGTGTATCTGCATAAGTTTGCAGCTCGTACAGCAAAACACCGATAGTTTTAGTTTCTGCACCGTACAGAAGGAGCGACATCGTCAGCTCGTAGAAAGACGGCATAAAGATCAGGAACCAACCGGCGATGATGGACGGAGCGATCAACGGCATAATAATATCTTTACAGGTTCTGATCCAGCTGGCACCTGAATTTAATGCTGCTTCTTCAAGAGAAACGTGCACCTGACTCAGGGAAGCCGCTATTGTCCGCACAGACATGGTCATATATTTGACCAGATAGCTGACGACCAAAATCCACATCGACGAATAAAGATTGAGACCGAAATTACCGGAGAAGGTGATAACCAGAGCAAGGGCGATAACGATACTCGGAGTAGAACCGCCGATAACGGTCAGCAGATCCGGGAAGCTACGTCCTTTGACTTTTGTTTTAACGGCCAGATAAGCAATGAACACTGAAAGTATCGTACCAATAGTGGCGGCGATTACGCCATACACGACCGAATTCCAGATACTCTCCATATACTGACTGCTGGTAATAACAGGCTCCCATGCATCAAAGCCGATATTCGACCAGGTAACTCCGCGCGACATACTCTTTAAAAGTGATGTCAGCAATATAGAACCTAATGGTAAAATTACTGCAATAAACGCATATAGACCTACACCACAGAAAGCAGGCCATTTCCATTTGCCAAGCTCTACGATATTAGGACGGGTACTCTTACCGCTGATCGTTGTATAATCCTTGCGGCCCAGCATCCAGGTCATAAAGAACAGTAAGAAGTTGGCAAGGAACATCAAAGATGCTGCTAAAGCCGTGGCATCACGGATACCCTCATCATTACCCATGTAAATATAGGTGACGATACGGGTAGTCATAACCTCGATATTACCAGGCATACCAACAATGGCAGGAATACCGAAGCAGGAACCGGCAGCAATGAAAACCAACAGACCGCCTGCTAAAATACTTGGTGCCATCAAAGGCAAAGTAACATCGACCAGGGTACGCAGAGGGGAAGCTCCGGAAACACGTGCCGCTTCTTCGAGCGTCGGATCCATTTTTTCCATTGCCCGGGAAATGGTAATAAAAGCAAAAGGCGAATAAAACAGGGTCAATACCCAAGCCAGACCGCCCATAGTATAAATATCAAATGGAGATTGCTGCAGTTGCAGAATCCACTTAAAAATCGAATTCAAATAACCGACGCTGGGATTTAAAAGCTGTACCCAGGCAATCGCGCCAACATAAGGAGGAATCATATAGCTGGCAACCAGTAAAGTCCGGTATGTTTTTTTACCGGGCATATCGGTGCGGCCAACAAGCCAGGCCAGCGGGAACGTAATAATAACACTGGCTACCATAACTAAAAGCGATAGCTGCACAGTATTGGACAAAGCACGCCAGTTAACATCTTGACTGTAAACATCAGCATAATTGCCGAAATTGATGGCTCCATTAACCATAATACTGTCATAAAGCAGTATTCCCATCGGGAAAACCACAAAATATAATAATAAAATAACGGAAACAGCAATAACTATGAATTTACTATTAAATCTAGGTAAAGACCCCACTATGGCTCCTTTCCCCGGCTTTGAGACCGGTGAAAAATCATTTACAGGATTTTCCTGCAAAGAAATTGGAAAACAGGGATCGTCAAAAACGACCCCTGATCCCTTAAAAATTGTTACTCAACAAATTTTAATAAGAACTATTCCATAACTCTTACGCGGAAAGCCTCTTTGATTTGAGCATTTTCTTTGGAAAGTTTTTCCCAGTTTACTTTAATAGCTTTATCAGAGAAAGTTTTCAGAGCAGGAGCGCCTTTAGGCGGCTCTACGTCACCGCGTACAGAGTGCATCCAGCCTTGAACAACTGCCTGCTGACCATCTTTAGACAACCACCAGTCAACCAGAGCTTTAGCACCTTCGGGGTTTTTGGTTGCTTTAAAAATAGCGATCGGAGACGGGATGATGATAACGCCGTCTTCAGGATAGGAAACTTTCAAAGGCTCATTTTTAGTATTAGCCAATTTGAGGACGTTTTCTTCCAAAATCATTGCAGCAGCATATTCGCCGGTCAGCAATTTGTTCTGAATAGCAGAGTTGCCTTCTTCAACGCGAATATCATTAGCTTTCAATTGGTCGAAATATTCCCAGCCATATTTATCGGCCAAAGCGCCAACCGCTACATAAGCAGTACCGGAAAGCATTGGGTTCGGCATAGCGATTTTGCCTTTCCATTTCGGATCGGTCAGATCTTTCCAGGATTTCGGAGCATCTTCGGGTTTCAGTTTATCAGAGTTATAAGCAATGATCATGTTGCAGACACGAACAGAGGACCAAGCACCGTTCTTGTCTTTATCAGTGATGACATCTTTCAGGTTCGGGGAAACATAATCAAGCAGCAAACCTTGATCCTGCAAAGTCAGGTAGTAGGAAGGATCAGCAACCATCAGAACGTCAGTACCGATTTTGTTGGCTTTGATCTCGCCGGTAATTTTAGTGATTACTTTTTCAGTACCGCCCTGGAACCAGGTAACTTTCATATCAGGGAATGCTTTAGCTACATTAGGTTTACACATTTTATCGATGATATCAGGATAAATAGAGGTATAAACCATAACGTCGCCTTTAGGACCGCCTTTAGAATCTGCAGCTTTCTTATCGTCGCTGCCGCCGCAGCCGGCAACTGCTACTGATAATGCCAGAACTGCTGCTGCAGTGCACAACCATTTTGCTTTTTTCATTAAACATCCACTCCTTTGTGTTGTCATACTACCCTTAAAGTTCGCCCGGCTTTGTAAAATTCCTGCTTACATTAGAAAAAAAGTTTTACAAAAAATTAAAATTTATGTCACATTTACGCCTTATTTAAAAAACATTCCATTGTCAATCGACAATACGACACTTTTGACCCTATGGGATTTTTTGTGTCCCGCGATTATACGACTGCTAAAAAATTTAATTCCCACGCCGGCACATACGGATGTTTACGCAGATAAACCTTATATTCAGGCACTAACTGCCACATAAACAATGGCAGCAGGAAAATATCCGCATCGTGATGATAAGCGGCAATAAATAATTTAGGTTTATTACGTTTTATCTGCTCCTTTCCCCCTTTCAAAGCCTCCATCTCAGCGCCTTCCACATCCATTTTGATGTAGGTTACACGCTCATCTTCAAGCAGTGTATCAATATCGACAGCCTGCACTATGTGACGCTGGCCTGTCAGCAACGTTGACTGACGGCCGCCGCTGTCAGAAAAAGACAGTTCTGCCGTTTCTTTCCAAATGGCTCTTTCAAAAATTTTGATATCAGACAAACCACTTGCCTCTAAATAAGCAGATAATTTTTTATAATTACGCCTATCCGGCTCTGCCGCAAAAATCCGATTATATTTATTATTAGTCAGCTGTAAAAATTCCCTGATCGTATCACCATTATAGGCACCTAGATCAGCATACGTTTCTTCTTCGCTCCAACTGAAAATACTCTGCAGATCTTTTAGCCGCTCCGTCTCACTTTGCCATAAATAATGCAGTTTACCGCTCAACTTATAATTCAGTGATGCTGCAAACACGTCTCGGGACCAATCATCAGCCAAATTGTCATATACCTGCTGCAATTCCTGCTGATGCTGCTGCAGCCAGTCAAACGAAACTGTTTCATCTCCGGGAAACAGCGGCAAATGCGGCGCTACTGTTTCATGCATTGTGCTCAGCTCCTGAAAGCGGTTTAAAACTGCAGGCGACTCTGAGGCAAAGGCAATAACAATCAGAAAATCACCCAGCCGATCTTTAACTGCGGTATAAGTCTCGACCATATGACCACGAAAAACCTGCCCGCGAACAAATTCATCACTGGCAAAAATACCGGCGACCTTTATTTGCATCCTGTCACACAAGTCAATAATCTGGTCGGCACCGTTACCCATTCCATATAAAACAACAGGCTTGTCAGTCAGCTGCAAAATCTGCCAAACGTCCTGTTTTTCCTTAATAAAATCCAACATTTACGCCGCTCCCTTCTCTACAACTTTATTGTACACGAAACTTTACCTGCCGTCATACTTTTATTGCGTTAACTTTTACCATTCTTATGGTTGACATACCACCATCAAGTTTTATATACTATTATCGTAAACTTAATTTCAGTTTATAGTTAACCATAATTAAGGTGATCTTTATGTCTACTTTTAAAATTCGTGAAATCAGTGAAATTGCCTTATTGGCAGCATTTATCGCCGTCAGCGGGACTTTTAAGCTTCCCAGCTTTATTCCAGGAAGTGAATTTCAACTCTCCGCTCCTATTGCTGTAGCGATCTGCGGTGTTTTTGGCATCAAAAAATATCTGCTTGCAGGTATTCTGGCCTCTGCCGGCGGTTTACTCCTGGGTACGCAAACTATTTTCAACGTCCTTATTGCAATGCTTTTTCGAATAGTCGTTGCCTTATTATATGCAGTTTTAGGAAAAACCAAAATCTTCTACCTGTTATCAGGACCTGTCGCTTCCTCCGCAGCACGTCTTGCACTCAGTCTTTTTATTGGTAAGGCAGTCTATCCTCTGTTGGCAGCAGCTCTTCCTGGAATGATTTTCACAGCATTAACATCCGGGTTATTTGCTTCTGTTTTAGAGAAAACATTAAACATGACAAAACGTGTTTACGAACGTTCTTGACCGCTACTTTTTCTATGCCTGAAGTCAAAACTTCAGGCATTTTTTATCCTGCTCTAACTATACTTGCCCAGACCTTTTTATAATGTTAAAATAGTATTAATAATATTTGCCGGAATATTCTTACTGCTCACTAATTTTCACCGGCTGTGTTTTTATTACACTATCAATCAAACAGCACTATTGCCAACGGAGGACTTGTTATGATTTTGCAAGAATCTGGAGAAAACTATTTGGAAACCATTCTAATGCTGCAGCAGCAAAACGGCAGTGTCCGTTCTATCGACATTGCAACGCATATGAATTTCACCAAAGCCAGCGTCAGCAGGGCTATGAGTATTTTAAAACGCGAAAATTACATTCTGATGGAAGCGGACGGCAACATCATTCTGACTGAAACAGGGCTCGCTAAAGCAAACGCTGTTTTGGAAAGACATCTGCTGTTAACTCGCTTTTTACGCGAAAATCTTGGCGTATCTGAAGAAACAGCTGAAAAAGATGCCTGCCGGATCGAACATGTTATCAGCCCCGAAACCTTTACCGGGATAAAAAAACTCATCAAAAACTCTTAACAATTCAAAGGAGCTGTTTTAACAATGATGAAAAAATTACTTCTTTTGCTTACTGTTGCCATCGCAATGCTGGCATTGCCGCTGGCCGCTCATGCAGACAAAACGAAATGGACGAATCCCAATGAATCCCAATTACGATTTTAATAAACTTCACCGCATCAATTTGGTTTCCATAAGTGTAGTCGATCCTGTCGGCAGCAATTTTACTGTTGACGATATGGCGACCGAAAAAATAATAAGTGCTTTACAAAAAGCTTTAACTAAAAAAGATTATGTTTTTGATACAAGCATCGAATCAAATCTTTCAATTACCAAAGAAGATGCTTCCCAACTGACCAAAGATGCTTTAAGCGGCACTTATACAGATATATCGACCAAAATAGCGCCTGCTCCAACTGCTGATCTGAAAATAATCGCCCATAAATTTGGTTACAACAGACGGGTCATCCCCGCTCACGAAGAACCGCGTACCAGATATTACAAAGAAAAGGTCAAAGACAATAAAGGAAACTGGATCGAACGGGACGCAGAACGAACTGTTTATGAATATGTTCCGGCCAGCACTGTATATGACGGCTACGTTGATGTAGCTTTTCATCTTTTTGACCCTGCTACAGGAAAAATAATTTTCAGTCTGCGCGATACACGCAGCCGTACAGCAGACAGTGATACAACAAATATGTGGCAGCGCATGGCCAATGCTTTCGTTCAGGATCTTGATAAAGCTGCAAAAAAATAACTCTGCAAATTTCTAAACACCCTTTAAATAATTAAAGGGTGTTTATTCTTGTATACCTCTGTATCTTAATGATATTTTTTCCTAATTTGCTTGACACTCTATTCAAAGATGTTATAATTTAGTATATCAAACTGAATACGGTAATGCAGGTTCCGTCAGGAATAACAGAGAAGACCGGTTAAAAGCCGGCGCGGTCCCGCCGCTGTAAGATGGAGCAACGCCTATAGAACCACTGGAATATTCCGGGAAGGAAGGCCGAGCCATGAAGTCAAGCCAGAAGAACTACCTGCATCGCGATCTTAGTGACCTGCGAAGGACGGGGAAAGATCATGGGTCTAACCATGTTTTATCACCATCCCTAATATTTATGGATGGTTTTTTTATTACCTATTCAGAAAATAATCAGAGGAAAGAGGAATAATTTATGAAAAAACTGCTTTCAATGTTAGTTATGGCTTCAATGATGGTTTTTGCACTGGGAACTATGGGCGCTTCTGCCGCTGCTAAAGCACCGAAAAACGACAAGGCTGTCGTAGTAGTCAGCTTTGGTTCGACCTTTGACGACACCCGTACGAAAGATATCGGCGGTATCGAAGAAGCTGTTACCAAAGCTTTCCCGAACCGTGATTTTAAACGTGCTTTTACTTCCTACATCATTATGGAACGATTGGAAAAAAATAAAGGCATCAAAGTCAACGATTTGCCTGCAACCTTAAAAGAACTGAAAAAAGCCGGTTATAAAGACATTCTCGTACAACCGACTCATTTGCTGCACGGCGAAGAATATGAGCATAAAGTCCTGACCACCGTTGATAAATTCAAAGGTGATTTTGACCGCATCGTTGTCAGCGATCCTCTGATGGTAGGTAAAAACGATTTCGCTATCGCTGCTTCCGCTGTTGCGACTCAATTCCCGACTCTTGGCAAAGGTGAAGGCGTTGTCTTGATGGGTCACGGTTCTCCCCGTGATAACAACCAATCCTTTGGCAACACCTACAAAATGCTGCAGGAAACCTTTGATAAAATGGGTTTACCGGTAGTAGTTGGCACTGTTGAAGAAGTGGATACTCCTAACGTGGACGAAGTTCTGGAACAAATCAAAGCACGCGGTTACAAAACTGTGCATATGTTCCCCCTGATGATCGTTGCAGGCGACCATGCCAACAACGATATGTACGGCGATGAAGAAGATTCCTGGAAATCCATGATCGAAAAAATGGGCGTTAAAACTGTAGGTCACCTGCAGGGTATCGGCCGCAATGCCGCAGTACAGGCTATTTATGTACAGCATGCAGTTGCAGCTGAAGCCGGTGTCCAAAGATAAATAATTACTGTTAGTCCAAAGGACGTTCTTCTAAGGAAGAACGTCCTTTTATGTTCTGGAAATCAGTACAAAAATATTACAGCGTTTTTATTTTAATAAAATTTTCTGTAAATTTGTTACCCTTTGTTGCTGCTGCTCTTGCTTTATGAGATATTAGAATGCTATACTTTAGTCATTGAAAGACATTATATATGAAGAAAGGGTGTTGCACCAATGGGTTTAGTAATCTCTGCTCTTGTTACTTTTTGTGTCGGCTTTCTGATCTACAAAAAGTACAAACCTCAACCGGTCTTATTCTTAGGCGGTATGATCTTAATGTATATTGCCGCAATTTTCGGTTACGGTACTATCTTACCGGCCAAAGCCGCTACAGGCTCTACTTTCTTTGATGCTTTTGAATTTATTCGCGCTACCATGAGTTCTAATGCCGGCAAGCTCGGTATGAACATTATGGCAGTTGGCGCTTTTGCCCGCTATATGGACAAAATCGGAGCTTCCCGTTCTTTAGTTCGTCTGACTATCCGTCCTTTACTGGCTTTAAAATCACCTTATATCGTTTTATCCGGCACCTGGGTTGTCGGTATGCTGATCGGTCTGTGCATCAACAGTGCATCTGGTCTGGCCATGCTGCTGATGGTCACCATGTTCCCGATCCTGATCGGACTTGGTGTCAGCCGTCTGTCTGCTACGGCTGCTGTTGCTACTACGCTCTGCTTCGACTGGAGCCCCAGTGATACCGGTACCATCCTTTCTGCTGAAACCGCCGGCTTGAACCCGGTAGTTTACTGGACTGACTACCAGGTACCGATCGTTTTGGTTGCCTTCGTTGTTGTCGGCACACTGCACTATTTCACTCAAAAATATATGGATAAACGCGACGGACATGTCGTCCAGCCGATGGAAGTTGAAAAACCGGCTGAAGATGATCCGGCTGACAGCGCGCCGCTCTGGTATGCGGTCCTGCCGGTTATTCCGCTGGCTTTGATTCTCTCCTTCAGCCCGCTGTGGATCACCTCAATCAAAATGAACATCGTTATGGCTATGTTCATTGGACTTTTTATTGGCGCCTGCTGCGAATACATGCGCTGGCATGACGGCAAAAAAGTTCTCGGCGACATCCAGACCTTCTTTGACGGTTTAGGAATGCAGATGGCTAACGTTATCACCTTGATCGTAGCCGGTCAGACTTTTGCTCAGGGCCTTCTGTCCATGGGTACTATCAATGCGCTGATCTCCGGCAGTCAGGGCTTTGGCTTTGGCCCGATGGCTATGATGCTCGTTATGGTCGCTATCATCACCTTCTCCGCTATCGTTATGGGCAGCGGCAACGCTCCGTTCTTTGCCTTTGCGGCTCTGACACCTGCTGTTGCAGCCCATACAGGACTGCATCCGGTACTGATGCTCCTGCCGATGCATTTTGCGGCTTCTATTGCCCGTAACTGTTCGCCGATCACAGCAGTTATCGTTGTATCCTCCGGCATGGGCGGCGTTTCTCCGTTCGACCTGGTAAAACGTACCGCTATACCAATGGCCGGCGCAATGCTTGTTAATATCGGTATGACTTTCTTCTACTACTACAGAGGGTAATTGAAATTTTGATAAAACAGAATAGCTGCCTGCGGGCGGCTATTCTTATTTTAGAAAGGATGTGTAAATCATGTTCATCTGCGACTGTCACTGCGACACACTTACCGAGCTTTACAAAAAAGGCACTTCCCTGTATGACAACGATCAGCACTTCGACATTAAACGTCAGATAGAGCTGGGCGGCGGTCTGCAGTTTTGCGCTATTTTTGTCCCGACCCACGAATTCCGTTACTACGGCGGACTGCGTTATACGCTTTCCCTCCTCGACAAATATAAGCAGGAGCTTAAAGCACTGCAGGAGAAAGGCATCGACGTGCTTCCCGTTTTAACTAAAGCCGATGCTGCCGACGTGCTCAACCACAAAGCAGCAACTCTGCTGGCTATCGAAGAAGGCGGCGCTATCGACGGCAGTCTGGAAGCTCTGCGCATGCTCTATGAGCTTGGCGTGCGCGCTATGACGCTGACCTGGAGTAACCGTAACGATATTGCCGACGGCGTCAACGAAGAATGCAGCGGCGGCGGTCTGACCACCTTTGGCCGTGTGGTAGTTGCAGAAATGAACCGTCTGGGCATGCTGGTAGATGTTTCCCATATTGCTACAGCGGGCTTCTGGGATGTTATCGAAACTTCTACCAAACCGATCATTGCTACCCATTCCAATGCCAAAACACTTTGCAGTCATCCCCGTAATCTCAATGACGACCAGATCAAAGCCATCAATGCCAATGACGGCCTGATCGGTATCACCTTTGCCGGACAGTTCCTGGAAGAAGATTATAACAATGCCTGCATCGACAGTGTGTACCGCCATATCGACTATATGCTGAACCTTTTGGGCAATGACGACCACGTCGGTTTCGGCAGCGACTTCGACGGTATCAGTCACCCGCCTTATAATATCCATGGCGTACAGGATTACAAACCGCTGATCGAATACCTGCAAAGCAAAAACTACAGCGACAGTACCATTGAAAAAATCACCCACAAAAACGTGCTGAACTTGTTGAGTAAAGTTTTATAACTGCAACTTAAAACAGCCCTGACAGAAATATTCTGTCAGGGCTGTTTTACTTTAGAAACACAATCTTTAGCAGCAACAGCTTAATTAGTTTAGATTTTAATACCTGTTCCCATGATCTTTACTCTGCCGTCTTCATCTTCAGCATATTTTTCTGGCTCCAGTGTCTGCTGCACAACCCGGAGATCATCGTCTGCATGCTGAATATTGATCAAAGCAGCCTGATAAGCAGCGTCATTGATAACTGAAGGCCCAATCGGCGGATCAACTGGCGGCACCTCAGGTTTTTTAGCGTTAACTGTGACCGTTAACTTACCGCCATCACCAATAGTGATTTTATAACCATCCTGAGTAGAATATAACAGCGAGCTTAAATCGTATGTGCCAGCTTCCTTCACCTCTACAGCTTTGATTTTAGAGGCATCAAACTCTACTCCCATTGCTGTCAGTTTATCAATAATAGCCTGTGCTAAACCAGTATAGATATCGCCATCGGTTATCTCGACCTCAATATTACCGATGCTGACATCCAGCGGTGACAGGAACGCCTGTAACTGCGGCGTAGTCTGACCATCGCTATAACCAAGCCAGGCAGCCTGCTCGCCGCTAGCAGCAGCTCCCTCCATAAAAGACTGGTTAAAAGCTTCTGTTGAGGTATATTCCGCTCCATCATAATCATAATAACGCTGCGTAGAAGGATTAAAATAAAACGCATTGGTAATAGTTCCATTGCCGGCAGCAACAATACCTTTACCAATGGCTCCGTTTTCAACCGTCACTGAACTCATATTATAAGCATTTTTAATCGAGCCCTTATTACCAGCAAGATACCACCTGCAAAGCAGGTTTTCGTCGAAGTGCCTTTATCTGCGCTGACAGCACCAGTATTATAGACATTAGTAACACTGCCAGAATTATTATTGCCAACGATACCTCCGACTAACAACTGCAGCGCACCCGCTCCTGTTCCTGCGACAACGCCTGTATTATAGCTGTTTTTTATTGCTCCTCCATTATTATATCCAATAATACCACCAATCCACCCATTGCCTTTAATTGTACCGCTATTATTGAACTTCTCAAATTCTAATGCGGCATCATTTTCCCCAAAAATACCGCCAGCATAACCTGCATTAGTCACATTTCCTGTAATAGCACCGCTGTTGCTGAGATTAGTAAAACTCCCTGAAGAATTCGTAGAAGAATTATGGCCAATAATGCCGCCAGCATATCCTGTATTGGTCGCATTTACTGTCACCGCTCCACCATTACTGAGATCATCAAATTTTCCCTGAAAAACTTGGCCCACAATGCCGCCAACATACGAGAAAGCGCCGATTCCTGTTACTGTCCCAGAATTATACAGTTCACTGTTTATCACCGCAGTGTTTTTGGAATTGTTGCTATAACCTAAAATTCCACCTACGTGCCAGGTTCCTGTTACCGCACCTTTATTTTCGGCCTTACTGACCTGTCCAGCGTTATTGCCGACGATGCCACCGGTTTTTGCCTGACTGCTGTCAGTAACACTGATGGCACCTTCATTCTTCACGTTCTCAATGACACCGGTTTCATTATAGACCTCAGAATAACTATTATTACCTGCTATACCGCCAGCATAGATATTCGTATTGCCACTGGCTGTAATATCTACTTTGCTCACAGCATCTTTGATAATACACATAGCATTTGTCGGAGTAGGTGTACCACTTGCTCCCGCAACAGTACTGGCATTTGTTCCTACAATACCGCCAATGTGCACAAACACTGCTATCAAATTGCTGGCTGTAATTTTACCGCTGGCCTGCACATTTCTGACACTGCCCGCTAGTCCACCGTTAGAACCTACATTATAACCAACAATGCCGCCGATAGCTTCTATTCCTCCGGTAAAATTATAGTCAATTCCGGACAGCTGCACATTAGCTATCTTTCCTGCAGATACCCCAAACAAACCACCATACTTACCTGTACTGCTATTTATATACAAGTCGCTGATCGTATAACCAGCACCGTCAAACACACCAATAAATTTTAAAGCGCTATCATTAAACAATGTTTTAAAACCAGCTCCGCTATTCCAGTTCTTTGTTGTAGCACCGTCAATATCTTTTATCAACATATATCTACCAGCTCTGTTATCCTGAATGCTTTGCAGCTCATAGATATCACTGATCAGCATACAATCGTTGATATTGTTCGCTTCGCTGCCATTAAGCTTCTTACCCGTAAATAAGGTACTGCCTTTCTCCGCAGCTCCTGCACTGTAATCACGTATAGCATGCTCTGTACTGACACCATTTTCTATAATAGATATATTCTTCGTCCCGATCGTTTCATAGCCTACGTTAATAGTACCTTCTGCCTTAAGAATATAATTCGCCTGATCGGCAGCCGCTATTGCGTCTCCATTTTGTTTTTTTATATCAGCCGCATTGCCCAGCGAAATATTGGCCCCTTCTATCGTCACCTTATCGGCACGTATCGCACCCAGATTCAATACATCAGCAGTAACGCTGCTCAAGTCGATCGCCGGCGTGCCATTAAAGCCATTAATGGCAGCATCTGTCATTTTACCTGTGGAAGCATGCAGGCTGCCAACGTTGACAGCCGCTCCCTTACCAAACAAAATGCCGTTGGGATTGAGCAGGAAGACGTTGACATTCTGTCCGTTCAAAGTGCCGTAAATCTCACTTTTAGTATTACCGGTAACATAGTTCAGCACATTAGCCATATTTTTAAAGTTGACTGTTTCACCATTGGCGATATTGAACTGTTCCCATTTTATCGCTACGTTATTGCTGCCTGTACCGGTGATATCCATAACATTACCGCTGCCGCCGATATTGCCATTACTGCCGCCGCCCACTACTGCGCCGCCCTGCGGCAGAGCATAAGCACTGCTGACAAACATCCCGCCGATAATCAGGGATAAAGCCAATCGTCTGGCCAGATAAGATTTGTTATATTTCATCTTTCCCACTCCTTGCATTAGTTTTATTTTCCTTGAAAATCTGTCTAGAACAGTTTATAGGCCTGGAACCACAGGCGTCCGTTCTTATCCTTGTCCTCGCTCTGGAATGCTTCACCATTAAGCTTGCGCGCATAATCCAGCCGCAGATAATAATCTCCTGCTTTGGCATACTGTACGCT
>ERZ780135.749-NODE-749-length-18664-cov-2.879897_pt1 | contig 18664 bp, 12 predicted proteins | sample MGYA00511946_ERZ780135 | MGnify/ENA primary metagenome ERZ780135 (study PRJEB29588, sample SAMEA2151034) | human gut metagenome | biome: human gut; feature: human-associated habitat; material: faeces | place: Denmark | collected 2008/2010 ... | reverse complement strand
GTCCACAGCCACCACCCGGTGATGCTGCGCCAGCAACGTAGCGATAGACAGACCTACATAGCCCGTACCCGCTACAGCGATTGTATAGTTTTTCATCATGGAAATGCTCTTTTGTTTATACCAGCCAATAAGCTTAGTAGTTGATAGTTACAAAGTAAACAAATAAACCTTAAAGTGCCAAGCCAATACAAAAAAATCGCCACGATACCCTCTGTCTGGAGTACCCTTACTTATCAGTTGTATCGGCAGACAATATAAAAAAACGGGCAGGCCGTAAAGCCCACCCGTTTCATTAGAAAAACTTATGTATCAGAAATTTCCTTTATTGGCATTATCCCACCAGAGGTGTGTACCACCCTTATCGCCCGAAATACCGTTTTTGCTTGAATTTTCCTTATTCAACAGTTCCAGACCCATGGCGACACCCTGTGCATTTGTATCATATGCGTTGCTGCTGTAGATAACTCGGCGTACACCTTCTTCCTTGTTTACTCCACCGTTACTTTCGTCTACGTAAGCAGGGAATAAGTGCGGATAACCGGTACGTCTTTGTTCAGCCCATGCTTCGATAGAAAGCGGGAACAGAGCGAAATACTTCTGTGTAATGATACGTTCCAGTTTTTCCTCGTTGCTGGCTCCTTCGTCCCATTTTACACAAAGTTTGTTTACAGCCGGTGTGTTCAGTTTCGGATCTACCGGATCTTCAAAATCAACCTGAGTTGTCGTACCGTTGATGTATTCATCCACAGCTCCTGCAGCATAAGCATCTACGCCGGCATATTTTCCGCGATAGCTCAGCTCGTTTGCCATAGATACGCGGATACCGTCTTCATACAGACTCTGTACGCTTGCAGAACCGATGTCCCAGCGCAATTTAGCTTCAGCCAGCAAGAAATAAGATTCAGCAGCCTTGAAGATAGGCAGTGGCATAGAGTATACTCCGATTGTATTTTGCGGGTCGATCCACTGAGAGAAGTTAGCCCAGTTGTTCGGTTTTCCCGGCAGACCACTGGCAAATCGGATACCCAGATACTGTGTATTGGCCGGTACTACCACCTTACCTTCCAGGTTGGTAACATCCTTGATATTCTTTGTCATGTACAACGGCTGGCGCGGGTCTTTCATACCTGTCATCAGCGTAACCAGATTCGCGTTGAATCCGCAGTCACCCCAGTTGAACATCAGCCACATTTCGTTTTCCAGACTCTTGTCGATGACAATATCCGTATTTACGGTTGCCAGCGTATTGGCAGCCGCTTCTGTAGCCACCTGTTTCAGGTCTATGCCGGCTTCCTTCATTTCAGCCTCACGTTTAGACAGACGGAGCGCCATGCGCAATCTCAACGTATTGGCCACCTTTACCCACAGTTCAGTATCAGCATTACACCAGCAGTCGAAAGTAGCGAGAGTAACCTTTTCGCCTTCACTCATTCCTTTGATATCGGTGATAGCCTTCTCCAGATCCTTCAGCATAGCTACGAACAGCTGTTGCTGGCTGTCGAATGGATAGTACGATTCATATTCTCCCGACAAGATCGAGCTGTAAGCCAGCGGGCCGTAAGCATCGGTAGTCATGAGTGTACCATATGCCTGTACGACTCTCATTACGCCGGAAAGTCCCAGTGTACCCTTTTGGTCACAATCGGCAATGATCCGTCGTGTATTGTTGAATATATGCAGGTAATAGTTTTCGTACATACCTCCACTGTGTCCGCGGTTTTCCCCCATATCTCCATTGGTAAAGTTACCGTTCGGAGTCATGAAATAACCGCTGTACAAGTCGATTGTCAGGTTTGTCCAGAACTGGAACATGTTCTGCTGAGGCGGATAGCAATATTGCATCGGTTCGGTACACTGTGCAGAGAATGGCAGATCATTCGGGTCTACCTGCACACTGTTTGTGTTCAGATCTTCAAAACTGTCGGTACAAGAAGTCATCAAGTTGCTTCCTAACCACGGGAGAGCCAGCAGAATGGCATATTGATAAAATTTATTTCGTTTCATAATCAGGCTTTTTTAGAAGTTAAGTTTCAGATTCAGACCAAAGCTGCGAGAAGTAGGCAGTGCGAACATGTCTACACCCTGCACACCATTTCCAGTACCTGCAGATACATCCGGATCCATCGGAGCATCTTTGTAGAAGAAGAACAGGTTACGTCCGATGATAGCAGCTGTCAGGTTCTTTCCTACGCCGAACAGGTTACGGAACGTATATCCCAGGCTCAATTCACGCAGACGTACGTTTGTAGCATCGTAAACATAGAATTCATTGGCATACGGACTGTTGAAGTTACTAGCTCCCGTTGTAGTATACCATGCTTTCGGATCAAATTCTACGCCGTCTACCACTACCTTACCTGCGTTACGTGCATCTCCGGTACGTTTTGAAACGCCCCAGCCATCCAGTGTTGCTTCAGTCATTGACAACACTTTGCCTCCGAACTTACCGTCAATCAGGAACGATAGAGTAAAGTCCTTATAATGGAATGTATTCGACCATCCGGCGTTGAACTTCGCATTCATGTTGCCGGCATAAATCATATCCTCGGTTGTATCACCGCTTACTATCGGGTTACCGGTAGCTTCATCCTTCATCGGTCTGCCGTTTTCGTCGCGCATGATATGGCGTACATACAAGTCACCGTACGATCCGTCCTTCTTCAGGATAATCTTGGCACCGCCGAAGTCTGTCAGTGTCAGTCCGTTTGGCAGGTCATCTACAAGTTCTACGATTTTGTTGTCGTTGTACGACAGGTTCAGGTCTGTACTCCAGCTGAAATCATCATTAAACTGCTGATACCATCCTGCGCTGAATTCGAATCCCTGGTTCTGTACGTTACCGGCGTTTACATAACGGTTGCGCAATCCCGATTCATACGGAGCAGCTACAGAGAAGAACTGATTCTTGGTATTTGTCTTATAGTATGTCAGTCCCATAGTCAGTCGGTTCTGGAAGAATGTACCGTCGAATCCCACTTCGATAGAATGAGTCTTTTCCGGCTTCAATGTACGGAACGGAGCATTTTCCGGTGGAGTGATAGCACCCTGCGACTGCAGTGAGTACAGCAGGTTACTCATAAATACCGGTACGTCATTACCTACGATAGAGTAGCTGGCACGTACCTTGAGCAAATTCACGTTCTTGCCCATATCAACAAATCTGTCGAGCAGGAAGCTACCTCCGATAGACGGATAGAAGAACGAGCAGCTTTCTGTGTAAGCCAGTGCAGACGACCAGTCGTTACGTACAGATACGTCGACGAACAAACCATCCTTGTAGCCGAACTGAGCTGTAGCGAATACAGCGTTCAGACGTTTTTCTGTATTCCAGTTATCATTCTTACCTACAACAGACATGTTTCCGTAGTAGTTGTTCGGAGTGAAGATGTTCGGGTAATATATATTACCGTTTCCGGGTGAAGTAAACTGAGTACCTTCAGCCCATAAGTCAACATGTGCAGTCTTGCTCTTAGTGAAGCTTGAACCGGCAGTTGCCGAAACAAGGAAATCATTGAATGTATGGCTGTAGCTCAGCAAAACGTCACCATACAGCTGATCGCTGAAGTAACGGTTATCCTTCATACGTCCCATCGGGTATAAGTTGGCGATACTTGAAGCATACAGATTATGCTGCCAGCGTTCTTCACCTCTTTCGTAACGCATACGTCCCTGGATATTCAAGTCTTGGGTAATATCCCACTTGATGCTTCCTCCAAATTCATAACGGTGACGGTCGGTGATAGGAGTCTGTCGGTTCAGTGTCCAGTAAGGGTTACTGTACTGCTGCAGTCCGGTGTTTGTCCAGTTCTGGATATTACATCCTCTCGATTCATCATACACCTCGAAGTTGTTTTTATAGTAGTTCCAGTCTTCACCTCTCGGGAACAGATATACACCAGTCAGCGGGTTGAACAGGAATCCGGCAGCAGCCTGATTCTTCACATACTGGTTGGTATACTTGGCGCTGAAGTCAATGTGAATATTCTTCAGGACATTAAATCCCACTTTCGAATTCAGGTTATGGCTGCGGTAGGTATTGCTTGGAGTCATACCTTCCGAGTACACGTTACCATAAGAGAAGTACGCCTGGATATTTTCATTACCACCGGCCAGCGAGATAGAGTTGTTTGTTGTAAATCCGGTGCGATAGAATTCTTTCGCATAGTTAGGTGCTTCCGAAGCCAGTTTTTCGCCCCAGCTGTATGTACCGTTGTCGCTGACTCCATATGTATTCTGGAATTCCGGAAGAACCATTGGAGTTTCCATAGTAGTATTGCTGGACACGTTGATTGAAACTTTGCCCGACTGAGCCGACTTGGTTGTGATCATGATAGCACCATTGGCAGCCACGGCACCATACAATGCAGCAGCCGATGCACCTTTCAGCAATGTGATAGAAGCGATATCATCCGGGTTGATAGTCGACATCACGTCGCCACCGTCACGTTCGCCACCATAGTTGCTGCTTACCTGAGCACCCGAAACACTGTTCATTACCGGCACACCGTCCACTACGATCAGCGGCTGGTTGCTACCACTGATAGACTTGTTACCGCGGAACAGGATTTTAGAAGAACCTCCGGCTCCGGTAGAGTTTGGTGTAATCATCAGACCGGCACTTTTACCCTGCAGTGAGTTGATCATGTTCACACTCTTGATGTCGTTCACATCACTACCTCCCACAGTCTGTGCAGAATACGTCAACGTTTCCGACTGGCGCTGGATACCCATAGCCGTTACCACGACTTCACCCAGGCTTTCGGTATCCGAAACCATAGAAACATCGATAACCTTTCTTCCCTTCACTGCTTCTTCCACCGTTTGCATGCTGATATACGAAAATACCAGCACATCGTCCGGTCCCACAGTAATAGAATAATGACCGTTCAGGTCGGTTACAGTACCATTGGTAGTTCCCTTTACCAATACGTTTACTCCGATTAGAGGATCGCTCATTTCTTTACTGGTAACACTTCCGCTTACAGTAATTGTCTGAGCATAAATCCCAGTCAGAAACATTCCTATCAGGAACATTGTGACTACTAGAAATGATTTCTTTTTCATAGTTAAACTATTAAGGTTAATACTCTATTTTCGATTTTAAGGTTAAAATATATTGTATATATTCTCGTTGTTAATTAGTGTATTTCCCTGTAGTCAGTCAACTGTCCCGTTTTTTGTGTGTGTATTTTGATATAGTTTATATTATTTGTATAGTTCTTGTATTTTTATGTATCGTCTAAATTATATAATTAATTTTAAATAGAAAGTTTTTTAGGGACAAAATCTCATTCTCTATAACATTTTTTATACAAAGCTCGCTGTAGAAACAAAAAAATCGCCACGATACCCTCTGTATAGAGTACCGTGGCGATTCCCGTATAAAATGCTGTGTTAAGGCAGTCCGGTTATTTCCCCGCTGCAAACTCCTTGATGCGCTGCTCCTCGCTCAGGCGACACACCAGCAGCTGTCCGTTCTTTTCCGCTACAATGTAACCGTCGAGTCCTTCCAGTATCACCCGCTTTTCTTCTGCCGCATGCACCACACAGTTCCGGCAGTTGTACATATCCACCCGGCCGCCTACCTTGGCATTGCCCGCTTCATCCTGCGGCAGCAAGGTGCGCAGCGAACCCCAGCTACCCAGATCACTCCATCCGAACTCCGCCGGCAGTACAAAGATATCCTCAGCCTTTTCCATCACCGCATAGTCGATGGAAATCTTCTCGCAAGTAGGGAAGAGTCGCTTCAGCTCCTCCGCCTCTTTGTCCGTAAACAAGGCAGGCTCCAGCTCGTCCATCACTCCGGCAATCTGCGGCGCATACCTGCGTATGGCATTCGTAATCGTGTCCGCGTTCCACACAAAAATCCCCGCGTTCCAGAAGTAATTTCCCGCAGCCAGATACCCCTTTGCCGTTTCCACGTCCGGTTTTTCCTTAAACGCTTCCACCTTGCAGATACCCTTTGCGTCCGCTTCCCCCTGAGCAGCAATATACCCGTAGCCCGTTTCCGGTCGGGTAGGCATCATCCCCAAGGTCACGATAGCCTGCGAGTCCGCCGTCTTCTCCAGTGCCACGGCAATGCAGCGTGCAAACTCCGCCGTATCAATCACCAGCGCATCCGAAGGCGTCACCACGATGTTCGCCTGCGGAAACTCCTTTCGGATCTTCCAGCATGCATACGCGATACACGGCGCCGTATTCCTTGCTTCCGGTTCCGCCAGAATATGCTGAGCCGGAATCTGCGGAAGCTGTTCCTTTACTATGTCGACATACTTTTCCGATGTCACCACCCAGAAATTCTCTTTCGGGCAGATACCCTTGAAACGCTCCACCGTGAGCTGAATCAGCGATTTTCCAACCCCCATTACGTCGATAAACTGTTTGGGATATTCGGGGGTACTCATAGGCCAGAAACGGCTTCCTATGCCGCCTGCCATGATAACTACGTGGGTTTGCATACTAATTGTATTGTTTTATAGATTGATATAATATTGCTCTGCTAGTTTTATCATTTGTGGTATAGTAAAATTCTCTTTTACCCTTTTATGACCAGCTTCTGCAAATTGTTTACATAAATTATCGTTAGACAATAATGTATCTATTGCTTCTGCATAAGCTTTTACATCTTTGTTGGCTACTTCCAATCCTGTTTTATTGTTAAGAGAAACCCAGTTGACTCCACTTCCAGGAATGGTAAATGTAACAGCTGGTGTGTAACAGTACATAGCTTCTGCTAAGGCAACTCCAAAGGCTTCATTTTTAGTAATTGAGGGAAAAGCAAATATTGAAGCTGCATAGTGATGCCATCTTAGCTCATCATCACTCAGCTTTCCTACGAAATGAACTCTTTTCGAATTGCATTGTTTCTTTAAATCTTCTGTTAACGGACCTTGTCCTGCAATTACTATTTCACATTCACCTTTAATATATTTTTCAGCTTCAATCAGATAGGGAAGACCTTTATACTGGATATGTCGTCCGATAAAGAATATGATTTTCTTGTTGTTATATTGGGATTTTATCTTTTCTATTTGCTCTTTATCACCTTCTTGGAGAATAAAATTACTTTCATCCATTGCATTAGGAAGAATCTTTATCTTATCTCTGAATGGCTGTAGTGGAAGTGAAGCGTCCCGATACGTAGGACTTGTAACCAAAATTAAATCAGCTCGTTTGAGTAAAGCTGTTTCGAATGGTTTGATAAAAGGATAAATTTTCGCTTGTTTGATGATATCCATGTGCCAATGTACCACTAATTTTACATTCTTAGGTATCATAGTCAGAAGTACAGCTGCTGGATAAGGATTAGCCCAGTGAAAATGAATTATATCAGGTTTAAACTCTTTAATAGCCTTATGCATCATTGGGAAATAGGATAAAGATAATGCTTGGCGGGCAATATTAATCCATGTAGCTACTCTATATACCTTTATCCCGTTGACTTCATCTATTTGGTCTTTACATTTGTCATTGAAGCATAAAATAGCAGTTTTATCTTTTACTCCTTCTGCCAAATATTTGCAGATGTTTTCTACCCCTCCAATATAAGGAAAATAGTATTTGGAAATATGAAGAATACGCATAAATTAATTTATTTTCTGTATGATAGATATTAGACTTTCAACACTTTTATCCCATGAGAAACGTTGGGTGTTTAATGTTCCTTTTTGAATGTAAACATCCGTATTTTCTACTAAAAAAGCCATTTTTGTAGCGATGTCATTGATATCATATGGGTTACAATAGATTCCTGAATCCTTAAAAACCTCTTTCAATGGCGAAATGTCTGATAGTAAAACCGGACAATTGCATTTTTGTGCTTCCAGAGGTGGAATACCAAATCCTTCATATAAAGATGGGTATATAAATCCTATTGCATTACTATAATATTCAATGAGTTCCTTATCAGAAACTCTACCTAAAAATTTAATTTGAGGATGATTCTTGTAATCTTCAATGTTTATTCCTTTAAAATTTGAGTTCTGTATATCGCCTATGATAAAGAGTTTTTCATTATGTTTTGATTTTTTATAGATTTCAAAAGCTTGAAGTACAGCTTTAAAATTTTTCCGATAATTTAATGAGGAAACAGCTAAGAAGTACTTTTCCTGTTTTAAGGTTTTATTTTCTTTGTAACTAAAATCATTGTTGACTGCATTATAAACAACAGAAATCTGACTTTCTTTTGTTTGATAAGCTTTCATAATTTCAAACTTGGAAAAATTACTTACAGTAATTATATGCTTTGAGGTTTTTAAGATTTTAGGAATCAAGAACCTGTATGCATAAAGAAAACCTTTACTAAAGGTTTGAGGAAAGGCTAAAAAGGCAACGTCATGGATTGTAGATATTTTATTGCTATATAAAATAGGAGCCATATTGGCTAAATTAATTAAAAGAGGTTTTCCTATCTTATGTAAGTATAATGGTAAATCTATTTGCTCCCAGAGATGTCCAGTACGTTTGCCAATAACCTGAGCGTCTAGTTGTTTGGCATAATCTGTTTGTACTATGTTGTTAGGTGATAAGAATAAAACTTCATTTCCTAATGCTTTTTTGAGACGTAATGAAATCTCAATAGCAAATCGTTGTACTCCTGTAAGATTCTGTGTCAGAAAACGTGAATTAATAACTATCATTTTTCGTAAATATCTACTTGGTTTATAGTTGCTACTTTTTTAGTTAAAGCTGTGACAGCTTCATCAGGATCAAATGGAATATATCGTAAAGGCTGACTTACATAAAGTCCTTGTTGGTCTAAAGATTTTGAAACACATGTATTAGCTCCTATAGTTATAGCATCAGCTATATTTACTCCTGCTAATATTATACATCTAGCACCCACATAACAATTTTTGCCGATGTAAACAGCTCCGTCTATTCTGGTGACTTTTTCTCCAATTTTACTAAAATAAAATCCATGAGTCCATATCTGGCTTCCACTACCTGCTAACATACAATTTTCATCAAGAATTACATCACTAGTCGCATCAATTTCGTGTTTAACACCTATTTTTGCATGATAATTTAGATGTACACTTGATTTCTTATAATTGTTTTTAGGCGATAAAATTCTTGCAATTTTGTTTTGTAAATGGATTGAAGATTTTTCCTCCATAATTAAATCAAACCATCCTTTTATAAAGTTAAAATGTCCAATTGAAGAGTTCCTTTTCATTATTAATTTATCGACAATAATAATATTAAAGTGACCGATTCGGGCATCTTCAGATAACTCTATTTTATTGGCTATAATTATCGAAAAACCAATTCTGTATTTTTTTAGTCGGAAGAGTGATAGTAAAAAAACTTTTAAAAACTCATAAAATGAATAAAACTTCATAATTTAAATTTTTAATATGAAATTAATATTGAAAATAGTCTTTTCAAGTAGATTTTTAAGATTGTTTTTATTTTATATACAGTCTGTCTTATGGATTGCAAAATTACAAATTCCAATTAACTCATTTTTAAAGAACTTATAGAAGGCAGTTTTTTGATAAATATCATAAATTTAAATCTAAGATTGATTATGGTTCTTTCCTTTTACCATTTAAGATATTTATCAATCTTAAAGTTATACCTTTGGTAGGCTTATCTGAAATATATAATATGACTCCGGTAGAAACTGCATAAATAATTATTACAATGAAACTGTAACCTATAAACTGAAAGTAAGTGTCTATATTAAAAGTATGAAATGAAGTGACTATTTTTTTTGTAAATATAGAACCGATAAAAAATATTATAATGTATTTTACTAACTTGCTAAAATACTCTGTGGCATTCTCCCTAAATCCTTTATAATAAAGGAATATTGGCTTCCATATGCTTATTATAAGCAATTGACTTATGAGTATACCACTAAGTATACCAGAAAGTCCAAAGAAATATCCCAATATAATTGAACAGCCTAGGTTTAATGTTGCCTCTGTTATTGGTGCCCATATATCTTGGAATAAGCCATATGCGGAAATAAAGGCGTCAAAACTTCGGGTTAAACCGATGAAAGCTGTTACAATCATAATTATTAGTGGAGTTTTCGGTAAAATGTATTCAGAACCAACCCAAATATTTATAAAATGGGCACTTAATTCGTACATACCAAAACACATAATTGAAGCTATCCACATGCGTAAAATAGTAATCTCCCAAAATATTTTTTTTATACGTTTTTTATTGCCTTCTGCTACTAGATTGCCTATACTTGCACTTATACCATTTAAAATAGCATTCATTAATGCTGTCAAACCTGTTATAATAAGCATATAATTACCATAAATGGCAACTAATGTTAATGTTGTATATGCATAGATAATTATTGGGCTAGTTTGACTCAGTACAAAACCGCCAATTTTATGGAAAAATAGTTGTTGCGTTTTTTTAATAATATCAGGATATTTTTTTCTAAGCTTGCTACCATCAGAAACATTTGTTTGTAACCAAGGATAATCTTTTTTTACTTTTTGAGTTATAAATATTGATAAAATTATAGCCATTATGACTTCTAATATTATCCAATATACATATCCGTTAGTCAGCAAGACGATAGCTAACATTTGAAGTAATACTTTTATGATTTTTATACCTTGAGTTCTTAATGTTATTGCATATTCTTTTTGATCTGCTGAAAGAATGATTTGTTTATAATTTACAAAATAACCTAGTAAAGAACTTATTAGTAATGCTATAAATGTCGCATAGGTATACCATAATGGAACTTTAGCTTTTTCAAATATAAGTGGGAAAAAGCATATTAATATAGTAGCACTTATAATCACTATTGTTGCTACTTTTCTGTATAACCATCCTTGTACAGAAACAATATCATTGATTGTTCGTATATCTTTATTGTAAAGAGGCTTATATAAACTGTATGCTACAGCTGCACCTATACCTAACTCTGCAATATTCAGGAATCCTAATAAATTTTGTGCTGTTGTATTTAATCCTAGTATCTCACTTCCTAAATAGTCTAAAAAAATTTTTCGTGAAAAGAATTGTAATATAACATTTAGAGAATAGAATACTAGAGCTATTTTGGCATTGTGAATACTATTGGATGTTCTTGAAGTCATTTTTCCTTAATTCGGTTTATATTTATACCTTATTTCTTTATTAATGTAAAATATTTTATATTGTATATAATTATAGGTGTTACCTTTTAGTTGAGTACAGGAATGTATTTACCCACAATTTATATCACAATTTTATAAGATTAATGCTTCTACAAGAGCGAATTAACAAGCAATTGCTCTTTCATTATTGACCTATTCATAGGTTACTGTATTGAGATTCATATACTATAGTTACGGGATTGATTTTGGGTTTAAAATATTGGATTGCTGTCCATATTTAATATCCTAAAGAATTCTCCTTCCAATTCTTTAGGATAAAGTTAAAAATTGATTTATTTTTATTGGAGGCTTTTTATAGGGTGAAATAAAATATATTAGAAGTAGCCTTATTCTATTGTTTCTTTAAGTATATTTTCAAGTTTATTAAACATTCCTTCAGGATCTGTCATTTCTTTTACAGAATTTCTTGCATTAGTTTTCCATTTATTCAATTTGTCCTGTGTTATATTATTTAATATAGTTGTTAATTCATCGACGGAACCAGGAGTAAATAATAGACCATTTGTATCTTGTTTTATTATCTCAGGAAGACCACCTATTCTTGAACAAATTACTGGTACATTATTAGCACATGCTTCAAATGCTACGGTTGGAAAAGTATCAGGCCATACAGATGGAATAACTATTATATCAATTTGGCGATAAAACTCCTGAGAATTCATATAGCCTACAATCTTTATTGAGTTATTATCTTTTTTATATGATTCCAGTTCTTCCAAAAAAGGCTTATCTGTAGCCATTCCGGCTATTGTTAATGTAGCATCTATTTTTGATTTTATAAAGGCTTTAACTAATATATCTACTCCTTTGACTCTTGACACATTTCCAATAAAGCCAATTCTTAATGGGGTGTCGTTTGACCAAGGTCTATGTTCAACAGTAGGGAATGAGCGTGCATTATGCAATACGAATTTTTTTGCATTTTTATAATAGCCAAGACTGATAAAACGGTCGAGTACAAATTTACTAACTCCTATAACAGAATCTATATTTGCTGATTTTATACGGTGTAGAAGTCTGAAAGTTTTACAAACTTTACATGGGTTTTCACAGAATTTATTATTATTGAATGAATTTGAGTTAATGCACGTCATGTACTGATCATGTATTTCTTGAATGATTTTTATATGTCTTTCTTTTAAAGAGTCCCATACAGAAATACTTAATCCTGATAAATTATGGCAAATAGCAATATTTGGTTTTTCATTATCCAAAATTTTATCAACATATTTTTTTATAGAGTAATTATATATGTCTTTTAAATGCCATTGAATTTTTTTATAAGAAGGTTTATTTTTAGCTTCAAATCCCCAGTAAAGGTTACTGTAAGGAATTCTTATTACGCGTACTCCATCTATAACTTCTTTTTTAATAAAATCTTCTCCATGAGTTGTTACAACTACCACATCATATCCTCGTTTCTGAAGTCCTTCGGCTTGTTCCTTGAAAACAATTTCTGCACCTCCTCCAATGTGAGGATAATAGAAAGAATTAAATAATACTATTTTCATAACTTAATTTTTGTTTTACAAGCGAAATGTCTTCATTGCGTTTCTTATCAAGAATATCATTGACAGGATTGAAATCTATTTTATTTTCATATTGGCAATGATTATAGTCATAGATTGCTCTATTTTGAAGATTTACCAAAGTTAATAAGCTGCTGATACGGCCACCAAACTGCTTGGCCGGAACTATACTCTCAAATTGAGTATTTAGATTAACACTAAAGGCTGTAACATGAAAAGAATCTGTTATTACATAATTTGCATGAGCTATATAACCTAACAATTGTTCAACACGAGGTAAAAATATGCAATGGCCGAATTTTCTGATTTCATCATAGCGATAACAAATTCTTATGACCTTTAGTTTATACTTTTGAGCTAACTCAGATATATAGGTGTCTAGTCCTTCATGATGGTGAAGTTGGTAAACCAATATATATTGATCTTTTTCTTTACATGTTTCTGAAATTTTAAGCCATTTTTCTTTTGATAATAATAATGTTGGGTCTAATATCTGGCTTACATTGTTGATTCCTAAATCTTTAACTATTGATGTGCCACTTAGTTCACGTGTTGTTATATAGTCAAATGAACTTAATAACTCTTTGTTATAGGCTTTTTCTTCCTCTTTGAGTTTATCTACACCAAAGCTTGATGAGTATGCTATTTTTTTCTTACCTTTTGGAGCGAATGACAAGTAATAAGGACGTATCAATCCATGATTAAGAACAGAATTCCAAACCTGATCACTACCAACGATATAGGCGTCTGCATTTAATGGATATTTGTCAAAATCTGATTCTTTGTAATATTTTTGAGCTGTTAGTTTGAAATATTTTTTTCTAAAAGAGCTAAACATTTTCTGCATAGCTATATTTGAAGGGAGAAAGATTAGATTTTTTAATAATCCTTTGAAATTGTGCTGTTCATATAAATAACACGAAAATAATTTGTGTATTAATGTTAAGTCAGGTCGATAAAAATCAACAATCTCTACTGTATGTCCCATATCAGATAGAACTTTTTGAGTAGCGTATGTCTGGAGTACGGAACCATAATTATTTACACAATGAAGTGTTATTAATGATATTTTCATGAGAATATTCTTTTAAATCGTCTATTTATTCTTATTAAAGTAAAAAATATTTTGTAAAAAATATTCATGCCTAAATTACTTCTGAGCCCATTAAATATCCATTTGCGCAGAGTCCAGTTTATAATAGGAGAAGTTGCCATTTGTCCTTGTAAAACGGATGATAAATCTTGTGATTCAAATGTGCAGATATCTTTCAATCCATTTATTACCATTATGCCTTTGTCTGTTAACGCTAATAGTCCTGTTACACCTTCTTCATTATTTTTATAACAATCTCCCCACATATCACCTATACGTAAATCTGCAGATGATTTTGTGTGTTTAAATTTGCAGTTTGTATAACATTGTTTTCCTAAACAATAATCACTTAAAAACAGGTGATAGAACATGTCTCCTTGAGACAGACGGCTGTTTAAGAAACTTTTTCTTACTTTTATCAAGGAATCGTAATTATCAGATTGATTAACAGTCTCACCCTTGTGCTTTTCTCCATCAATAGCCATTGCATATGAATCATGCCAGCCCGTAAATTTGTTTCTCCAGGAAACGTGGGTAAGCTTTCCTACTTTCTTTTCAGCCCATTGGGAATATTTTTTCCACATGAGCATTGATGGTACTCCATGGCAGAAGAAATCTAAGAGGATAAAGTTGTCTTCACATCTGAATTTTTTTATATATCTTCTGAATGAATCAATTTGACAAGGCGTGCCTGTTATTAGATATTTTTTTTACGGTCTATTTGATTAAAGGCATCAAATGTATAGCTAGGAATATATTTAGAACCCATACTTTGAGTTAGCTCTTCTTTTGTATGAGCAATATAGTGTTCTGCAATGTTTTTTTCTACATTATAGCGAACTCCTACCACTGCATATCCCTTTTCTATGAGATAGTTACCGATTTCATATCCTGTTCCTCCAGAAGAGCTTTTTTTCCTTATTGCAGGTTCATTACTCCATGAGCCATAACTTCTGATAAAAGATGGTTGTGAAGATATTTCATCATGACAATACGAGCATACTTCTCGACAAAGTCCACAATCTGTACATTTAGAAATATCAGTAATTTTCGGTTCGTAAAATCCCTCCTTGTTTAATTTTATTTTTATAATCTTTTGGGCACATGACATGGTGCAAACACCACAGCCATAACAGTTGTGAATATCTGATATGTTCATAATATAAATAGAATTATAAATTATTTAGAAGGACTTCTTCCAATTTTTTACAGCAAGCGATTAGGGTATAGTTTTCTATTATGTATTCTCTGAGTTCGGGTTGTGCTTTCTTTTTGTTAAAAGCTTCTTCTATACCTTTCCCTATGCTATCAACACTGTATGGATTAACAAGAACAGCTCGCCCGCTATAATACTCTTTCGGACCACCAATATTAGTAAGTACTATTTCACTTCCATAAACAGCAGCTTCTAAAGCTACGCAACCGACCCCCTCTATAATACTTGGTAATGCAAATACTTTGGCCTTACTATACCAGAATAAAAGTTCAGTATCAGATAGCCTTCCTAGATATTCAATGTTATTAGATCCTGATATTAGATTATCGAGCCATTTGCGGTCTTTGCCATGTAAAGTTCCAGCCAGTTTCAGTTTAAAACCATATTTTTTTGCTGCCTCAATAAGACGCGTTACATTCTTTCCTGGATCTCTTAATCGACTTACGTGTAGACAAAAATCTTCTTTTTTGCTAAAATCAATTTCTGGAAACTCTTGAAATCTGAGAGATATAGGAACAATATGGATCTTAGAAGGATCTACATTCAATCCTTTTGATATTATATTTTTTTCGTATTCAGAGCGTGCAAGAAAAAAATCTACATTATTTCGAACTTCATATAATTCATGAAGTGGCTTAATAAGACCTCCCTTATGCCAACCTAAATATTTACATCTTAGCTTAAATTCCAATAAAGATTTGTGCCAATCTATAATTGGAGCACTGATTATTTTTATATTTGGGTATCTTTTATATGAATTTACGATGTCTGACATATAGATTCCTTGTCCTAGAATAATTAGATATTCTAATGAATCGTAGTCAAATTGATCCCAATTATTTAAAAGATAAACTTGATGTCCTAATGATTCAAGACCTTCTTTCCAAAATCTGCCTTGAATAGGAATGCCTGCATAATATGTAAATGCAACGTGTGGTAGTATTATGCCTATTTTCATAAATTTGCTTTTTTGCTATTAAGGATCGAATGAATTTATAGTATTTATAACACATATATTTAGACAAATTGTCTTACGTATTCTTTCTCATAGTTTAATGTGTAGTATTATTTATTTTTTTTTAAAGACTTTTTTTATTATAAAAACTAAAATACAGTAAACTAATATTGTATTTAGACTATTGCGTGTAAATGTGTAATTCATACTTGTGAATATACCGTTTGCGTTCAAAAAGAATAACCAATATAAATGGAATGAAACAAGTATTGGTAGAGGTATCAGTAATAATGTCCCTCTAAAGTTGACAAATGAACATAAGAAATAAAATACAATAATATATGTTAAAAAGGCTATTAAATAATATGGATATCCGAACATCCAAAGACCTATACCCGTGTCTCCACCAACCTTAAATCCAAATAGGGTGTAATTATTCCCTTTAAAATTATTTATGACCATATGATCAGTTGCAGTACCTTGAAAGTCTTTTTTTAAACCTAACGCATTAGCTATGAAAGACGGTAATTCATTTATCCAAAAACTTTCGTAATATTTACCTCCTTCATAACATCCAAAACCAGCTTTTTGTGCATTATATAAAGTTCCATCAATTGTACGAAGATTACAAAATCTATCAAGAAAAATATTATTAACGTAATATTCACTCCAGCCATACTTATTATCTCCTCCATTGTCCATAGAAGCTATGAAATATTCATATGTAGTCTTTAGCTTCTCCTTATCATTGTATAATTTCCATACATCTTCTAAAGTCTTACTTGCAGAAGAAGAATAAACAGATTGACGATTGAGAATCATGGCCATGGATATATCTGCTAAAGGACCTACAACTAAATAAGTCAAAACTAAAGATATAATTACATTTTTTCGTGAAAATAATTTTTTATTATTATATATTGCTAGAAATATGATAATTAGAAGTATTACAAAAACAGAGTTGAATATTAATGTTCTCCGAGTTGTTGCCATACCTATAATCACCAGAATAACAATGTAGTAGATAACAAATTTTTTGGTTTTACTTATTGTATTATCACCATAAAGATGTTTAAAGTATAGGCATACGGGAGCTATGGAAAAGACAGATATAGAACGTATGATGATTTCTACCATATTTCCAGTACTTTGATATTCTTGTCCTTGACCTTGATCTGCAACGATGCTTATCAATGCAATTAAACCTAAAAAACCAATAACCCATATTTGTTTTTCTGTTAATATAGACATATATCCTATTTTGTTCCATATCTTATTTAACAGACAGTTAGGCTTATACAACTTTATTGACGCTCTAAATGCTAATACTATAACTGTTACATTTAATATTTGGTTTGAAAAAGTTAAATATGGGACCTGAAAATTGAATGTAAGTGGTTTTTCCTCCAATAAGGTAATAATTAAAGGTAGAAAGAAATAACAAAATCCAAGTGAAAAAACTGCAATAGTTGGTAATGGATACTTTTGTATATATTCCCTCTTAAATACGAATGTAGATATTAATATCCATCCATACAATAGTGTAAAACATCCATATAAATTGGCTGGTGAATAAAAAAATAATATCTCACATAAGCAAGCTATTATCAAAAGTTTATAGACCCAGCTTCGTATGACGTTAATTATATCATATTTTTGTACCAATTTTTTCATATAAGACTTTATAGGGTAAACTTCCAATTTTTAGAGTATTTTTTCAGACGGACTTTTGATATCTAATCTAAGACTTTTCTAATTTAATAATTATAATTTACAAATGTAATAGAATGAAAGTTTCTAATAATTGTTTTTCAATTTTATATATGCTTAGAACGCAGTTAATAATCATTTTCTGTGATTACTAGTAATTTATATATTAATAAACATTCTTTACAGTGCTACTGTCTGTTATAATGTGCATTACATAAAGAATAATTGTACGAGAACTAGTATCAAAATAAACTTTAAATTCAGGTTTTTTTACAGTTTTTTGTTTATGATACTTTTAAGATTTTTTACTATAGAATAGCTTATGAGTGGTATACCCCCATTTAACTTTTTATATTTGGTTCACTTTTAAATGGCATATTAGTGTGTACAGCCTTATATTCTCTATGATTTATACGTATATTAATACTGCATTTTATTAAGGAAAATAAAATTTATCTGGTTGTTTCTATTTTTCATGAAACAACCAGATATCGGTTATTTTTTTGTGGTAAAATATTTTTTATTTTTTCTTTTTATTTTCCGCTTCAAATCCATAGCCATAGCCATAGCCGTAACCGTAACCATATCCCTTGCCGTAACCGTACTTAGCACCATAACCGTAGCCGTAGCTGTTCTTACGCTTGCTCATGTCGATGTCATTGATCACAGTTGCCAGTTTCGGGAACTTATGCTCGTCGCGCAACACATTGATATAGCGGTAGCCAGCTTTCGGGGTTACGTCGGCACGGCATACATATACGCAGATGTCTGCCACACGGCCGATGATGGCGGTATCGGTCACCATACCGATGGGGGCGGTATCGAGAATCACGTAATCGTAACGTTCTTTCAGCTGGTTGATGGCATCTTCCAGTACGGTGCGTGCTACCAGCTCGGTCGGGTTGGGAGGTACCGGTCCGCCCAGCAGGATGTCCAGATTCGGGCTGATGTCCGAGCGCTGGATCATGTCGGTCAGCTTCACATGGTCGGGGTCGCTCAGGTAGTTGGTGATACCTTCGGCAC
>ERZ780135.747-NODE-747-length-18709-cov-10.957918_pt1 | contig 18709 bp, 11 predicted proteins | sample MGYA00511946_ERZ780135 | MGnify/ENA primary metagenome ERZ780135 (study PRJEB29588, sample SAMEA2151034) | human gut metagenome | biome: human gut; feature: human-associated habitat; material: faeces | place: Denmark | collected 2008/2010 ... | reverse complement strand
CTTCATAACTGAAATTTGATATACTATCTTTAACGAACTGATCGATAAAACGAAAGATATTTGAATGGAGTTATAGTGCTATGGAAATAAAAAAAGCCGAAATCAAAGATATGGATATTGTTATTAAATTAAAAATGGATATGTTTAAAGAAGTAGGTTCAATAGTTTTGTTACAGGACAATGCTGAAAAACATATATATGAAAAATATAAGGAACTGTATCAGCAAGAGAAATGTTGTCATTATTTAGTGTATGAAAACGATAGTGTTATAGCGTGCGGTGGTGCAGTGATCAAGGAAGATGTTCCGTTTTGTTTCTTCAAAACTCCAATGTATGGATATATAATTGATGTATATTGTATTCCTGATAAAAGGAGAAACGGTTATTCTTCAAAAATAATAGAAGAGCTGATTAAATGGTTGAAGAGCAAAGGCGTTCATAATATAAAACTAAAACCATCAGCAGCAGGAAAACACTTGTACGAAAAATTTGGCTTTTGCGATTCTGGAGAAATGGAGTTGTGGATTTAATAATTGAATTGTTATTTGATCTATCAATAGACTAAAACTATATGTTTAATATACGAGTCGCAGTAAATTGCGGCTCTTTTTGGTGCAGAAACGTAGGCAGATAAAAATGCAAAAGTAAAAATACGGCATATGGAAAACACGTTATGCTGAGAACAACAGAAATATATTTGAGGATTGGGTTCGTCATAGTGGCGAGCCCATTTTGTTTGCAACGGAGCGTGGTGCACTTGAATATATGCACGGCATAGAAATGAAAACACAGGGTGCATTTACTGAATTTGAAGTTAGTGAGGTGAGCTGATGTCGGCAACGGTAGCTGCGGCTCTTAAAAAGATAGCCGTATATATTCTTGGCGATAAGGATAAAAGAGGAAAGCTGTTCATGCTTATCGCAAGCATCGCCGCAGGATTTCTCGGTCTGATGTGTCTGCCTGTGGCTGTGCTTTCAAGTTTGGGAAATGAAATAGAGCCGCCGGAAATTGATAAAAGTCTGTTTACGGAGTCGGCATTGTTTGAAAGTCTGGACAGCGAACAGCAGGCAAAGTTAACAAATATTCAGAATCAGGGTCAGGCTATCGAGGACGCTATGATAAACGCAGGGGTAAGGGATCAGACCATAAAGGCACAGCTGATATATATGTCATACTTCGACGAAGTGCAGAATTTCTATGCGGAATCATATGCTGATCTGTTTGCTAATTCTACGAATGACAGCGATCTGATCACGGCGATAAACTCGTCTTACGACCTTGAAATTGACTATGATGAATTCATAAGGACGTACACCTGGGTGATGAACAGCACCATCAACGAGTATATGTTTACCGACAGCACGACTAAAAACTGTGCTGATCTTGCGGCTTGGGCTGATAATGCTTACATCTCGGGTTGGGGATATATGAACGGTTTTATCGGTGAAAGAAACGAAACAGACAGAATACGTTATGCAGATAATGCAGGGCTTGTGCTGGGATATCTGAACTACAGTCCGACCGATAAAGAGTTTGATTCTGCTTACAGCACATTGGTTTATACCGAACAAGGCGGTATAGATACTATGCCTGAAGTTGTCGGGATAGGGGTGTTTGACGGAAGTCAGCACGGAATTTATGTTGGGAACGGAGAGGTGATTTTCTCCTCTGCCGATTGCGGTTATGTCACAAAAGAGCCTGTTTCAAATGGCAGCTGGACAAGTTGGTGTACCTATGATGGAGTGACTTATCCTCAGGAGGTGACTGACGCTATTCAAAGTGTGAATGAGGACAGCTCATCAGAAAATTAATTTTATTGGAGTGTGATAGGTTGAAAAAATCAGTTACGGTAAATGTAAACGAGAAAAAGCTCTCTGCGGTGGAAATGTATCTTGAGCAGAAGAACACAACTCTTGCGGCGGAGCTTGAAAAATATGCAGATCAGCTTTACGGTAAGGTCGTTCCGCAGAATGTGAGAGATTTTATTGATATGATGTCGGACAGAAAGCCTGCGAGAAAGCAGAAGATCACTGCTTCTGCCGAAACGGGGAAACGATCCGAGCAGTAATTCGCCACGGTTCGCACCGTGTCGCCATGTGTGGCGTTTTCACGGCATGGGTGGGGTAACTTTACCCTAAAGGCAGTCGGGGCGAATTTGGGGCATTTTTTGCGGAGTTGGAGAATGGCAGAAATCAGATGATTTCGGGTGGGTTTGAGGGGAATTTAATATATTGCTGGTTAAAGTTTTGGCGTCAAAGCCGCCAAAACATTCACATCGGACGAGCAAAGCTCGCCGATTTTGCGAGGTTTTACAAGCCTTGATAAAATGGAGTCAAAAAAGGAGGTTGTCGAAAATCATGGAGTCAAAAGTGCAAAAGGCAAAGAATAATGCCGATATTGCAGAAGAAAACGATGGAGTCACAGCAGAAAAAATCAAGTTTCCGCTGTATGTTTTTCCCGAGACAATGAAAACGGTCGATATCTTATACAAGTCGGATAACTGCTCGTCTCGCACGGAGTTTATGGAAAAGGCAATTCGCTTTTACTGCGGTTACCTTTTGCAGAATAAGCCGGAGCTTGTGGATTATCTTGCTCCGCAGCTTGCAACGCTCACAGAGGGAATTGTAAAAGGCACGGAACAGAGGCTGTCCCGTGCCTTGTTTAAAGTTGCTGTTGAACTCGGTGCAGTATCACATATGCTTGCGGCCGTGCATGACATTGACGATGATACAATGATCAAGCTTCGGGCTATGTGTACGGATGAAGTTAAGCGGATCAACGGCATCATTAATTTTGAAAAGGCGGTGAGGTATCAGCGGTCAGATTAAATCAAATTAAAACGGGGGTGATATGTCGTGGCTTTATCTCAAATTATCGTCACAAGCCGCTATCTGAAAAGCGGTACACAGAAAAGTAAAAACAAGCGAAGAAATTATACAAAATATATTGCAACCCGTGAAACAGTTGAAGTTCGTGACCAAAACACTGTTGACAGAAATGATAACGCTACAAAAAATCAGAAGGAGCTTATAGATGATCTGCTTTCAGATTTTCCCGAAGCCAAAAGATACCTTGAGTATGAGGACTACACTGCGAACCCTACCGTAGAAAACGCTTCGGAACTAATCAGTACGATCATTGAACGCAACGCCGATGTCATCGGCAACCGACAGAATTTTGTCGGGTATATGGCTATGCGTCCGGGAGTTCAGAAAAGAGGCTCGCACGGTTTGTTTAATGAAAAAGACGAACCGATCATTCTTGAAAGAGTTGCAAATGAGATAGCAAATCACAAAGGCAATGTCTGGTCGCACGTTGTTTCTCTTCGCCGTGAGGACGCTGTTCGTCTCGGCTATGATAATTCGGAAGTATGGCGTGACCTTGTGAAAAGGCATATAGCAGACATTGCAAAAGCACAGCGGATTCCGCTATGTAATCTGAAATGGTATGCTGCGTTCCATGACACAACTCATCATCCGCACATTCATCTGCTTGTGTATTCAACAAATCCAAAGCAGGGATTTTTGACTGCTAAGGGTATAGATCAGATACGTTCAGCTTTTGCAAACGATATATTCCATGACGATTTGCAGTCAATCTATCAGGAGCAGACGTTAAGCCGTGACGAATTGAAAGCTGTATCCAAAACAGAGTTTGAAAGTATCGTCAGAAAAATTCAGCAAGGCGATTTTTATGATCCGAAGCTTAAAAATCTTGTTCTTAAACTGAATTCGCAGCTGCAAAATGTAAGAGGCAAAAAAGTGTATGGCTATCTTCCACCCAATGTTAAGGAAACGGTCAACAATATATTTTTGGAGCTTGCAAAAGATGAAAATATACAACAGCTCTATGAAAAATGGTGCAGCTTGGAGCGGTTGAAGTGCAAGACTTATACGCAAAAGGAAAAAGAAATGTCAGCATTGACAGACAATAAGGTTTTTCAGCCTGTGCGAAATATGATAATTAGGACTGTGCTTGATATGAATAACCATGTAGTCGATGCAGTAGTTCAAGACACTGAACTGACAGTGTCCGATATTGATGATCCAGATGTTGTGATTTCTCAGCTTGTTGATGAAACGGAACAGTCAGCGGAAGACTGTACTGCCGCAATTGATACCGCTGATTTTGTTTCGGGCAGCAAATATTATTTAAAGTGGAGCAATAACTACAAAGAAGCCTGCAAGCTGATTTATGATAAGAACTCAAAGCTTGAAGACTTTCAAAAAGCGGAACAACTTTTGCTTACTGAATCGAAGTCAGGCAATGTTCTTGCTATTCACGATCTAGGAAAGTTACATTCAACTGACAAACTTGGTGCAAAAGATGAGGAAAAGTCGCTAAGATATTATTCGGAAGCGTTAAAAGGCTTTCTTGAAGTCGAGCCAAGCTCAAAGAAGCTGAAACCATATGTTCAATATCGAATAGGCAAAATATATTGCTACGGATCAGGTACGGAACAAAACTACCAAAAGGCTTTTGAATGGTTTGAAAGATCGGCAAAGCAGAAAAACAAATTCGCCCAATACAGCCTTGCCAATTTGTATTACTACGGCAACGGCGTAGAGAAAGATTTGTCGCTGGCGTTTTTGTGGTATCAAAAATCATCTGCACAGGGACAGCCATATGCTTCCTATGCTGTTGCACAAATGTACAGCAAAGGCGAATATGTATGTCAAAATGAAGAAACTTCACAGAGATATTACAAGGACGCATTATCGGGTTTTCTTAAACTTGAAAGTAAGGATCAGGCTGACGATAACCTATATTACAAACTGGGCTTTATGTTTAAAAAGGGTCTCGGAACTGACATTGATATGGATAGGGCTATAGATTACTTCAAACGTTCCGCTGAGATGAATAACAAGAATGGGTTGTACGAGTACGGAAAGGCACTGCTGCTTGGTGAACATATTCCGCAGGATAAGGAAAAGGCTGTAAAGCTGCTTGAAAAAGCAATAAAGCTTGAGAATATCAATGCAAAACGTTTTTTTGCCCTTGAACTTATTTCGGGTGAGCATTTAGATCAAGACATCGACAAAGGACTCGCTATGCTTACAGAGTGTGCCGACAGCAGAGACGCTTATGCCTGTTACAAGCTTGGTCAGATATATTTCAAGCGCGAGATCGTATTGCAGGACTTGGATAAAGCCGAGAAATACTTTCTTTTAGCTGAGGATAACGAATTCACACAGTATGCACTTGGCAAGCTTTATCTGCAAAAAGAAAAATATGATGTTCAAAAAGCTGTTGACTACTTTGAAACATCCGCAGATAAAAACAATTGGTCAAGCTATCAGCTCGGCAGGCTTTATCTTTTCGGAGCTGAAGGACTTGAAAAAGATAAGGAAAAATCAGTGGAATGGCTTACAAAGTCTGCAAACGACGGTAATGAGTATGCACAAAATATGCTGAACAATATGGCACAGTTTGAAAATGCTGTGCTTGCCAATACGATCTTTGGTTTGTTTGCAAATCTCAGTAGGTGCATTGAAGATGATTATACGCAGAAGTATAGGTCTGTCAGACGGACAGTGGACAGCAGGCTGCGGAGAATGATACATCGGAAGAAACAGTCGCTTGGGATTAAGGATGATCAGGAACAACAATTTAATTATTAGAAAGAGAATTCATACTGCAATGAATCCTCTTTTTGTTATAATTTAAGAGTAATATTAAGACAAAACAGACCATTGCCGTTATTTATATCAATAGTTCCATTATGCCTGTTAACAGCATTTCGTATATTGTTAATACCAAACCCATGATGTATTTTATCGTCTTTGGTTGTTTCAAGATTGTCGTTCTCTTCATTTGTGGGGTTGCTGATTGAAATAAATTGATATCCCTGCTGTACGTTCAGTTTTATATCAATTACTTTATGTCCTCCGATCTTACCACAGGCTTCTATGGCATTGTCAAGAGCGTTTGAAAAAATAACGCATAGATCAACGGGATCAAAATCGTGCGTAAACAAACCGTCCAAGCATATTTCTATATCGCATTCCTTTGCAAACTCAGCTTTTTCTGTAAGGATTGAGTCTAAAATATTATTTCCGCTTTCATACGGTTTTTCTGTCATGGTTTTGGAATTAGATAATTTATTTATGTACTGAACAGCTTCCTCGTTCTTATTTGATGAGATCAAAGCTGATACACATTGCATATGATTAATGTAATCGTGTCTGAAAGAATGAAATTCTTTCTTCATATCGTCTAAGGCTTTATAATGTCGGAGCTGAGTATCTATCTGTTTTAAAAGCAGATCAGATGTGTCTTGAAAATACTTTTTTGACATACTGTTTATAAACAGCAGAAACATGATTGCAAACATTACTATCATTAAAATGAGTAGGAAGAATTCTGAAAATCCCTTTTGAACAGAAATATTGTCTGTTTCAAAGGAAATAAGCGTAACGACTCCTTCCATAATAAAGACACATAAAAGCATCAATATTCCCACCGCTTTAGACGTTGACTTAAATGCAAATCTTAAATTTTTAAACTGCTCTTTTTTATATAAAAAGCAAATCAAGCCAAGAACAAACAGCTGAAATATCATTGAAGTGACCTTGTTTATTGTCAATTCGTTTAAATTCGAGGCTGTAAGCTTAAATATCCATAAGGCACAGCTTTGCATGAGTGAATCCAAGGATATCAGCAGCAAAGGCATATAGAATGAAATAAACCTTATTTTTTTAGTGAAGATAAACGGAAAAACCAAAAAACGCAGATAATATACGGCAAGCAGTACTGTCATCATGAATTTTGATGATTCTGCAAAATATGAACTGAAAATCAGAGTATAACTTCCATGAACAACCGATACGGAGAGCGATTTAATCCAACCGGGTTTAAATTCTTCCAAATCAGCAGATTTGCTTATGAGAATCAGGTTAACAAGCAGAAGCAAGTCCGAGATAATAAAGACGGCATTTGAGATTACAGTGTTCATTATATCAGTCCTTTGTGTTATATCTTACTATGTATTCCTGAAAAGCTTTTTTGAAATCGGTCAGATACCTTCTGCTTATGGAAGCACGTTCGTTGTTATCAAAATAGATAGTTTTATTATCGTGATTTCTTATGTGGAGAAAGCTTACTATACATGACCTGTGAGAACGTGTAAATCGGTCTTTGGGAAGCATCTTTTCAATCTCCTGCATATATCGGCAGCATTCAAGTTGATTGTCAACAGTTCGTATTATAGTGTGCTTGTCTTTTGATTCGACATAAATAATTTCAGATAACCTGACTTTCCACGAACCGTCGTTAGTGTTCAATATGAGAAAATCATCTGTTCTGACAGAATCAAGATAATCGTCGATAGATTTAAACAGATCTTCTTTTTTTATCGGCTTTAAAAGGAAACGAAACGTATTTACCTCAAAGGACTGAAAAACGATTTTAGGAAATGCGGTGAGGAAAATAATAGTAACGTCTGAATTTTTTAATCGCAGACGTTTGGATGTTTCCAATCCGTCAATATCGTCCATCTGATAGTCCATAAATATAATGTCAAACTTCTCAGTACTTGATAAAAGGTCATATCCGGTTTTAAAATATGTAGTTAAAATCGGCTCTTTTTTTAATGTGGAATATTCGTTTAAAAGCGTATATAATTCTTCATATAAAATTATTTCGTCATCACATACGGCAATCTTCATAATTTCGCCTCCCTTTGCTTTTAATTATAACATAGAACTATTAAAATATCAAGTAAAATTTTACAATAAAATCACGCTTAAACTACCGCTCGCGCCGAATTTACGACCGTATTTCAGATATCTGTAGACGAATTGAATAAAAAGATTTATACTACCCCCGAAATGAAAAAACGGGGAGGGATATCAAATGTGGAGATACATCTGGCAGATCATTTTTAAGTAATAGGATGGGATAGTTATGGAAATAATTGAAAAGCAATATTTATCTGTTGAATCGCTGCTGTCATATAGGACAAGATCAACATACAGTAAACTTGATAAGTTGATCGAGCATATATTGGAAAGTCTGAAATTTCTTGAAATGGAACGGACAGGAAATATCATTTTTTCTCTGAAAGAAAATACCTATGGAACGGATGAAACAATACTTGACCTTGAATTTTTTGTTCCTGTCAGCAAGGAGTTTAAAAGCAACGAGTTTTATGTTTATAAGCCGCAGCTTATGCTTTTCAACGCAGTGAGAGCAAGACACTCTGGAACTTATGACACGTTAAAAAATTCACGTAAGAAAATGCAAACATATTTATCCCGGAAGTGTTATCAACCGATAACAGATTTTTACTATTACATTAATAACAGCAATTTAGTGGATATTTACGTAGGGATCAACGGTAATATTGTTTGATATTAGGCGGACAAATTTTTGTCCGCCGTTTCCTTTTTTACGACAAATTCTGAGTCAATATGACCGCTTACGCCGAATTTAAGACCGTATTTCAGATATCCATAGACAAATGACATTGTTTATGGTATTTTTTAACGGAGTTTGATCAACAAAATTCATATAATATTCGAGGATTTAAGGAGGAATTTATGGGCAGATTTTTTTCATTGGTTCAAATAAAGAATAACGGCAGCAGAGAACAGTTTTTAAAAGCATTTTGTGATGTAATGAAAAAACGAAGTCTTGTGCCATGCTCTGAGAAAGAATCAAGCGTAAGTTATATTCTTGCTTTTTCAGAAAGCGGCAAATGGGTAACACTTGCTTCTAAGGAGTACAGGGACAATCCCAAACAGGTCAAGGACGACGCCAAACAGACAGCTGCGGAAATGAAAACAAGCAGTTTCAGCATGGATGTTGTAGACAGCGACTGGACGTATATTGAACTGCATACCGGGGCTGATGTCCACGATACGGTGATGGTGGGACGTTCCGAGTTTGACGAAGAACATTCGCCGAAAGGCAGACGTGAATGTTGGGAGCCGATTTTAGCTCCGGGAAAAACGTGGGAACAGATCTCTGAAATATGGAACAAGAACGAAGTCTTTGTTGAGGACGCTTTGTACGAAGCAGCTTCCGTGCTGGGAATTGAGCCGAAATATATGGTTTCTGATTATGAGGATTTTGAAAGCAAAGCAGACAAAGATACAAATATTATTCCGATGTTTTTCAAAAAGAAAATTACTGATTCCAAGGTCGGCAAGAAAAAGCTTACTTTAAATGCGGCTTTTAAACAGGTTTTTGGTGAAGCTCTTGAACCGTTGGGGTTTGTTAAGGCAAAAACCAAATATCCGCATTATATACGCTTTGTTGATAACAGCTTTATTCAAATCATCGGTTTGAAGAAAGAAAGCGAAAATGTTTTTAATATAACAGCTGGAATTGCTACTATATACAGATCGGAAATTAATCTTAATTGCAGTCCGAGAATGAATTGCAATTGGATGATCGGCATTTCGGAGTTCTACAAACGTAGTCACGTATATGATTATGACGGAAAGTACAGAAGTAACATAATGAATTTTGGATTTCCAAAATTTGAAAGCAAAAGTATTATAAACGCATTTGAAAGAGCGTTAAACGAAGTTAAAAAGTGGGTTTTGCCGGAATTTGAAAAAGTACAAACATTGAGTGATGTGATAGATTATCTTTATACTTTTTATTTTTCCGGGCTCGATATTTTTGGACCTGATGTACAGTTTTACAGGCATATTGATGATCGCGACGGGTTATTTTGTTTTGAGCTTGACGACCCATATGAAATTGCCGACAGAAGAGCGAAAAATGCAATTAAACGTGCATTATATAAAGCAGAACACAATATAAACGGTTTTACAGAAGCTGACTATGTCAAATCATGTGAAGATATTAAGCAAAGCAGCAAAGAGAGGAAAGAATATATAGGTAATATTCTCAATAATAAACAACTGCATGATGAAACCATGGCAGAAATAAGACGAAGAAAAGAAAAAAATATCGGGATTCTTAGGTCATATGGGGTGGATATTTAATAACTGTTTATGGTCTTTAGAAAATGCATAAAAAGGGCTCGCAAATATCATAGTTGAAAAGCTTAATTGTGAATTTATTATCTGCCTTGACAGATTGTAGCATATAAGTGCAAACTGCGTCAACAACAAGGGCTAACGCCTGTGCTACGCACATTGTTGACCCAGCTTACACTTATATGCTTGTAGACAATTAAGGCAGAAATGGACAAATATGAACACGTTCATATTTAATTCATAGAAGCCCTTTCTATGTACTTTTTATTTGGCGAACACAAATAACCCATAAAATACAATTTTTAGGAGGATATTATATATGAAAATGAGGTTATAATTATGTATTAAAAATTCTAAAACTTCACAATATTAAGCAAGATAAAAATATGATAATATGCAATAAAATTATGGAGGAATAATAATGAAGCGCAAACTAAAAGACTTTCTTAATAAGCGAGTCATATCAACGGCAATCAGTGCCGCCATAACCTTTAACATGATAGCAATTTTACCCATGAGCGTTTTTGCCGATGATAATTCAACGAATGAAAACAAGAGCGAAGTTACATCCTTTGACGGAAATAGATATCAGCTTTTTGACGAATCTATGAGCTGGACGGAAGCAAAGGAATATTGCGAAAATCTTGGCGGTCATTTAGCCACAATTACTTCACCTGAAGAACAAGAAAGTGTAGAAAGCTTGTTGAAAAGTGGATCGAAAAATTCCTATTGGCTTGGCGGATTAAAAAGTTCCTCCGAATGGACTTGGCTTACAAACGAGGATTTCTCTCTGTTTGCTAAGTGGACTCCTGGTCAGCCAGATAATTATTTAAATCAGGAAGACTGCCTGATGATGTATAAAAGCACTAATCCTATGTCTCCTTCCGGGACTTTTGGTTATTGGAATGATCTTAACAATTCCGGTAATTGTAACGGTGAAACTTTTTTCGGTGCAGAAAATTTTGGGTTCATCTGCGAATGGGAAGGTACTACCGATAAAATCGAAGAAGTTTCCCCATATACACTTTTCTCCGGCAGCGGTACGGAAAATTTTCAGCTCAACTGCTGGAAAAGCACCTTTAACGGCAACGTATACACAGGCGCAAGCTTTGTAAGCAGCGCCTCCGAACTTTATCTTAACGGCAAAGTAGACGCTGTTAATACGATCACAACCAACGGATGGCAGATCAATATTGATGAAAGAAACGAGAATGTCGATAAGGAATCTATGCCAGATTGGGATGCCCGTATTCATAAAATGGCGGGCGCTTATGAATTTACCGATGAGGATGTCGTAAGGATTCAGGATAAAAACGTTATAGACGGTGCAGTTAAAACTACCGGAAAGGTCGAGATCAGCGGTACGACTTTTGACGGAGACTGCTATATTATTGCTGATGGAGATATTACATATAATGTGAATGATTTTATCTCCACGGGTCGTGTTGTGCTTTATTCCAGAAACGGCAATATTACAATCAACGGCACGAATATCGATATGAACGGTATAATGTACGCTCCTAATGGTACGGTTGCCTTTAATTCTAATATCGCAAATATAAACGGCAGAATCTTTGCCGATAAGATCAATTTCAGTGGAAGTATATTCAATGTTACCAGCAGCGATTCTGATTGGGAACTGCTTGGAACTAAATCCGTAATTTCTAAAACATATACTCTTGACGATGACTTCAACGAGGGCGAATTTGACGGTCTGGGACTTGATATTGCAGATGAATTGACCTTGGATCAGCGTTCGGACAACGATAATGTCCCTTCGGAAAACAGCTATAAAATTGACAGTGCGGCAAACGGTATAGGTTTGACTGTAAAATCCGACAAATCATCTCTTGATAAGCCTAAAGATTCCGTGAATCTTGAATTTGATCTCAGCGGATTCGGCTCTCAGGAAATCGAGGGAAACAATGTAGATCTTGCTATTGTTGTAGATACTTCGGGAAGTATGAGCGGTTCAAGAAGAACTAATGCTCAGAATGCTGCGAGAGAAGTAGTTGCACAGATGAAAGAGAATGACAGATGTGCGATAATTAAATTCACCTCAAATGCGACTGTTTTACAGGATTTCACATATGATAGGGATTCATTAAATAGTGCTATTAACAAATTGAATGCAAATGGCGGTACAGATATTGCCAGCGGTATTAATAAGGCAATTGGTTGTTTCAATAATTTGGAGGATAATTCGAGGCAAAAATATATCATTCTTTTATCTGACGGTGGAGATTCATCTAAATCTGCACAAGCTGCACTAGACGCATATGATCTTGGCATAAGAATCTTTGCTCTTTCCATCGGAAATGACAGTAAGCAGATGCAGACGGTAGCCGCAAACAGCAATGGTATTTATCTTAACAGTCCTACGACCGAACAGATAAATGAAATGATGCAGCAGTTTGCTGCAGAGGTTTTCGATACGGCAGGCAAGGACGTTTCCTTTGAAATGACTGTATCTAAAAAAGCATGTATAGATGCCTCTGCAATTAATCCTCAGCCTACAGAAATAATTGTAAATGAGGACGGGACAAAAACGCTTAAATGGAACTATGAGAAAATTTCCATTGATACAGATCAGAAAATAACCTTTCCTGTTTCTGTTAACGATTTGGAAGCGGGACTGCTCAATATTGCGGATAACATATCATGCACATACTTCAACAGAAACGGCGAATCAGCTACAGTTTATGCTGACGATATCGTTATGCCTGTTCACAGTTATAAAGAAACTGGTGCATGGACGGCGGTATACGACAGCAAAACTACTGATACCGTATGGAAGAATATCTACTGGAACGGCAAGCTCTATGATGACGGAATGATCGCGGTAAAGGCTTGCGCCGGAAACGACGAAAACGCATTCGGTAATTGGGTCGATATCACCAATCATGCGGATGTTGAAAATCTTTCGGGCAGATATATTAAATTGTCTGTTGAGATGAACGTCTCATCAACCGGCAAAACTCCGGAGCTTTTCGATATTACTGTGCTTTCTGATGACTCAGATAATGTCAATTACATAAACAATGCTTCAGAAACCAAAATCGTTGGTTCGGATACGACTTGCGTAAGCAAAAGACTTTTCCTATCCTCAGAAACTGCGGACGACTCATTCTGCACACAGCTTGACTTCAAATGGTCGTGCGATAATGAAAATGTAATTATCAGCAACTCGAACAAGCCTTACGCTTCATTCAAGTTTAATGAATCTGGCGAATACACAGTTACCCTTACTGTTTCCGACGGCAATTCAGAAACTGTTGTAAGTAAAACGATAACCGTACTGAACGACGAAAACGTAGTCATTCCTATCATTGATATAGAAGTTCCAACAGTTGTAAAGACAGGCTCTGCAGTCAGCGGAAGGATCAATAATCTTAACGGAGTGCAGATTGCCGAATATGAAGTTAAAGCAGGAAACGAAAGCGTTTCGACAGACGAGGACGGTAATTTCACTTTTACCGCTCCCGAGAACGACTGTATAATTGCAATTAATGTAAAGGCGGCAAATGCGCTTGGCCTTTACGGTGAAAGCAGTAAGGCGATAGTTGTGGACGGAACCGCTCCGAGCGTTGAGCTTAGATCCGACAGTGACGAAATCCACACAAACGATACCGTTACCGTTTCGGCTGTTATGAGCGATGAAAACGGAATCAAGGATTACGTCGTAACTCTTAACGGCGAAAAAATCACTCTTAATGAAAATTATCAGTATATATTCACACCTGAAACCGCAGGCAAATATGTATTTGTGTTGACCGCCGAGGATATTGCCGGAAATACTTCCGATACGACTCTTGTTCTTAACGTTTCCGAGGAAGAGATCAAGGACACAAATCAGCCGGTAGTTAAATACTCCATTCCCAAAATGCTGATGGCAGGTGAATCGGGCGATTTCAGATTTATAGCATCAGATGATACGGGAGTTGCAGAGTTCACAGTTAAGGTCAACGGAGTGGCTGTGGCCCTCGATGAAAATGGTTGCTTTAGTTATGTTCCGGAGAAATCCGGCAACCTTATAATAGACGTTCATGCAGCAGACGAAGCAGGCAATAATACGGATTTTCAGCTTACCGTGCCTGTCATCAGTCTTGACCTTGTAACCGAAAAAACTACATTTAAGGAAAATGAGATTGTTACTGTTCAGCTTGTATATTCGGATAATCTGAACATAGCCGATCAGCAGGCGGCGATCGACGGCGTTCTGATGACCATTGAAAACGATAAGATATCCGCCGAGGGACTTTCTGTAGGGTCACATCAGGTAGTGTGGCAGGTTCAGGACGAATGCGGAGCTGTTTTCACAGGAACTCTTGAAATCGAAGTAATTGACAGTACTGCTCCCGAAGTCAGCGTTACTCTCTCTGACAATAATCCTAAAGAGGGAGATACCGTAACCGCCGAGATAACTGTAATTGACGAATATGGCATTGCTTCTGTTATCGCAAAGCTTGACGGAAATGAGATTACCGTTAACGAAAGCAAGGCGATTCTTGAGAATCTAACAGCGGGAAAGCATACTATTGAGGTCACGGCAACTGATACTACCGGAAATTATACGGTTTACACATATGATTTCACCGTTCTGTGCAATCAGCTTATGGATACGATTGCACCTGAGCTTGACGTAACTGTTGAATTTACCGAGGACAAAAATATTGAAATAACTGCTGTGGCTACAGATGACAGCGGTAATGCTGCGATTACCGGAACTGTAAACGGCGAAGAAGTAATATTTGAGAACGGAAAGGCTGTATACACTCATGTCGGAGTCGGCGATTATGTGATCATTGTCCGTGCCGAAGACGAAAGCGGAAACTATACCGAGAAAACCCAGACTGTTACTATTACCAAGGAAGATCTTGTATTTGAGCTTAAGCTCGGCGTTACTGTCGAAAAGGACAATATCAAGCCCAATGAAACAACCGATCTGGTTGTAAGCACCTCGTCGGTTCTTGGAGAGGTTTCGCTGTCATGCACTGCTAACGGCGGAACTGTTACGGAAAATGAGGACGGGTTCAGCTTTGTTTCCGATAAGACAGGTACTTTCGAGTTTGTTGTTACGGCAACAGATAAGAAAGGAAATACCGTAAGTCAGACCGTATACATCACCGTTACAGAAGAAAAAATTGATATCGGCGACGATGATGAAGAAACGGGAGATTACGAAAACAAGTATACTCCCGAACCAAGAGCAAGAGTGATCCTTGATTCCAATGAAAAAACGGAAACAAAGATGACTGAGGAAATGGCTGATTTAGTAGACCATCTCGAAACGCCCCTTGCGGTATACGAATATCTTTACAACAATGTAAACACGGAGTTTTACAAAGGTTCACGAAAAGGTGCAATCGGTACATACGAGCAGAACGGCGGTAACGATGTTGACTGTGCAAGCTTGCTTATCGCTATGCTCAGGTACATGGGGTATGAGGCTGAGTATGTTACGGGAACTGTCGGAGTGACAGAGCGGCAGCTGATTAATCTGACAGCCGCCGACAACATTGAAACTGCTCTGAGGATCTTCATGATCCAGGGCAAGGAAGTCAGCAAGTCTGCCGATACATATTACTTTGACCATACATGGGTAAAAACTACTATCGACGGCAAGGAATACGAACTCGATATCAGCTTCAAGAAATACAAGCAGGTAGAGAGTATTTCGGACGAGATTGAAAAACAGAATATTGATGTTGATATTTCCGATTTCAAGGATTCTTCCGACTTTTATTTGTATTTAAGCAAGTTTGACGATCAGTCTTCTGAAGAAATATCGGTTAATGTTACCGGCAAGATGATCGTTCAGAAGATTATATCAAAAATTCCCTTGAAATTGCCGTATATTTGTGGTACAATTAAAGAACAAGTTAAAAATATTTACGACTCCAAGATTGTCGACACCGATCTGCTCAAAATCGGTATTAATAACGGTTATCAGCAGGTGATATCGGGACCCAAGGCATACATTTCGACTATAACGGTCGGATATGTTCCCAACAAAGAGTTTTACAGCATTTTCGGAGACGGAACTCCAAGCAGTATCTATAATCTGAAAAATGACTATTGGGCACAATACGCCGATACTATTTCGCCTGCTCTTTACATTGACAACAAGATTATTTACGAGTGGAACGGTGCTTTAACGTCGATCGGCAAAACGCAGTATCTCAACATTGCTTCTGTTTCATCAAACGAAACATTCGAGGATACCAAGGAAATTCTTGTAGGTTCCGTAAACTGTATATCTACGGATAATCAAAATATTTCTGCGCAGTCGCTCTTGACGGCGTATGGAAAAATGCCGCTCACCGACGAAGAGCAGGCAAAGGTAAACGAAAGCAACGTCTACAACGATAAGTATATAGGCAACTTCCTCAGCCTTATCGGAACGACGTATTTCACGCAGCTTGACATCGAGAATAAGGTACTGGCAGGGGCTAACCGTATCTATGCCGAAAGATATCTGAGCTACGGCGTATTCAGCTACGAGCCTTGCGTTACTGTTTCCGCATTTTCTAAGGATATCGAGAAAAAAGGTTCGTTCAGCGCTGATATTCTGGGGAACTATGCCTCCACGGTAAGCTACAGGAATAACGCCGACGACGAATACGCTTATCGCTTTGCTTCGGGATATGTTTCTTCTTATCTGGAGAGTCTGGTGTTGGATGAATTAGTTGGTATTGGAAGTTTATCAACAGCAAAGATTTTTTCCTTTGCTTCAAGTCAAGGTATAGAAATAAAATATATTTCTGCTGCAAACAAAGATGAAATTGATAGCTTGGACATATATGAAAGTGATAAATCAGAAGTACTTTCAGCTGTGAACAACGGACAAACCGTTATTGTTCCAGAAAAAAATATTACTTTTGGAAATTGGACAGGAACCGGATATATAATAATAGACGATTCTGAAAACAGTTTCGCATTTAAACTTACAAACGGTCTGAACGGTGCGGTAAACACAGATTATGTCACCGCTGATATGATAGGTGCAAATTTGTGTGAAATACTTGAATTCTTTTTTGCATTTCAAGCACTTTCAGCAGGAGCGGCAATGCTTGCAACAGGAAATATTGTCGGCTCTGTAGTTATGTTTGTCTTAACAGCTTCACTTGCGATTTCTGCGGTAACATACTGGAATGACAGTCTTAAGTTATATAATAAAGCAATGAACGGTGATGCATTAGCTGCTGCAGAACTGGCGGCAAGAACAAAAAGCAGATGTATAGAAGATTTTATTTTTGTTGCCCTGGGGGAATTAGCTGAACCTATTGCAAAAGTATTCATGAAAATCCCCTTTGTTCAAAGACTGATTGGAAGTATTTCAGGAGCAGTATGGGAGTTAAATAATAAGGTTATTGCGTCAAGCGAACTTTATCAGAGATATCTCTTAAAGCAATACGCTAAAGAAGAGGTTGCAAAGGTATGCGGATATGAGGTTTCCAAAAAGATATCTCCTGAGTTGCTTGACTCAATATTCAAATCTGGTCAAGCTTCTGATATTGTTGCTATTCTTTCTAAGTATGATGATGAAGCAATTGTTGCGATAAATAAGATTTTGGATAAAGACGCTGTTGCAGCTTTGATAAGAGACTATGGTGATGATGGCGTTAAAGTTGCTGTTAAGGGCGGGAATAATCTCGTCGGGGCTTTGGCGAAGCTTGATGATGCGGCATTAGAAAGGTTTATGGGGATTGCTTCTAAGCAAGACAGAGAGTTCTTCAAGTTATTTGAAAATTGTGATAGATTTACAGATGATTTGATTAGTCTTGTCAATAAAAAAGGTGGAATAAATTTTAACGAGGTTGAAATTCATGGCATTATTAATACAGAAATTGATGAGATAGATTTTGCTACGAAAGTGATATACGAAGATAAAAATGCGAGAGGATTATATATAGAAAATCCAGATGTTCCACAAACTGAAACTCAATGGGCAAATAAGCAAATCTTAAAAAAAGGTGAGAATAGAATAAAGGCACTTTCTCAGAATGAATTTAGCGTTTATATTGATGGTGAAGAATATAGTTTTTTATCTAGTGAGTTAAAAGATGTCAGGAGTTACGTATTTAGAATTAATGCAGATACACCTGAATTGAGAATAGCCGTTGAGGATTGTCTGGAACAACTTAGAATTCTTTATCCAGATTATAATTTTTCAGCTGTCTATGGAGGTTGATAGTAGTGTCTGTTGGTTTATATCGATATAGTGGAGATATTAATGATAAAAACACTGAACTTATTTTCAGTGAAAATATATCATCTGAGGTTTTCTATCAACGTTATTGGGTTAAGGCAATATGTGAATCCAAAGTTAAACTGTTTAAAGATGGATGCGATTTTGATGTGGGCGATTTAAATATTATTATGTCAGAATTAAATGCATTAGGGGCTTGGGCTACTGAGAATTTATCGGGAATAGATCTTAAATATATGAGTGAAAGAATAGAAAATTTAAAATCAGTTTTACCTCAAGCTTGTAAATGTAAAGGCGGAAAATTTTATATTTTTTAAATACAATAGAAAAATCTTATTCGGATGACGATAACACCTAAATACTTATCGCTTTGCTTCGGGGTATGTTTCTTCTTAACTTGAAAGCTTGGTGCTGGAACAGTTACTTGGGCTAAAGTTTCTTCACTGGAGCTATAAATATATTTACTGAACTTGAACCTTGCTCAAGCTACCGAAGCGTTATTAAACAATTCAATAGAGCATACCCCGGAATAGTTGTTAATGTG
>ERZ780135.724-NODE-724-length-19175-cov-8.769770_pt1 | contig 19175 bp, 16 predicted proteins | sample MGYA00511946_ERZ780135 | MGnify/ENA primary metagenome ERZ780135 (study PRJEB29588, sample SAMEA2151034) | human gut metagenome | biome: human gut; feature: human-associated habitat; material: faeces | place: Denmark | collected 2008/2010 ... | reverse complement strand
TGAACAAGGTGTTCAACCTGAGCCGCCGTGCCGAAGGTATCACCAACTACCTGAGCGACCCCGACCATGTGAAGCTGACCGATATGATTCAGCGCTCGGACATCAGTCCCAACCTCGACATCCTGCCGGGCGGCCCCGTACCTCCTAATCCTACCGAACTGGTGGCACGCAGCGTACTGGAAGATGCCATCAATCAGTTGAAAGAATTATATGATTATATCATCCTCGATACCGCCCCTATAGGTATGGTGACCGATACCGCCATCATCGGCCGTGTGGCAGACATCTGTATTTATGTATGTCGTGCCGACGTAACTCCCAAAGCCGGCTACCGCTATATCAATGTGCTTCGCGACGAACATAAGTTCCCGAAACTGGCGACCGTGATCAACGACATCGACATGAGCAAGCGCAAGAACAGCTACGGCTACGGTTACGGTGCCAAGTATGGTTACGGCAAGGGATATGGTTACGGTTATGGTTATGGCTACGGGTATGGATTCGATGGTCAAAACAACAATAAGAATCAACAGAAAAAGTAAGGCAAAATTTCTCTTTAGATTCATAGAAGGTATGAAAACAAACACAAATTTGATTAACAGAAACCGTACTTTCCTATGGTATTTAAGAAAAATAGCTATTCCAGTAAGTGCACAAATTTGACGTATTGCCTCAAAGAATAAAAAATATGACCTTCGCTGCTGTAACAAAAAATATTAAAAGTATGTACAGCAGCAGTAATTTTGAATAATTCGGGTATGTGAGAGAAAAGGAAATTAATTTACTTTTCAGAGCGAAAGAATAATCAAGAATTAAAGGCTGCTCATCCGTTACAAGATGGAAGAAATGCCAAGGAAGAATATGCTACAAGGATACAAGACATCAAATATAACAGTACAAATAGCAGCCGCATGGCAAATGTATCGGCAGCCTATCATACGCTGCTCTCAACATGCCGAATGAACGGGCTGTCTGCTCTGGAATATCTCAAGAAATTCTTCCACGAAATTGTCAAAGGGAGAAAGGATTATGAAAATCTCCTGCTTATGACAATCGGAATTAATACTAACAAATATTAATAATCACGTTCAATTTTTGATTTTTTTAATAGGAAACCGCTGAAAAGCGGCTTTCACTATAACACACGTCAAAATTGGACGCTAACTGTTGTGATTTAATCTAAAGACTATTATTTTGACACTATGGATAGTTCTGCTAACAACAGGCGAATAGCCAAGAACACCCTGCTGCTATACGTCCGCACCCTGTTCATTCTGCTGGTCACGCTTTATACAAGCCGTGTCGTACTGAACACGTTGGGCGTGACTGATTACGGTATTTATAATGTAGTAGGCGGAGTGGTGATGATGTTTTCCGTTATATCCAGCTCTTTGTCCTCTTCCATCAGCCGCTTCATCACCTACGAATTAGGGCATGGTGATTTTGAGAGGTTGAAACGGATATTCAGCACCAGCGTAAATATACAGATAGGCATTTCGCTTGTCATTCTTGTATTGGCAGAACTGTTTGGAGTGTGGTTTCTCAATACGAAGATGAATATACCTGCAGAGCGGTTGTCCGCTGCCAACTGGGTGTTGCAATGTTCGTTGCTGTCATTCATAATCAACCTGATAAGTGTCCCTTATAATGCTTGCATTATTGCCCACGAAAGAATGTCGGCTTTTGCCTATATCAGCATTCTGGAAGCTGTGTTGAAATTAGCAGTGGTCTACATGCTCCTTGTCTCTCCTTATGACAAGCTGGCGACATACGCTGTCCTGCTCGTAGCGGTGGCTTTGATAATAAGGATAGCTTACGGCATGTATTGCAGGAGGCATTTCGAAGAAAGCCGCTATATGTTTGTATATGACAAGCCTTTAATCAAAGAAATGACAGGCTTTGCGGGTTGGAGCTTTTTCGGTAACGGAGCCTATATGCTGAATGTGCAGGGAGTGGACATGTTGATTAATATATTCTTCGGTGTTACCTTGAATGCAGCAAGAGGCGTTGCCACACAGGTGCAGAATGCGGTCATGCAGTTTGTCAACAACTTTACGGTAGCTGTCAATCCGCAGATAACGAAATCATACGCGGCCGGCGACAAAGAATACATGAATAAGTTGGTATGTCGTGGAGCACGCTTCTCTTACTTCCTGCTATTCTTATTTGTCGTACCGATTGTTTGTGAGGCTGATTACATTCTTTATTTGTGGTTGAAGATAGTGCCTAAATATGCTCCGGCTTTTTTGCGTCTTACATTGTTTGGCTCATTAATGATGCTGTTAGGCAATTCCATGCTGACAGCCATATCGGCAACGGGAAATATAAAGAAATACCAATTGTGGGTTACAATAGTGGGTTGCCTTGTATTTCCGCTGACATGGGTTGCATTTAAGTTAGGATTTCCTCCGGAAACCACCTATGTGATATTCATTGCCATTTATTTCCTGCTGGTGTTTGTACGCCTGTATATCGCCAAAGGGCTTTTGAACTTCCCTGTCCGTTTATACCTGACGGATGTGATGTCGCGGATATTAATGGTTTCGGCAATCTCATTCATACTGCCATTATTGGTCATCTACAATATCGAGGAGGGTTTCTTTCGGCTTTGCCTGACCTGTATTGTCGCCTTGTTTTCTACAGCATTGACGATATGGGTGTTTGGATTACAGGCAATGGAGCGGCAAAAAATAACCAATAGAGTAGATAAAATCGTGTTGCAATCAAAATTTAAGAAAATGTTTAAGAAATGAAAAGTTATGTAGGTTATTCGGCAGATGCGGACATCAGGTTTAAGGCTACATCGGGTGGCGTAGGCACTTCTTTGATAAAATGGATGTTTGATAAAGAGATTATAGGCACGTCCGTTTCATTTGATTTTGACGCAGACAGCCTCAGGTATGTCCCTAAAATGATACATTCTTTTTCTGAATATGTGATTTGCGGCTCGATATATCAGGAAGTCGACCTTGTAGGGTTCATCAAGTCCCATGTGGATGAGATAACCGGCGGGTTTGCATGTTTCACTCTACCATGTCAAACAAGAGCTGTCAGGGCTATCGTTGAAAAGGCAGGGCATGAAGCCGTCATCATAGGGCTTACCTGCTCTTCGCAGCAGACGCTCGACGCAACCAGATACTTATTGAAGCGTGTTGACGTGGACGCTGCCAATGTCAGCCGCCTACAATATAGAGGCAATGGATGGCCCAGCGGAATACAGATAGAGACAAAGGACGGTAGGCAAGTTTTCGTGCCTAACAATAATTCCATCTGGACCAAGATTTTTCATTCGCGGCTGTTCATCCGTCCCAAATGCTTTATGTGTCAAGACACATTAAATCAGTATTGTGATATGACATTGGCTGACCCGTGGTTGAGGGAATTCTCTGGAGAGAAAATAGGGAAAACATTGATGGTATGTAATTCAAAAAAAGGAGAAGGAATTTTACAAAGATGTGCAATGGAAGGTTATATAGAACTTAAAGAATTCTCTTATGATGACATAGTGAAATCTCAAAGCGGGACAATATCCCGAAAAAACAGTTACCGTCATGCAAAAGCAGCTAATAGATATAAGAAAATCATTAATAATAGGACATATCATAATTTAGCCATTAACCCAATGTTTTTTAATATACATATTCAATTAAAAAACCGTATCGAAAAGTTTTTATTACATATTTCGAAATAAAATAATCACATTATTGAAATCACAATGAAATACTATTTCCCTATACATTTAGATGGTAATAATCGCGGTTGCGAAGCAATTGCCAAAGGCACTGCTATAATTTTAAAAGAGGATAAAGAAAAACTGATAGGTCTCTGCACTAATATAGAGTTAGACCATCGATTAAAAGTGGATGACTATATTACTCTACAACCCATGCGTCAAAGGAGTATGTCATTTCGCATTAAAAATAAAATGTATAAAACTGTGGTACACGATGAATGGAAACGCAAGTCTTTTATTTATCGCTATGAATATAGTTCATTTTTAAATCAGATGAACAAAGAGGATATCATGATTTCTACAGGTGGAGACATGATGTGCTACGATGAAAATCAAGTGATTTATACCGTTGATTATTTACACAAACGTGGCATACGTTCCATTTTATGGGGATGTTCTATCGGTGAGAAAAACCTTACCCCACGAAAACTCCAAGCTCTTAAACAGTTCTCACATATATATGCACGTGAAACTCTGACACAGGAAGTGTTAGCTAACCATAATATAAACAATATATCGGTATATCCTGATCCTGCATTTATTCTCGAACCTGTTCCTTGCGAACTTCCAGATTGTTTTTCACAGGGTGAAGTGATAGGCATCAATTTAAGCAACTATGTAATGGGCGGATTTGATTTGGATTCGGCTTTTGCCAAAGAAGTGGATAGGCTTATAAGATACATCCTTCAATCAACGGATTATCAAATCCTGCTCATTCCACATGTATTGTGGAAAGGACAAGACGACCGTATTATCAGCAATTTGATAAAAGAAAAATATGATTTAAATGGTAGAATCAGTATTCTTGATAGCGATAATTTAGCTTACTGTCAAATTAGATATGTGATTTCAAAATGCTGTTGCTTCATCGGAGCAAGAACTCATGCTGTGATTTCAGCCTATTCTACATGTACGCCTGCTATTGCTATTGGATACTCGATCAAATCTAGAGGTATAGCAAAAGATATTGGTGTGTCCAAAGAAACAATTATAGATAGCCTTAAGATAGAAAAAGGTAAATTACTTGAGGCTTTTATTTACACCATTAAAAATAAAACAGAAATAAGTAATCAGATGTTATTAAAAATGGGAACATACTGCAAAGAGGCAAAAAACGCTTTTGATGTGATAAAATCAGTGAATTCATAAGAATCAATTACGATTATTTCAATTCCTAATTTATTATATAAATCATATGGATGTTCTTTTGATTAATGCGATTGCATATACATTATTGTTTTCTTATACTTTGCACAAGTATAAAAGATTGAATGTATATAATATCGTCATTCTTTTTAATACAATTGTAGCAATATTAGGTTATGTAACAACCAAACAGGGCATACAATTAGTAGGCTCTAGTAATTTTGGAGAACATGCACCCTTAATTCCATATATATGTTTATTTGTTTCCATACTATTGATTACGTCACCTTTAAAGCAAGTTTCTTCAGATAAAATAGACATCAATATATTGGATAATTCTATATTTAAAAAATTCATTATTTTTTCAGTTTTCGTTTATATTATAGTTAATATAGTCCTACTTTATGAATTTACATTAGTTATTCAACAAGGTTTTGCTGAAGCTTACCTATCAAGAAGGCTTGAAGGGCGTAGTGTCGTTGAATTCAATAACCCTGTCCTAAATTTCTTCTCAACAAAAGGTGGAAGTTATGTAACGGCGACATTTCCTATTTTGATATTTTATTTCTTTTATCAGCTCATCAGAAAAAAAATAAAAACTTGGAAATGTATAATAGGAATGTTACTTTGTTTTTCTCCTCAAATTTTAGAAAGTTTGAATGCAGGTTCTAAAGGTATGCTATTTTTCTGTGCTACTGATATTCTGTTTTTCTATTTTATCTTTGAAAAATTATTGTCTACGAGGATAAAAAAGGGATTCTTTTTATTGGGAATAGGTAGTGGGCTACTAATGTTAACGTATGCAATTTCCATACAAGTTAGTAGAAATGAAGCATCAAGTTCTGATAAGCTGGCATCAGAAGTTATGTTAAGATATTTTGGCGAACCTATGCCGAACTTGGGGGATTTATATGATGATGTGCAAAATCATCCTTATGGCAAAAGATTCTTTCGAAGCATTTTAGAGCCAGACAAATTTGATAACACAGAAGATGAGAGGTTATATTGGACTAAATATACACATGCTAGAGTTGATAATTTTAAAACCATATGGGGAGATTCTTTTATAGAGTTTGGATTTATTGGCTCGTTTATATTTTTGTATTTAGTTGTATTCTTATATAAAAGATATGTTTTTTCTAAGAGTCATTGTTTCTATGTGTACCCCATGATTTATTATTACTATCATAAAGTATGTATATATGGTATTTTTGGTGTAGGCTTTGTTGATGCTCGTTCGCTTCAAATTACTTTATATGCAATAATAATGTGTCTATTTTTGAAAAAATTAAGTCAATATGAAAAAAAGAATAATAGCAATTCATCTTCCTCAGTTTTATCCATTCCCGGAAAATGATGAATGGTGGGGAAAGGGGTTTACGGAATGGAGAAATGTAGCTCGTGCAAAACCTCGATTTAGAGGGCACTATCAACCTCACATCCCTGCGGATTTAGGGTTTTATGATTTAAGATTAAGAGAAAGTAGAATCGCACAAGAAACATTGGCCAAACAATATGGGATTTATGGGTTCTGTTATTATCACTACTGGTTTAATGGTCATCTTATTATGGAAAAACCAGTTGAAGCAAAATTGGCAGACCCTGATGAAGAATTACCTTTTATGTTATGTTGGGCTAATGAAAATTGGCATCGGAATTGGGCTGGTGGATATAATGAGACTCTAATAGAACAATACTATAATAAGGAAGATGATATTGCTCATTTTAACTATCTCCTTCCTTATTTCCATGACCCACGTTATATCCGTGTTGACGGGAAACCTGTTTTTTGCATATATCGCCCAGCTTTATTCCCTGATTTTGATTCGACCGTAAGAACTTGGCAGGAATTAGCTAATAAAAATGGTTTTCAACTTTATATCTGCAAATTTGAAGCTGGCAAGGAATGGGGTAAAGAGTTTATGCCTAAAACAGCTGATGCAGCAGTGGAATTTCAACCGATAAACAAAGAAGGTTGGGATAGAAAATATGCTCTTTTACCAAAGATTTGGGAAAAAATAGCAAAGAAGTCAAAGTTTAGCTCAATATTCCCATACGATAAGTATGTGGAATTTCAATTAGCAAAGAAGCCATTTACAGATTACAAGCGCTACCCATCTGTATGTCCCTCATGGGATAATGCAAGCCGTAGATTATCTCAACCTTTTAGTTGCTTCAAAAATGCCACCCCTGAATTGTTTGGTCGTTGGTTTGCTCATGTTTACAAAACATTTCAGCCTTTTTCACAGGAAGAAAATTTCATATTTATCAATGCGTGGAATGAGTGGGCTGAAGGGTGTCATCTGGAACCGGATTTGAAATATGGGTGTGGCTTCTTGGAAGAAATAAAGAAAGTTATAAATGAAAACGAATAATATGATTGATATTTCCATCGTGATTGTTTGTATGAACAATCTAAAAAACCTTTATCCATGTTTAAATAACATACGGAAATACACCAGGGTGTCTTACGAAACGCTTGTAGTTGCTTATCTCTTCTCTAAAGAGAATCTTGAAAAAGTTAAGCATGATTTTCCTTGGGTAACATTTATAGAGAGCAATGAGATTCGTGGATTTTCAGAAAACAATAATTTGGCGTTAAGGCAGGCAAAAGGGAAATTCTGTTTTGTTTTAAATGATGATACCTATTTTGATAGCCCAGTAATAGACTTATTAATCAAAACATTCAATACACTTCCACCAGAAGTTGCAATTCTTAGCCCTGTTACATTAAATAAAAATGGCACTGTACAAAGAAATGGCAAACCCAGGTACGACCTATTTACCCAATTGCTCGAATATATAAAACTGCGTCCTTTTTATGATAAAAAATCTAAGTATACGAATAAAGAGGGAATCTATCAATCATATAACATAACAGGAGCGGCTTTTGTAATTAGACGAGAAATCTTTGAAAATGTGGGCTGGTTTGATGAGAGGTATTTTTTTTGTCCCGAAGACATTGCTTTGTCAACACTGTTGAATAAGAAAGGTTTTAAATGTTATGTAAATGCGGATATAAAACTTGTCCATACAGGTGGAGGAACATGGTCGAAAATTCAAGCTGCCACAATGCCTACATCTGCAAAAGGATCATTAATATTTTTTTGTGAGAAAAGTTTACTAAAAAAAATCATTTATCTATGTATGGCATATTTTTTTCATACCATTTATGGTTTCATTTGGTTCTTGCAATACGAACTAACACATTCTTCTAAAAGTGCTGTCATGTATAAAGCTCATTTTAACACCATAAAAACAATAGGCACAAAAAAAACGCCAAAGCAAATATTTGTAAAATACTATTCTCGAATAAATGCGAAATAACATATCAGTTACAATAAAAAACGACTTATGCACAGGTTGCGGCATTTGTGAAGATGTTTGCCCAACCCACTCCATACGAATAGAGTGCAGAAATGGTGAGAATAGACCTGTCTTGAACAGTGAATCGTGCCTCGGGGATAAATGTGGCAGATGCCTGAAAGTTTGTCCGGGCATTGGCTGTAATCTGGCAGAAATGGCGAACAAGTTTTTCTTGAATGAAGACTCTAAGACTGATAAGTACATTGGACTTTTCCAAAATCTTCACACAGGCTACAGCTTGGACAAAGAAATTCGCTACCATTCTGCTTCAGGCGGTATGGTGAGCCAATTTCTGATTTACCTGCTAGACAAGAAAATCATTGACGGCGCAGTGGTTACTGGATTCTCTGATGATAACCATATAACTCCTGTGTCTTATATAGCGAGAACCAAAGAGGAGGTATTAAAGGCAAGAAGTTCAAAATATTGCCCGGTAGCATTGAACAAGGTCGGTAATGAAATCAAAAATACTGAAGGCAAGTATGTTATTGTAGGTTTACCTTGCCATATTCAGGGATTTAGGAAAAGAGCATTGATGGACAGAAAGTTCCGCGAAAAAGTAGTAGGTTATTTCTCTATTTATTGTTCTTCCAACCGTACGTTTTATGCCCAAGAATTCCTGTTAAAGAAGTATGGCATAGACAAAGAAAAGGTGAAATATTTTGCATTCCGTGACAACGGCTGTTTGGGCAGTATGGTGATTGATGTGGCAGACAAAGGGGCGGAATTTCCTACATTCGCTACAAATAAGAGTAGCGAATGTAGGAAATCGAAATCTCTGATTTCAATTTCCTACATTCGCTACTATGGAGCACTTAGAAGTTTCTTCAAGCCTCGGCGGTGTCTTACTTGTATCGACCACTACGGCGAATTGGCCGACGTATGCTTTGGAGACATCCACATCAAACCGTATTCGGACGATGAAGTTGGAATAAGTTCTTGGATTGTAAGAAATCCGTATTTTGAAGATTTATTCAAACAAGCTGAAGCGGATGGATATATAAAGATGTCTGATGTTGGCACCAAGATGCTGAACGAGTCGCAAAAGGCGATGCTTTATCCAAAGCAACGTCGTGCCCGTGCAATAATGAACATGGACAGATTGATAGGTAAAAAGACTGCCGTTTATGATAAACCGTTGGAACAACCCCATCTGAAAGATTATGTTTCAGAATTAATTTGCCATTGCCAACGGTTCGCAGGACACCATAAATGTCTTTGGCCCATAATTGATTCCTTTTACAGTCGTAGTATAAATAAAAATAGTAAATAAAAATGATAGGAGTTTGCATAAAGTATTTTTTTGAGAATTATGGAGGAATGTTGCAAGCGTATGCAACCATAACAATGCTAAAAAACAGAGGATTAGATTATGAGCTGATACGATATGAAAAGCATTATTCCTTATTGGGCAAGTTAAAACAACTACCGAGATTATTTAACGGAATACTCTTGAATGACAAAAAAGAAGTCTTCTTGAAGAAACTAGGGAAAAGTAAGCATCCAGATTTCCGAGCCAATGATTTAAAACGAATGCAAGCGTTCAATAAGTTCAAGAAAGAAAAATTTACGAATTTGTCACCTGTTTTTGTTGGATATGACAATCTCTGCAAAGGTGCAAACAGATATTCAGCCGTAGTGACAGGTAGTGACCAACTGTGGTCGCCTGCTGGTTTACCTACCAATTTTTATAATTTGATGTTTGTTCCTGACCATATTCGCAAAATTTCAATTGCGTCATCATTTGGCGTGAAAAATATACCTTGGTATCAAGTGTCACGGACACGGGAATTTCTCAACCGCATCGAATTTATCAGCATGAGGGAAAACCGTGGTAGTGAAATTGTTAAAGAACTGACAGGCAGGGACGTTCCGACTATTTTAGACCCGGTGTTTATTTTTGACAAGAATGAATGGGCGGAATTAATACCAAAGAATAAAGAATATAATGAACCATATATTTTTGCATATTTTCTTGGTGCAAATCCAACCCATCGCGAAGCGGTTAAGTCTGTCGCAGAAAAATTAGGATGCAAGATTGTAACGTTGCGTCATCTTGACCAATACGTTGAAAACGATGAAAATTTTGGTGACTTTGCCCCTTATGACGTAGACCCAGCACGATTTTTAAATTTGTTAAGGGAAGCAAAATATGTTTGCACTGATTCCTTTCATGGTTCAGTGTTTTCCATTATCCATCATAAGCCTTTTGTTGTTTTTAACCGATATGACGATTATAGTAAACACTCTAAAAATTCACGTATAGACACTTTGTGCTTTAATCTCGGTTTGGAAGATAGAAGGTTCGTTTCTGCAGATAAATTATACTTGCAATTAACATCGGAAGTTGATTATAAACGTGTTGATGATAAGCTTTCTGTTTTGAAATTGTTAACGAACTCTTATCTTGACGAGGCTTTTGCAAATTTATAATCAAAGTTTCTTGATTTATGTTATTTTATTGTCGGTAAATACTCATGGGAATTTGCGAGAAGACAGCAAAGATAATACCTTATAGACAGGAACATACTCTTGAAAATAGGTGAAGTATAATAATCAACCATACAAAATTATGACAAATAAAATAAACATTCTCTTTATCGGAGGAGCTGGATTTATCGGTTCAAGCTTGGTCAGGAGATTCAATGACAATAATAAATATGGAGTTTTTGTCATCGAACCTGCATTGGCGAATGTGTCGAGGCTTGACGGGCTGGATGTTTCAATTATCAGGGAATCGCTGGCTAATGTTGAAAATGTAGAAAATATTATAGCGGACTATAAAATCCAGACTGTTGTCCATTTGGTTTCAACGCTAATACCGAGCAGCGGTTATGACGATTTCAACCGCGAATTTCAGAATATGATATTTCCGAGCATAAGGCTGATGGAATATTGCGCAAAAAATAACGTGAAGTTCGTTTACTTTTCATCCGGTGGAACTATTTACGGCAACCGTAATGAGATGAAGCCGTTCAAGGAAACCGATGCACAAAAGCCTATTTCGTATTACGGATGGTCAAAGCAGATGATGGAGAACGCCATCCTGTTCAAGAACAGGACAGAAGGTCTTAAATACCTTATAGTAAGACCAAGCAATCCCTATGGGCATGGACAAAATCTGCACGGGCGGCAAGGGCTTGTGGCTGTTGCCATAGGAAAATTGCTTGACGGCAAGCCTGTTGAAGTTTGGGGTGACGGCTCTTCAATAAGGGATTACATATATATTGATGATTTGACAACTATAATATACCAGTTGATAGACAAGGATGTCTACAACCAAGCTGTCAATGTGGGGAGTGGACGTGGATATTCAGTAAATGACATCCTTGCATTTCTGAAGATTATTTCAAATGTTGATTACAAAATAATTTATGAAAACGCCCGCCCGATGGATGTTTCCAATATGGTATTAGACACTACGAGGATGCACAATTATGTTGATATAGAACTTACCCCGATGTTGGAAGGAATGAAAAGATTTTATCAAGACTCAATAGAATCAGTAAAGAAATGAAGATACTTTTAGTTCATAAATGCTTTTATTACAAAGGAGGAGCCGAAGTTTTTTTCCTTGAGGTGGCTCGTGTTTTAAAGGAACATGGTCATCAAGTCGCGTTTTTCTCCGTAAACGACGAACAAAACATTCAATCGGAATGGTCAAGATATTTTGTTAACGCACCGGATTTCAAAAGTTCAAACCCATTGATAAAGATAAAGGCTTTGACGCAAATACCTTACAACATTCCAACAAAAAGGAAATTTGAGAAGTTGCTGGATGACTTCAAGCCTGATCTCGTACATTGCTTCAACATCATGACGCAAATTTCGCCGTCTGTAATGGTTGCCGCACGGCAAAGGAATATACCCGTACTCATATCTCATAACGACTACAAGCATATTTGTCCCAATTATAAATTATACAACAGAGGGCATGTCTGCAACCTGTGCAAAGACGGGCATTACTATCACTGTGCTATGACAAGATGCGCCCACAACTCTTTGGCTTTCAGCGCGGCAAGTACAATAGAATCTTACGTGCATAAGTGGCTGAAAGTGTATGAAAAGAACGTGACAATCCATCTTTTTGCTTGTGATTATATGGCGAAAGAAACGGAAATATTTTGGAAACGCCGTATAAGAAGCGGAAGAGTCATGAATCCTTTTAATGTTCCTCCGTTGCCAAAAGAAAATAAATACGGAAAGTTCGGATTGTATTTTGGAAGGCTTATTGACGAAAAAGGTGTAGATGTCCTGTTGAAGGCTTTGACGGTCGCAAAGGATTTACCTTTTGTTATTGTAGGGAATGGTCCTGAGGAAGAAACATTGAAAAATATTGCAAAAGAGCACAACCTGCAGAATGTTAGATTTGTAGGGCCTAAGTGGGGCAAGGAGCTTGATAAATATCTTTACAATGCGAAATATGTAGTATGTCCTTCAACATGGCAGGAGAATTTTCCTTATGTCATATTGCAGGCTTTTGCGGCTTGTAAACCAGTTATCGGGTCAAGGCGTGGTGGCATACCTGAAATGGTGGCGGAAGGCCGTGGCTTGATATATGAAGCGGAAGATTATCATGAGCTTGCAAACTTAATGAAACAGCTCGATAGTGATGCACAAAGATGCAAGAATTTAGGAGCAACAGCCAGAAAATGGGTGGAAGACAATTTTAATGATGACGTGTTCTACAAGTCATTAATTGACAATTACAATACAGCATTAGCCATTGTAAACGCACAAGACTGAATTGATTTTAGGTTAACAAGATTTATCTGGAAAATAAATAAAAAAAATAAAGCATTATGGCAAAAACGAATATCCCGCGTCCTACTGACGCAAGTATCATCCTGACTTATCGCTGTCCGATGCGTTGCCAGATGTGCAACATCTGGAAGAACCCGACAAACAGACAGGAAGAGATAAAGGCTTCTGACCTTAAAACCCTGCCTCAGTTAAAGTTTATCAACCTTACGGGCGGTGAGCCGTTCATCCGTGAAGATTTGGACGAGATAGTAGAGGAGTGCTACAAGCACACGCCGCGTATCGTAATATCGACTTCGGGCTGGTTTGAGGATCGTGTAGTGGCACTTGCCAAGAAGTTTCCTAATATAGGCATTCGTATTTCTATTGAAGGACTTAGCCAAAAGAACGATGAACTGCGCGGTCATGCAGGAGGTTTCGATAAAGGGTTGCGTACCTTGCTGACCTTGAAGCACATGGGACTGAAGGACATCGGCTTCGGTTGTACGGTGTCGAACCACAACTCTAAGGATATGCTCTCGCTTTATCAACTTTCGCTTGCCATGGGTATGGAGTTTGCCACGGCGGCCTTCCATAATTCGTATTACTTCCATAAGAGTGACAACGTGATTACCAATAAAGAAGAGGTGTGCAACAACTTCCGCCAACTTATCGAGTGGCAATTGAAGGAGAAACATCCGAAGAGCTGGTTCCGTGCATGGTTCAACATGGGTCTTATCAACTACATCGAGGGCGGACGGCGTATGTTGCCATGTGAGGCGGGCATGGTTAACTTCTTTATTGACCCATGGGGCGAGGTTATGCCTTGCAATGGACTGGAGGAAAAATACTGGAAAGAGAGCATGGGTAACATCCACGACAAGCCATTCATAGAGATATGGGAAAGCGAGCAGGCGCAGAAAGTCCGTGCGATGGTACGCAAATGTCCGAAGAACTGCTGGATGGTGGGTACGGCCAGTCCTGTGATGCACAAGTATATCAAGTACCCCGCAAAATGGGCGTTACAAAACAAGTTGCGCTCAATGCAGGGAAAGCCAGCGTGCATAGACCCGAAGTGGTGTGATGTAGGACAAGATCCATGTCAAGGTGATTTAAGAGAAAAGTTCTGATTTACCTGATTCTTTTGCCTTTAATAATGAGACATAAAGCAGACAGGCAAGAAACGATTATGATTCTTGCATAAAGGAGATTCTCTTTAAGGCGATTTAGCTGCAGTTTCATTTGTTCGACTTTTGGCTTTACAAAAGTAATAGTTTGTTCCCAAAATCAAAAATGTTTTTATGAAGATAGTTGTTATCGGCACCCGTGGCATTCCGAACATCATGGGCGGTGTAGAGACTCATTGCGAGGAATTGTTTCCAAGAATAGCGGCAAGGGGTTTTGATGTCACCGTGATACGCAGGAGTAGCTATGTAAGGGATAGCCTGACGGAGTGGAAGAACGTGAAGTTAGTGGACATTGCAAGTCCGAAGAAAAAGTCGTTCGAGGCGATTATCCATACATTCAGAGCGATAAACGAGGCGAAACGGATTGGAGCTGATATTCTACATATCCATGCCATAGGACCGGCGTTACTCGTGCCATACGCTAAGATGTTGGACATGAAAGTGGTGTTTACCCATCATGGACCTGACTACGACCGTGACAAGTGGGGCTTTGCGGCAAAAACGATGTTGAAGCTCGGCGAGCGTATGGGGTGCATGTTCGCGGATGAGGTGATTGTCATTTCTGATGTAATTCGTAATTTGATAAAGCAGAAGTACAACAGGACGCAGCACGTACACCTTATATATAATGGCGTTTCGCAACCGGAAATTTGTGATTACCCTGAATATTTTCAGGAGTTGGGCATCAAAAAAGGCAAATACATCTTGGGTATGTGCCGCTTTGTGCCGGAAAAGAATCTGCATCACCTGATAGAAGCATATATTAAAGTGAAAGAACAAAATCCTGATGTAGATATAAAGCTCGTATTGGCTGGAGATACGGATTTTGAGGATGATTATTCACGCAACCTTAAAGAAATGGCAAGGAAGAACAGCGTTGTATTGACTGGATTTATCAAAGGACGTAAGCTGCATTCGCTCCTTACCAATTGCCTTTGCTATTGCTTACCGTCGAGTCATGAGGGTTTGCCCATTGCGTTGCTGGAAGCTATGAGTTATGGTGTGAAGGTAATTGTCAGTGACATTTCGGCAAACAAGGAAGTTGGTTTGCCGGAAAGCGATTACTTTCCCGTAGGCAACGTCAGTATGCTTACCGAAAAGTTGGAATCGGTTATCGAGCAACCCTTGCAACATATTGATTACGATATGAAGAAATACGACTGGGAGAAGATTGCCGACCAAGTTACAAATATGTATAAAGAACTAAAATAAACCAACATAAAATTAAAATTATGAAAGGTATAGTATTAGCTGGTGGCAGTGGTACAAGGCTGTATCCTATCACCAAAGGAATCAGCAAGCAACTCATTCCTATCTTCGACAAACCGATGATTTATTATCCCATTTCGGTACTGATGCTTGCCGGCATCAGGGAGATACTGATTATTTCGACGCCTTATGACCTGCCTGGGTTCAAAAGGCTGTTGGGTGACGGCAGCCAGTTCGGGGTGAGGTTCGAGTACGCCGAGCAGCCTTCGCCTGACGGACTGGCGCAGGCATTCATTATCGGTGAGGAATTCATTGGTGATGATTGTGCTTGTCTTGTGTTGGGCGACAACATTTTCTACGGTGCCGGACTGACTGCGATGTTAAGGCAAGCCGTGAAGGATGCCGAGGAGAACAACAAGGCTACGGTGTTCGGTTATTGGGTGAGCGACCCTGAGCGTTACGGTGTGGCAGAGTTCGACAAAGACGGGAACTGCCTGAGCATCGAGGAGAAGCCGGAACATCCGAAAAGCAACTATGCCGTAGTAGGATTGTATTTCTATCCGAACAAGGTCGTGGATGTTGCTAAACATATCAAGCCTTCCGCCCGTGGGGAATTGGAAATCACAACGGTTAACCAAGAGTTTCTGCATGACAATGAATTGAAAGTACAAACCATGGGGCGTGGTTTTGCCTGGCTGGATACAGGCACACACGATTCCCTTTCCGAGGCATCAACCTTCATCGAGGTACTGGAGAAACGTCAAGGCTTGAAAGTAGCTTGTCTGGAGGGAATCGCTTATCGGAAAGGTTGGATTACGGCAGAAAAACTTCGTGAGGTGGCACAGCCGATGCTGAAGAATGACTATGGCAAGTACCTGCTTTCTGTTCTTGACGAGAAAGAGGAAACATTGGAGAAGAATTTAGAATATTAAGGAATATGGAAGTAATCAGAACAGCAATAGACGGCGTGGTGATTATCGAGCCACGCATCTTTAAGGATGCCCGCGGATATTTCTTCGAGAGCTTCTCGCAAAGGGAGTTTGACGAGAAAGTCGGGCATGTGGCTTTTGTGCAGGACAACGAGAGCATGTCTTCGTATGGCGTGATGAGGGGATTGCATTTCCAGCGTCCGCCGTTTACGCAAGCCAAACTGGTGCGATGTGTGAAAGGGAAGGTGCTGGATGTTGCCGTAGACATCCGCAAAGGTTCGCCCACTTACGGGAAACATGTCGCTGTGGAACTGACCGAGGACAATCACCGGCAGTTCTTCATCCCGAAGGGGTTTGCGCATGGTTTTGCCGTGTTGAGCGAGACGGCAATATTCCAATATAAATGCGACGAGTTCTATCATCCCGAAGCCGATGGCGGCATCAGCGTCCTTGACGATAGTCTGGGCATTGACTGGCAGATACCGACCGAACACGCCATACTCAGCGAAAAGGATACGAAACACCCGTTGCTGAAAGACTTTGAATCTCCTTTTAATATATAGATAACAAGTTGACAAGTTAACGAGGTGGCAAGGTCTTGAATCGTTTTGCGATTGGTATCTAAAACCTTGTCTATTCGTCAGCTGAAACCTTGTAAACTGATAAAACAATGAACATACTTGTAACAGGCGCAAACGGCCAGCTTGGCAACGAGATGCGCATCATCAGCAAAGAGACGGACGACAATTATACTTTTACCGATGTGGTGGAAGTTGAAGGGGTCGAAACGGCCATCCTTGACATTACCGATGCTGAGGCGGTGAAAGGCATGGTGAAGGAAAAAGGCATACGGTGCATCGTGAATTGTGCCGCTTATACCAACGTGGACAAGGCGGAAAGCGATGAAGCCTTGTGCCGGAAACTGAACGCAGACGCCCCGAAGATACTTGCCGAGGCGATGAAAGAAGTAAATGGACTGCTTGTGCAGATTTCCACGGACTATGTTTTCGGTGGAGACCCGTACAACACCCCCTGCCGTGAAGACCAGAAAGGCACGCCTACGGGAGTTTACGGCAAGACAAAATTAGAGGGCGAGCAGAACATCGAGGCGGTAGGCTGCGATTATGTCATCATCCGCACGGCATGGCTCTACTCCGAATACGGCAAGAATTTCGTCAAGACCATGCTCAACCTGACGGCAACGAAACCGAAACTCACCGTCGTCTTCGACCAGGCAGGGACTCCCACTTACGCTTACGACCTCGCCGTGGCAATCAAAACCGTACTTGCCGACTATGAGAAAGAGAACCCGACGGACGGTTATTCCAAGGCGGGCATCTACCATTTCAGCAATGAGGGCGTCTGCTCGTGGTTCGACTTCACGAAGAAAATCGCCGAACTTGCAGGCAATACGGCATGCGACATCGAGCCTTGCCACAGCGATGAGTTCCCCAGCCCGGTGAAACGTCCGGCATATTCGGTATTGGACAAGACGAAAATCAAGGAAACATTCGGATTGAAGGTCCCTTATTGGACGGATTCGCTGAAGGTCTGCATGAAGAACATGAATGACCTAAAACAATAACATCACTAAAACATCGAACAACATGGAATTCAAGAGAAACATCATCATAACAGGCGGCGCGGGTTTCATAGGCTCGCACGTTGTACGTCTGTTCGTCAACAAATATCCGGAGTATCACATCATCAACCTTGACAAGTTGACGTATGCAGGCAACCTTGCCAACCTGAAGGATGTGGAAGACAAACCGAACTATACTTTCGTGAAAGCCGATATCTGCGACTACGGGACGGTGAAGTCGCTTATGGCGAAGCATAACGTTGATGGCATCATCCACCTTGCAGCCGAGAGCCATGTGGACCGGAGCATTAAAGACCCGTTCACGTTCGCGCATACCAACGTCATAGGCACTTTAACGTTATTGCAAGCGGCAAAGGAATATTGGGAAAGCCTGCCCGAAGGATATGAAGGCAAACGCTTCTACCACATCTCGACCGATGAAGTCTACGGCGCATTGGAACTGACTAATCCTGAAGGCATTGAATCTCCGTTTACCACAAAAGCAAGTTCGGAACACCACCATGCTTACGGCACGGAGTTCTTCACCGAAGAGACAAAATACAATCCCCACTCTCCTTATTCGGCATCGAAAGCGTCAAGCGACCATTTCGTAAGAGCTTTCCACGACACCTACGGAATGCCGACTATCGTAACGAACTGCTCGAATAACTACGGTCCGTACCAGTTCCCCGAAAAGCTGATACCTTTATTTATAAACAACATCCGCCACAAGAAGCCGTTGCCCGTATACGGCAAGGGCGAAAACGTAAGGGACTGGCTCTATGTAGAAGACCATGCAAGAGCGATAGACTTGATATTCCACAAGGGCAAGATAGCTGATACCTACAATATCGGCGGCTTTAACGAGTGGAAGAACATCGATATCATCAATGTGGTCATCAAGACCGTTGACCGCCTGCTTGGAAGACAAGAGGGCGAAGACATGAACCTCATCACCTACGTGACCGACCGCAAGGGGCACGACATGCGTTACGCCATCGACTCACGCAAGTTGCAACGTGAGCTTGGCTGGGAACCGAGTCTGCAGTTTGAGGAAGGCATCGAGAAAACCGTTCGTTGGTATTTGGATAATCAGGCATGGATGGACAATGTGACCAGCGGTGACTATCAGAAGTATTACGATGAGATGTACAAGAACCGGTAGTTCACAAATAAAAGAAGAGTCAAATTAAAAACGCTATTTAGAGGGAGGTAATAACAATAAATAGTAAGCAGTCAAAAAATGGCTATTGATTGAAATGGGTAACTTCGCTGCCAACCAA
>ERZ780135.717-NODE-717-length-19276-cov-3.942251_pt1 | contig 19276 bp, 17 predicted proteins | sample MGYA00511946_ERZ780135 | MGnify/ENA primary metagenome ERZ780135 (study PRJEB29588, sample SAMEA2151034) | human gut metagenome | biome: human gut; feature: human-associated habitat; material: faeces | place: Denmark | collected 2008/2010 ... | reverse complement strand
GTAAGCTGTGGCCGGTCACGGTTCGCCTTGCGACCGTTCTCGACTACGCTTCCAACCCTGAGAAAACCACAAAGTCAAAGTCGAAGTACAGCGACGCCGATTATCAGGCGCTCCGTGATGTCGTCAACTATGTAAAAGACGGCGAGAAAACTGAACAGGAATTATTCTGTGAGGGGATCAACTGCACTCCGGCGATTGCCCGTGAGCAGTTTGTCACTGTCAAGGAACAGTTCGACAAGACGGACGGCATTCAAGCCTACCACGGTTATCTCAGCTTTAAGGAAACTGACATCACACCGGAGCTTGCCCAACATATCGGAATGGAGTTCGCAAATTCCGTTTGGGGCAAGAAATATCAGGTGTTGGTAACGACCCATCTGAATACGGAGCATCTGCACTGCCACTTTGTCATCAATTCAGTATCCTTTGTCGATGGGAAGCGTTGCCGGGATACCTCGTGGTTTAAGTTCTATAAGGAAGCTGACCGCATCTGCGAAAAGTACGGTATCAGCACGATCAAGGAGCCGGAGCGTTATCCCGACGCAAAGTACCTGACGCAAAAGGACAAAGCCGGGATGCCTACACGCTATAACCTCGCCCGTGCCGCCTTGGATGAAGCCATCGCAATGAGCCACAACCTTCGACAGCTTGAATATCATCTGTCCGAGATGGGCTACACCCTTGGCTCCAATCCCAAGCGGAAGTATTGGACAATTAGGGGCAAGGGCGATGAACGCCCCATCCGATTGCACAGGCTCGGTGAGGAATACACCAAAGAGCGCATTACACAGCGGCTCATTGAAAACCGTGACAACATCGACTTCGAGCCGTTTCAGCCTAAAACCTACCGACCGAAGCAATACCGGCTCAGAACACGGAGCGACAGAATTGGAAAAGTCGGCGGTCTGTATGGGCTGTACCTTTACTACTGCTACCGGCTCGGCTATCTGCCGAAGTACAAGGCAGGACAACAGAATCACGCACGAGTTCACTACCTTTTCAAAGAAGATTTGATGAAGATAGATGAACTCACCAAACAAGTCACGCTGCTCGGCAAGCACCACATCGGTACAGACGAGCAGCTTTTTTCATATCAGCACTCGGTCGAGGAGCAAGTCAAGACCTTAACTGCCGACAGAACGCACCTCCGAAATGAAATACGAAAAGTGAACATCACAGATGCAGAGCTGTCACAGGCAAAGGCAAGTATCTCGCTTCTTACCGAGAAGTTAAAGGAACTCCGCAAGGAGGTCAAACTCTGTCAGGACATCGCTGTCCGTTCCAAGGTTATCGAGGAAAAGGTGGATGCAGTCCGAGCAGAGGAAGAAAAATCAAAACGAAAGGAGAACCGCAACTATGAACAACGGCGGTGATGCGGCTGAGCAGGTCGTCAGGCTCTCGCTTGAAGGCTTTGAAGTTGCCGCAAAACTTACAGGCTCGGCGGCAAAGAATGTCGCCCTGCTTCTCGTGTCCGTGCTGAAGCAGGAACAACAGACCAAAGGCAAGGCACGGCTCACCAATATGATCAAGTCCGGCAAGGAACTAAAGGTCTTTTCTATCCCGAACAAGGACTTGGCACAGTTCACCAAACAGGCAAAGCGCTATGGCGTTCTCTACTGTGTCCTGAGAGATAAGAGCGCCAAGGGAGATGATGTACCCGTGGATATTATCGCCCGTGCAGAGGACGCTTCCAAAATTCAGCGCATTGTGGAACGCTTCGAGATCGGTAAGGTCGATAAGGCAGGCGTTATCACGCAGGCGGAGCAGGACAAGGCTGACCGTGAAGCGGTGGCACGGGAAGTGCCGACCAAAACCAAGGGCGAGATCATCGTGGAGGAAGCAATGGGAAAGCCTTTGCAGAAAGAAGGTCAGTCACACGAAAACCCTACGGTCGCAAAGACGGAAAAAAGCCCTCCGTCCGAGCGAAGCTCCGAGATCAGCGGTACGGTTACTGACCGGGGTACAGCAAAGCAGGTAGATAAGAAGCCTTCCGTGAGAGAAAAGCTGGAGCGCTACAAGGTTGCTGCAAAAGCTGACAAAGAAGCAGACCGTGCCGAGCCTGCGCTTTCCAAGGAGAAAAGCAAGACTCCCGAACCGAACCGTCAGACGGTTCACACCCAGCCGAAAAAGCATAAGAAATCGAAAGAGAGGTAATCAGCTATGACTAACAATTTCACTCCCAAGAAGTCCGGGACTGCGGCTCGTCCGCAGCTCTCCCCGGAGGAATACGCCGCCAAGAAAAAGGCGGAGAAGGATGCCGTGTATCAGATGATCGACGATACCGCTGCTGAGATCGTCAGCGACCCCGACAAGTTCAGGGCATATCTCGATACGCAGGCACGAATGGATCGCTACTCTGTCGCCAACGCTCTGCTCATTTATAAGCAGCAGCCGCAGGCGACCCAGCTTAAAGATTTCCGTGACTGGCAGGAGGACGGCGTGAAGGTCAATAAGGGTGCCAAGAGCCTGTCCATTCTTGAACCTGTGGAATACGCCAAGAACGACGGCTCTACCGGTATTGCCTACAATGTGAAGAAGGTGTTCGATGTGGCGCAGACCAGTGGAAAGAAGCCTGCCGCACCGACCCTTGACCGTGACCCCCGAAAGCTCGTTGCCATTATGCTTGACACGGCTCCCATTGATGTGACGACCGTGGAGGAACTTCCTTCTCCCAATATGGGGGCGTTCTATAAGAACGAGGATCAGACCCTCTATATCAAGCGGGACATCGGGGACAGCGTGGCACTTTGTCAGTGCGTGGCGCAGGAGCTGGGTCACGCCCAGCTTGCTATGAATTGCGAAGCATATAGCCGCAGAGATATGGGGTTCTCCGCCGTTTGCGTCGGTTATATGCTCTGCCGCAAGTTCGGCGTGGATGTGAAGAACTTCGCCATTGACCGTATCCCGGAGGAGCTGGCGGGCAAGTCCCCAAAGGAAATTCGTGCGGAGCTTTCCAAGACCCGTTCTGCGATGAGCGAGATCGGTTCTCGTGTGTCGGAGGAAATCTATCGTCGCCGAGCAGACCGAAGCAAAGATCAGGAAAGATGAGGTGTGAGCGATGAAAGAGGAACGCTATCACATCGCCTTGGACGATTATGAACACGGCGTAGTGATTCGAGCTTTGAACGATACCAAAACCGAACTGATGAATGAGGGTAAATCCACCGATGCCGTGGACGATCTTATCATCAAGGTCGGGTATGCCCCAAAGAAAAAGTTCAAGGTAGTGGAAAGAAAGGACTGCTCCTGTCGTGAATCGAGATAACGACAGACAGACCTCCATCATTCTCGCCGTACTCGGCATCCTGCCGATTGTGTGGCTCGGACTTCTCATTGCACCATCCGTTAAGGGTGGCTTGCCGGAGATACTGCCGAGCTTGATGAATGTGATGAGCGACCCGTTTCATATAGTGCTTTGCGAGGACAGTGTAAAAACTGTCCTCGTTTTGCTTCTCTGCTATGGAATGGGCATCGGTATCTACTTCTCTACACGCAGGAACTACCGACGCCGGGAGGAACACGGCAGCGCAAAATGGGGCAATGCAAAAGCCGTGGACAAGAAATACCGGCAGAACCCACCGTCCGAAAACAAGCTGATGACGCAGGCAGTCCGTATCGGACTCAACGGCAAGAAACACCGCCGCAATCTGAACACCCTTGTCTGCGGCGGTTCCGGTGCCGGTAAGACACGCTTTTACTGCAAACCGAATCTGATGCAGGCAAACACCAGCTTCGTGATTCTTGACCCGAACGGAAAAGAAGTTTTAGGATATATATTGCAAGCAGTCCATTGAATACGGCTGCGAATAAAAGACGGAAAGGAGGTCAGAAAGTGCCTAAAATCAGGGATTTTGATAGAGTTACAGCCCTCTATGAGAGGCTGTCCAAGGATGATGAGCAGCAAGGCGAATCGAACTCGATACTGAATCAAAAGAGATTTCTCGAAGATTTTGCCCGCAAAAGCGGTATGACGAACATCAAGCATTTTACCGATGACGGCTACACAGGGCGTAACTTTAACCGTCCCGGATTTCAGGCAATGCTTGCAGAAGCCGAAGCTGGAAAAATCGGCACGATTATCGTCAAGGATATGAGCCGTTTCGGTAGAAACTATCTTGAAGTCGGCTTTTATACCGAGATACTGTTCCCCAAGAAGCAGATACGCTTTGTTGCAATCAATAACAGCGTGGACAGCGACAAACCACAGGATAACGACTTTACCCCGTTCCTCAACATAATGAATGAGTGGTACGCCAAGGACACCAGCAACAAGATAAAGTCCATCTTCCTGTCCCGTATGAGCGATGGAAAACGCTGCTCCGGCAGCATTCCCTACGGCTACAATCGACTGCCCGAAGATAAGCAGACCTTAGTGGTCGATCCTGTTGCTTCTCAGGTGGTAAAACACATCTTTGAGCTTGCGGCAGAGGGCTTGACACCTCCGGCAATCGCAAGACAGCTAACGGAGGAAAAGGTGCTTATCCCATCGGCGTACACCCTCCAATATCACCCTGAGCAATGCAACCGAAAAGCAGAGTACGGCTGCACAAACTGGAACGCAAACACGGTAAGAGAGATTTTAAGCCGACAGGAATATCTCGGTCATACTGTGCTGAGAAAGACCATCGGAACGAACTTTAAGACCGATGAACGCCGTTTTGCCACCGATGAGGAACGCCTTGTGTTTGAGGACACCCACGAGCCTATCGTTGACGGCGAGCTTTGGGAGCAGGCGCACAGAAGATTGAAACACGCCACACGCCGTATAAAGGAAGGGACGCACCAAGAGGAATGCTTACTGCCTGGTCTTGTGTATTGCGCTGATTGCGGCAGTAAGATGTCCTATCAGACGAATTACTACAAAAGCGGAGAACCCTATCATTCGTTCCGATGCAGCAGCTACGGAAACAGAACCGTGAACTGCACCATCCATCATATCAGCGACAAAGTCCTCTATCAGCTGGTACTGCGCTCTATCCAACGCCTTTCAAGCCACATTATCGCAGATGAGCGTGGCTTTGCGGAAGAACTGAAAAGCAAATGGGAAGCACAGGCGAACGGTAAGCCACAAAAGCAAAAGGATGAACTTCAGATAATCAATCGCAGACTGAACGAGCTTGACCGCCTGATTGGAAGCCTTTATGAGAATTTCATCTCAGGTCTGCTGCCTGAAAAACAATACAAGTCCCTGATGAAAAAATACTCGACTGAACAGGACAGCCTTGAGAGCCAAGTATCGGAAATTCAGGAGAAGCTGGAGCAAACCAAAGCGTCCTCTGCTCATATCGGACGGTTTATCAGGCTCATCAAGAAGTATAAACAGCCCGCAGAGCTGACGAAAGAGATGGCGTGTGAACTGATTGATAAAATCGTTGTTCACGAAGCCGTAGGCAAGAAGCCCAACCGTCAGCAGCAGGTGGACATCTACTATAACTTCATCGGGCAGTTTGACCTCCCACTTTCCGAAAAGGAAATTGCCGAAGCGAGGCGGAAAGCCGAGCAAGAAGCGGCGGAAAAAGCCAAGCGCAAGAAGAACCGGCAGCGTGAGAGCAATGTTGCACATCAAGCCAAAGCAAAGGCGGAACGCTGGGCGGCGAATGACGGTCATAAGTATCCGAAGCGTGTGTGCGAACAATGCGGCAAAGAGTTTTATCCAAACAGCACAAGGCAGAGGTTTTGTAACACCGACTGCACGAAAGCCCATCAGCAAGCCGAAAAAGAAAAGAAACGCTTTGCCGAAAAGGGCGAGCACACCTTTCGTCAAAAGGTCTGCAAGATTTGCGGCAAGCCCTTCTGGCCGTCCAACGGTCAGGAGGTGCTGTGTTCCGAGGAATGTAAAACCATCAACCGCAGACAGAAACAGCTTGCCTATTATCACCGTAAGCAATCCGAGCAGAAAGTCGGAGAAGCAATATTAATTCAAGGAGGAACACACAATGGAAAAATTCATCACAGACCAGCGGACAGGCTTGCGCTATGAGCTTGTCGGGGACTACTATCTGATTGCTGGAGAGGACGAGCCGGAGGGCAGACCCATCGGCATTTGGGGACAGCGACACCTGCGGTATATCCGCAAGCACAAGGTCTGCTTGTATGCCGAGCTGCTGACTACCGGCAAGCTGAACGATTACCTTGCAGACCTTAACGAGCAGGCAGAGGAACTGTTCTCTCGGCTGGTAAAACAACTTGCCGAAAAGGAGAGCGTAACGGAAGCGCTTAAAGCGGAAAACCAAATGCTGTGGGTGCAGAAAATGAACAACATTCGCAGCGCTGCTATGGAAATTGTTTCAAACGATTTGATTTACTGTTAGGAGGACGGCTATGAATGTCAAGCTGGACGATTATGAGGTGCGGGTGCTGATAAACGGCTTAATACAGCAGCACAGGAGCTATGACGCAGAAACCAACGGTCAGATTGACGCCCTCGCCCTTCGCCTGTGCGACATTGCGGAAGCGATGAAGCCGGGGCGAAAGAAGAAAATCTCCTTTGAGCCGGTAGAAATCAGAGTAATTTGTCAGTGCCTTATGGAGTGGCGAAATCGAGAGATACAGGCGAAAAGACACGGCGCAGTGGATGCTATAAATGAACTGCTGATACGGTTTACCCGATAAAGAGAAAAGTCGCTGTCAACAGACGGCGGCTTTTCCTTTTCAGGTAGTATTCAAGAAGTCATAAAGTTTCGTGAGTAATGGAAGGAAACAAAAAGCGCCTATTCCCTTCAAATGCGTGAAAAACGAATGTCGCAAGAGGCTAAGCTTTGATTTGATTTTTTCACTTATTCGTGATATGATAAGAAATATGGCAAAAGGAGGGCGAAGCTATGGCGGTATGCTACAGAAAACTGTTCCATCTTATGATTGATAAGGGAATGACCAATGCTGAGCTGATGGAAAAAGGCGGCTTTAGTGCTAACATCATTACCCGATTAAAGCGTGACAACTATATAGCCTTAGAGAGCATCGAAAGAATTTGCTGCGCCCTCGATTGTGGCGTTGACGATATTCTGGAATTTATACCGAACGAAAAGGAGAAGGAAAACCATGGTTGATACAAAGAAAGAACAAGAGCGTGACGAGCTGCATCGTGCGATATGGGCAATCGCTGATGAACTTCGTGGTGCCGTTGACGGCTGGGATTTTAAGAACTATGTTCTCGGAACCATGTTTTATCGCTATATCTCCGAGAACCTGACCAACTACATCAATTCTGGTGAGCAGGAAGCTGGCAATACCGATTTTGATTATGCCAAAATGCCCGATACCGATGCAGAAGAAGCTCGTGATGGCTTGGTAGAAGAAAAGGGCTTTTTTATTCTTCCGTCCGAGCTGTTTTGCAATGTCAATCTCAGAGCCGACAACGATGAAAACCTGAACGAAACCTTGGAGCGTGTATTCAACCACATTGAAAGCTCTGCAAAGGGATCTTCTTCTGAAAGCAGCTTTGCCGGACTGTTCGATGATTTTGATGTGAACAGCAACAAGCTCGGTTCTACCGTTGCAAAGAGAAATGAACGCCTTGCAAAACTTCTGCATGGCGTAGCGGATATGAACCTTGGTGATGTGAAGGATCACGATATTGATGCCTTTGGCGATGCCTATGAATATCTGATGACCATGTACGCATCTGGTGCGGGAAAATCCGGCGGCGAGTTCTTCACCCCTGCGGATGTTTCCGAGCTGCTGACCAGACTTGGCACGGTGGGCAAAACTGAAATCAACAAAGTCTATGACCCTGCCTGCGGCTCTGGCTCTCTGCTTCTGAAAGCGGAAAAGGTTTTGGGCAGAGATGCCGTCAGAAATGGCTTTTATGGGCAGGAAATCAATATCACGACCTACAACCTCTGCCGTATCAATATGTTCCTGCATGATGTTGGCTTTGATAAGTTTGACATTGCCTGTGAGGACACCCTGACCGCACCGCAGCATTGGGACGATGAACCGTTTGAGCTGATCGTTTCCAATCCGCCCTACTCCATTAAGTGGGCTGGCGATGACAACCCTCTGCTGATTAACGACCCTCGATTTTCTCTGGCTGGCGTTCTCGCACCGAAGTCTAAAGCCGACCTTGCCTTTATCATGCACTCCCTTTCATGGCTGGCAACAGGCGGCACGGCAGCAATCGTCTGCTTCCCCGGCATTATGTACCGTGGCGGTGCAGAGCAGAAAATCAGAAAATACCTGATCGACAACAATTTTATCGACTGCATTATTCAGCTGCCAAGCAACCTGTTCTTTGGAACTTCCATTGCGACCTGCATTATGGTGCTGAAAAAAGGCAAAGCCGACAACAAAACCCTCTTTATTGATGCTTCCGCTGAGTGTATCAAGGTAACGAACAACAACAAGTTGACACCGTCGAACATCGAAAGAATCGTGGATACCTTTGCCAATCGAGCCGAGGAAGCACACTTCTCTCATTTGGCAAACTATGAGGAAATTGCGGACAATGACTACAATCTCTCTGTTTCCACCTATGTGGAAGCTGAGGACACCAGAGAGAAAATCGACATTGTAAAGCTTAATGCCGAGATCGAGCAAATCGTTGCCCGTGAACAGGTTCTTCGTGATGAAATAGCAAAGATTATTGCAGAGATTGAGGTGGGATGATGAAGAAAGACAAGCGTGAAATCAGCATCGTTCGTTCCTCCGCTGCGGAATATCTGACATTCATCACCGCCACTGGGGAAAGCGATGTAAATGCAGTATATTGCGATGAAAATGTATGGCTGACCCAAAAAATGATGGGACTTCTGTATAATGTGGAAACGCACACCATCAATTATCACTTGAAAAAAATATTTGCCGACGGAGAGATCGACGAGAATTCAGTTATTCGAAAATTTCGAATAACTGCTGCGGACGGCAAAACCTACAACACCAATCACTATAATCTGAGCGCTATCATTGCCGTGGGCAATAAGGTGGATTCTCCCCGTGCGGTGCAGTTCAGAAAGTGGGCAAACCGTATCATTGAAGAATTTACCGTGAAGGGCTTTGCTATGGATGACGAGCGCCTGAAAAACGGCGGAACTATTCTGACAAAAGATTATTTTGAAGAACAGCTGGAACGCATCCGTGAAATTCGCCTTTCGGAACGGCGGTTTTACCAGAAGATCACCGACATCTATGCCACCAGTATTGACTACGATGCCAAGGCAGAAACGACAAGGCTGTTTTTCGCACGGGTGCAGAATCAGCTTCATTGGGCGATCCATGGCGAAACGGCGGCAGAGACCATCTATCGCCGTGCCGACAGCAGCAAAGAGCACATGGGGCTGACCACTTGGAAGGATGCTCCCAACGGCAAAATTCAGAAATTCGATGTGGTGATTGCCAAGAATTATCTGACACAGGAAGAGCTTTCTGCAATGGCGAGAATCGTCAACGCCTATCTTGATTTGGCAGAGCTAAGAGCTGAGGAACAAGTTCCTATGACGATGGAGGATTGGGCAGAACAGTTCGAGGGTGTTCTTCGGCTGAGCCGAAAGGAAATCCTGACCAATGCGGGCAGCATTTCTGCCAAAATTGCAGAGCGACACGCCCTGAGCGAGTTTGAAAAATATCGTATCGTGCAGGATCAGCTGTATCAAAGCGACTTCGACAAGATATTGCTGGAAGCAGATTCACATACAAAAGAGCTGCCGGAAGCGAAGGATGGCGGTGAATAAACTTTATGAGATTATCTGATGTTTTATCAAAACCGCCCGATAAGGAATATGTCCAAATTGATGCATTCTTGCAAAACAAAGCTGGTAAAGTAGGTCAAAAGGTCGATATTTCAACTGGAACGGTCGCCCTGAACTATTTTTGCGTTTCATGCGGGGATATAAGGACTTTTTGGTCAAGTCCCAAACTCACATGTATTTTTGTGAGCAAGAATCTAATCAGTGTTGACTGTGTTTTGACTTGTGGATGCGGCGCTTCCATACCGGTATGGTTTTTGATAGAGAGCAAAAATGATATAACAGGTCAAGCTCCTACTATACGCATATTGAAGAAAAGTGTAAAACTATCCGATATGGTTCGTATCAATGACAATCGCTACGGGGAGTTTACTCCGCTATTAGACAAAGCTATGCAGGCATATACCGACGGATTAGGAGCAGGTGCAGTTGTATATCTGAGAAAAATTTTCGAAAAAATCACGGTGAAAGCAGCGAAAGCGGTCGATATTGAGTATGCCCAATATGACGGTGGAAACCCCAAAAACTTTTCTGACCTTCTCAAAAAGGTGGATGAAAAATGCTCGATAATTCCAAAAGAATTTTCTGCAAACGGGTATAAACTGTTTCGAGAATTGAGCGGCGTCGTCCATGGAGAATATGATGAAGAAGCAGGATTGAAGAATTTTGAAGCCCTGCACAGGCTCGTAATAGGAATCCTTGAAAATGTAATCAATCATAAAGAGTTGTTGGATGCTATTACTGTGCTTGGTTGGAATGAAGAAAGAGGTGAAGATAAATGAGCAAGCTGGATGAACTGATTCAGCAATACTGCCCGGATGGGGTTGAATATAAGCCTGTCAAGGAAGTTTACCATAGATTGAGAGGTACGCCAATCACGGCTGCCAAAATGAAAGAAATCGAAAGCACTGATGGAGATGTTCGCATTTTTGCAGGCGGAAAAACTGTCATAGATGCTTATGAGGAAGATATTCCAAATGCAAACATAACACGAGTTCCGGCAGTACTTGTTCAATCCCGTGGCGTGATTGATGCCGTGTACTATGAAAGACCGTTCACATTCAAAAATGAGATGTGGGCATATACACACGAAAATAAAACCGCGGTCAAATTCCTCTACTATGTATTGAAGAACAATATGGGGAAATTCAGAGAAGCAGCATCGGGAATGGGTTCTCTGCCGCAGATTTCCTTAAAGGTAACAGAGGATTTTGAAATGCCTGTCCCACCTCTTGAGGTGCAGAGTGAAATTGTCCGTATTCTGGACAATTTCACGGAGCTTACAGCGGAGCTTACAGCGGAGCTTACAGCGGAGCTTACAGCAAGAAAGAAACAGTATGAGTATTATCGGGATAAGCTGCTAACCTGTGATGATAATATCGCTGTAAAGAGGATTGGCGATATAACACGAGTTTTTTCTGCTTCTCGTGTTCATAAAGATGAATGGACAACTGAAGGAGTACCTTTTTATCGTTCGAGTGATGTGATTTCTTATTTTAATGGGGTTGAGAATTCCAGAGGAAAGGCTTATATATCAAAAGAACTATATGAAAAGCTATCTGCCAAGTCAGGAAAAATATGTAAAGATGACATTTTAATAACTGGTGGTGGGACAATCGGAGTACCATACATTGTTCCCAATGACGATCCCATCTATATGAAAGATGCAGACCTGCTTTGTATTCAACACTCTAAAGAGTTTGATAGCAGATATTTGTATCATTATTTTCTCTCAACTCTGTTTAGGGATTATCTTAAAGGGATTACACATGACGCTACTATCCCACATTACACTATTTCACAAATATGTGAAACGCCAGTGCCATTGCCGACACTTGATGTTCAGAAACGCATTGTCAATGTTCTCGACAACTTCGATGCCATCTGCTCTGACCTGAAAATCGGTCTACCTGCCGAGATCGAAGCAAGACAAAAGCAGTACGAGTTCTATCGTGATACCCTCTTGACTTACGCCGCAACCGGCAAGACAATCTTGACAGACAGACAGACAGACAGACAGACAGACAGACAGACAGACGAGTATAATGCGCTGATTCGGCTGTGTCAATATGTTTTTGGTTATGTTTGCATTGAACTTGGCACTATTGGAAAGGTTTCCATGTGCAAGCGAATCATGAAATCTGAAACAAGCACTACTGGTGATGTGCCTTTCTTTAAGATTGGAACATTCGGCAAAGAGCCTGATGCCTATATTTCCAGAGAGAAATTTGAGGAATACAAAGCAGCCTACGCTTATCCGAGAAAGGGCGATATTCTGATTTCTGCTGCCGGGACAATTGGCAGAACGGTTATTTTTGACGGAGAGGATGCTTACTATCAAGACTCCAACATCGTTTGGATTGCGAATGATGAGAGCGTTGTTCTAAACCGCTATCTATATTACTACTACCAACTGCAACCGTGGAATGTATCCACTGGTGGAACAATTGCAAGGCTGTACAACGACAATATCAGCAAAGCAAAAATTACCGTGCCATCCATTAACGAACAGAAGCGCATCGTAGGAATCCTTGACCGCTTCGATGCTCTTTGCAACGACCTGACTTCTGGCTTGCCTGCCGAGATCGAATCACGAACAAAGCAATACGAATATTACCGAGATAAACTGCTGAGTTTTCAGCAAAAATAAAAAACGAGGAGGATGCTGCATGAGCGCTTACAACATCATTGCCGCAAGCAATGAGAGCACCGTAGTCGCTGAATATACGCCGGAAAGCTCACGCTCTGACAGCTTTCAGAGTGAAGCGGCTCTTGAAAAGGAGTTCATCCGGCTGCTGACCACGCAAGGGTATGAGTACCTTACCATTCATGACGAAAACAGTCTGATTTCCAATCTCAGACGGCAGTTGGAGCTTTTGAACGATTACGCCTTTACTGACAGCGAGTGGAAGCGTTTCTTCACGGAGACCCTTGCCAATGCCAACGAAGGCATCGTTGAAAAGAGCCGTACTATCCAGACGGATCATGTGAAGGTGCTCCGCAGGGATGACGGAACTTCTAAGAATATTCAGCTTATAGATAAAAAGAATATTCACAACAACCGCTTGCAGGTGATCAACCAGTATGAAGAATCTGAGGGCAAGCACGATACACGCTACGATGTGACCATTTTGGTCAACGGCCTGCCCCTTGTTCATGTGGAGCTGAAACGCCGGGGCGTTGCCATCCGGGAAGCCTTTAACCAGATCAAACGCTACCAGAGAGACAGCTTCTGGGCTGCGAGCGGCTTGTATGAGTATGTGCAGATTTTCATCATCTCCAACGGAACCCATACCAAGTATTACTCCAACACCACCCGAAACAGCCATATCAAAGAGATGGGCGAATCTGCAAAGCAGAAATCGAAGAAAACCAGCAACAGCTTTGAGTTTACTTCCTTCTGGGCAGACGGCAACAATAAGGTGATTTCCGACCTGATTGATTTTACAAAAACCTTCCTTGCCAAGCACACCATTCTGAATGTGCTGACCAAGTATTGTGTTTTCACAACGGAAGAAATTCTGATGGTCATGCGTCCCTATCAGATTGCAGCTACCGAGCGCATCTTGAACCGCATCGAGGTATCCACCAACTACAAGAAGATGGGAACACTGAATGCCGGTGGATACATCTGGCACACCACAGGAAGCGGAAAAACGCTGACCTCCTTCAAGACAGCTCAGCTTGCATCCGCACTTCCTTATGTGGATAAGGTTCTGTTCGTGGTTGATAGAAAGGACCTTGACTATCAGACCATGAAAGAATACGACCGCTTTGAAAAAGGCTCCGCCAACAGCAATGCTTCTACCAAAGTATTGCAGAGACAGCTTGAGGACAGGGACGAAAAAGGCAGCTATCATCCGTATAAAATCATCATCACGACCATCCAGAAGTTGGACATCTTTATCACGAAAAACAAGGGACACGAAGTGTTTGGCAAGCATTGTGTTATCATCTTTGATGAGTGCCACCGCAGCCAATTCGGAGATATGCACACTAAGATAATCAAGGCATTCAAGAATTATCATCTGTTTGGCTTTACCGGCACACCGATTTTTGCCGCCAATGCAGGAAAAGGTAAGCACATGGAGCTGCTGACCACGCCGCAGACCTTTGGAGATCAGCTCCACACCTACACCATCGTGGATGCGATCAATGATGGAAATGTGCTTCCGTTCCGTATCGACTATGTGAATACGGTTAAGGAAAAAGAGAACATCAAGGACAAGAATGTTTCAGCCATTGATATTGAAAAGGCAATGGGGGCGCCAGAGCGTATTCGGGAAATCGTCAGATACACGCTGGAGCATTTCGACCAGAAAACCAAACGCAACAGTTTCTATTCCTTGAAGGGCAAGCGTATGGCGGGCTTTAATGCCATGTTTGCTGTCAGCTCCATTCCCATGGCGATGAAGTATTATGTGGAGTTTAAGAAACAGCTCGCCGAAAGTCATCGACAGTTTACGATTGCAACTATTTTCAGTTATTCCGCAAATGAGGATGACCCCGAAGATGTCTTGCAAGAGGAAGACTTTGATACCGACGCTCTCGACCAGACTTCCCGTGACTTCCTTGAGAGTGCTATCCAGGATTACAATGCTGCGTTCAACACCAACTTTGATACTTCCTCTGATAAGTTTCAGAACTACTACAAAGACTTGTCCATGCGAGTGAAGAGCCGAGAAGTGGATTTGCTGATTGTTGTAAATATGTTCCTCACGGGTTTTGATGCCACCACACTGAATACCCTGTGGGTAGACAAGAACCTCAAAATGCACGGGCTGATTCAAGCCTTTTCCCGAACCAATCGTATTTTGAATTCCGTTAAAACCTACGGCAACATTGTCTGCTTCCGTGATTTGCAGCAGGCCACGGACGATGCAATCGCCCTCTTTGGGGATAAGAACGCAAGTGGCATTGTTCTGCTCAAAAGCTTCAATGATTACTGGAGCGGCTACGAGGATAACCACGGAAAATATCATCCGGGCTATGTCGACCTGCTTGAAAAACTGGAAACAGGCTTCCCTCTTGGTGCTCAGATTAGTGGAAAGCAGGAAGAGAAGGACTTTATCAGACTATTCGGCACAATTCTTAGCATGAGAAACATTCTTTCGTCCTTTGACCAGTTTGCAGAAATGGACAGCATTGCCGTGCGAGATTTACAGGATTATCAGAGTATCTACCTTGACCTCTACGACAAGTACCGCAGAAAAGAAGACGCCGAAAAAGAGGATATAACGGACGATATTGAATTTGAAATCGAACTGATCAAGCAGGTGGAAATCAATATCGACTACATATTGATGTTGGTTGAAAAATATCACGACGGCAACTGTGAAGATAAAGAGATCCTCGCTTCCATCCGCAAGGCTGTTGATGCAAGTATACAGCTGCGTAGCAAGAAGGATCTTATCGAAGCATTTATCAACCATGTCAATGTGGATACGCAGGTTACTACGGACTGGCGGCGCTTTGTTTTGGAGCAGGAAGAGAATGATCTGACTGAAATCATCACAAGCGAAAAGCTAAAATTGGAAGAAACCAGAAGATTTGTTGATAATGCGTTCCGTGATGGAGCTTTCAAAACGACAGGAACAGAAATTGACAAGATTATGCCTCCGGTTTCACGCTTCGGCGGTGGCGGCAGAGCCCAGAAAAAGCAAGGTGTCATCGAAAAGCTGAAAGCCTTTTTCGAGAAATACTTCGGACTTGGAATTGCAGAGTTCAGAGCCGAGGAACAGGAGCGGTCTGCTGAGATGGTAGCCGAAGAATCTGCACAATATGGAGGAAAGAAATAAACGGGAGGAAAAGCGATGGGCATAAAAATTGGCAATAACAATAAAATCAGCAAGAGTACCATTGCTGAGTCTGTGAGCGGAAATAGCGAACCGCCGAAAAAAAGCTGGTACGAAAAACATCCTGTGATTGGAGGTATAATAATTTCTTTAGTCGCAGGCTTTATTCTCCTCTTTTCGTTTTGGGAGAAAATCGTTCAGTTTATAGAGGGGGTGTCTTAATGGCCAAAAGCAAAATAATCAGAGACCTTGCGAATGGAGAGGTAGACACCATTACAGCTCTAAAGAGAGCAAAGGTTCTTGCTTCTGACTTGAACAATGATAAGATTTCAGAATGGCTTGACTATGAAATTTCCGGATATCCAACAGAAGCAATAATTCCCTCTTACAGAAGAGTTCAAGGCAATTTGATGGGTTCTTACTTTAAGGGCTCTATGGCATATCGTATGACATGGAAAAATGTATCTATTCCATTGGGGAAAATGCCCGGCGATAAGCAGGAAATGCTTTTAAGTGTCGAGTTCCACGAAGGCGTTGAAGCGTTAAGGGAACTTGCTCAAGCCAGCCGGGACTCTGGAAATCAAATAGGGAAAACCATACCAGCCGACTTTTTCCCTGCTATTGCAACCTACAACAATGACCCATATATGATGATTACATCAGCAAGAGTTGTTGTTAGTGAGCATATTATCAGCAATATTTTCTCTACTATTGAAAACAAACTTCTTGATTTGCTTATGGTATTGGAAAAAGAATTTGGTTCCCTGGATGAGTTGGATATTGACACCACAACAAAATCCAAAGAAGAAATCAAAGACATCAACAACCGAATCCTGGTTTTGGTTTATAACGATAACAGCGTTTCCGTGGGAGATGGGAACAAAATAAAAGAATCGACCATCGCATCTACAGCCCAATAATGCCCAAGCCAAAGGCGATCAACCGTAAAAAGTTGGTCGCTTTTGGTTTGCCTATTATCAGAAAGGAGAAGTTGCCTAAGAGCGAAGAATTGGAAAAGTTGAGACAAAAACAGTATGTTGCGGAGCGCAAGCTGACCACAGCAAAGAACAAAAGACCATCTTCCGAGCAAGACAAAAGCGTCGTAGCAATACGGCGCTTTTTTGTTACCCGGAAGCGACAACCAACGGCTTTTGAATGACGGACGGTAAAGGATACAGCCGTCAAAGTAAAGCCGCTCATATCGAAAGAAAACGCCCAAAATCGCCCCGAAACCATACAACGGGAAACGGTTTTGGGCGTTTCTGCGTTCTGGGAGCAAATTGGCAATTCGGCAGTAAAAAGGAGGTGTCCGCTATGCCCCGTATGCCGAAATACCTCAAGAGAGAATGGGCGTTCTTTCTTGATGAGCGTGGCAGGAAGAAATATAACGAGCTTTGCAGAAAATGCGAAAGGAGCTGCAAGCAGAGCTTCCGTGCCACCGTTATCCAATGCCCGCACTATCTATCGAAAAGGAGAACAAGACAATGACAGACTATCCAAACAACATTCCTGCAAAGCTGGAAATCATCAAGGCCAGCGAGATCACCCCGAAAGAGATGCGCTGGCTGTGGCATCCGTATATTCCCTTCGGCAAGGTCACACTGCTGCAAGGCGACCCCGGAGACGGCAAGAGTAAGCTGATGCTTTCTCTTGCCGCTTTGCTTTCCAAGGGCGCGTCGCTGCCCTTTGCCGATGAGGACGAGAGCAGCGAGCCGATGACCGTTATCTATCAGACCACCGAGGACGATGCAGACGATACCGTTGTGCCGAGATTTAATTCGGCGGGCGGTGACGGCGACCGGCTCATCTTCATCAAGGAGGACGAAAAGAGCCTGACCTTCGGAGATGACCGTATCCGTGAAGCCGTGGAGAAGTACCACGCCAAGCTGCTGATTCTCGACCCGATGAGTTCATATATCGGTGACACCTGCTCGATGAACAACGCCAACGAAACGAGAGCCGAGTTCAACCACCTGATTGCCGTTGCCAAGGACACCGGCTGCGCCATCGTCATCATCGCCCATATGAACAAGGCGAAGGACACAAGCCCACTCTACCGCACCAATGGCTCTATCGACATTGCCGGTGCAGCGAGAAGCATTCTTGCTGTCACCCGCACGGCAAATAAGCAGAATCCTGCCGAGCGTTATCTGGTGCAGGTCAAGAGCAATCTTGCACCGATGGGCTCCGCTATTCTCTTTGAGGTGGCCGACAAGGGCGTGAACTTTCTTGATGAGCTGGAGCTGAATGCGGAGGACGCTTTCTCTGCTTCTGCGCCGAGGATGGGCAGACCGAATGCCCGTGAGGAAGCGGCAACGGACTTTATCCGTTCCCTGCTGGCGGGCGGTAGGCGGCTGGCTTCCGATTGCGAAGCAAAGCTTGAAGCCGCAGGCTTCAAGAAATCAACCTACAAGAAGTCCAAGAAGAAAGCCGGAGTTCGCTCTGTGAAGGACGGCTTTCTTTGGTACTGGACTTTGCCGGAGGTTGAAAAACCGATTGAGAATGGGCAGGAAGTCACGGACGAGGACGACCTGCCTATTTGATTGAGGTTTTGAGGGAGGTCAAGGGAGGAAAGCCTTTGCCCACGACATCTTTGCAGCGAAGCTGAAAGTGTCATAGTGGGTTACGCACTTTGAAAAAGTTGCGTAACCCGCACCCCCGCCCTTTCCGCTGACTGGAGGTGATGAGAATGGCGGAAGGAAACTGGAGCGTTGTCCGAGTGGAGAAAATCTCCGCAGAGGGAGCGCAGAAAGCCGAGCGACACAATGAGCGCAAGAATGAAAGCTACGCAAATCTCAATGTAGACACCGAGCAAATTGCCCGCAATGTTCACTTCAAGGACACGGGCGGTCTAACTTACAACGAGTATTTCCAGCGGCTCATTGACGAGGGCAAAATCTCCACAAGAGGACAGAAAGCCGGTGCAACCATTTTTAATGAGTTGGTCATTGATGTGAACACAAGGTACTTTGAGGAACACGGTGGATACGAATACGCCAAGCAGTTCTACGAGGAAGCCTATCGCTTCGGCTGTGAGATTTACGGCGAGGACAACATTGTGTCGGCAGTTATGCACGCCGATGAGATCAACAAGGCGGTGTCCGAAGAACTGGGCAAGCCGGTCTACCACTACCACCTGCACATCGTGGCGATCCCCACCGTCCAAAAAGAAATCCTGTGGTCGAAACGCTGCAAGGACGAAGCCCTGAGAGGTACGGTCAAGGAGGTCATCAACCAAGTTTCCCACTCAAAGAAGTGGAAGAACACCGTTCCTCTGCTGGATGAAAACGGGCAGCAGGTTATCAGCAAATACGGAAAGCCGATGTTCCGCAAGTCCTATTCTGTCCTGCAAGACAAGCTCTTTGCGCATATGACCGAAGCGGGCTTTACCGGCTTCGAGCGTGGCGTACTGGGCAGTACGGCGGAGAATCTGAGCAGCCTGGATTATCAAATTCAGAAGGACAAGGAACGACTTGCCCACATTCAGGAACGCATTGAAGCCGAGCAGGTACGCTACGAACCTGCCCACGAAGTCCGCAAGACAATGGCAGAGATTGAGGGAATGGGACAGAAAACCATCACCGGCAAGATTGCCGTTTCTAAGGACGATTACCAGCAGCTCACGGCACTTGCAAAGGAAGGTATCACAAGCCGCAGCGAAATCCAAAATTTGAAAAGCAGCGTTTCCTACTATCAAAGGCAGTATTTCAATGCGTCCTCTGCTGTGGAGCGATTGCAGGAACGGTATGACCGGCTCAAAGAAAAATGCCAGCCGTTTTTGCAGGCACTGGAACACTT
>ERZ780135.705-NODE-705-length-19636-cov-11.735662_pt1 | contig 19636 bp, 20 predicted proteins | sample MGYA00511946_ERZ780135 | MGnify/ENA primary metagenome ERZ780135 (study PRJEB29588, sample SAMEA2151034) | human gut metagenome | biome: human gut; feature: human-associated habitat; material: faeces | place: Denmark | collected 2008/2010 ... | reverse complement strand
CCGAAGAGAAAGAAAGCGGTGATGAAGTGGAATGTTACAGCCCGTTCGAACTCGGTGCCAGCAACATCGACTGGCTTTCCGGAATGTATGAGGCGGTATGGCAGCAACTGGAAGATAACGTAAAAGTAGAACCACAAACTGAAGAACAATGAAATATCAAGCGGAAAATGCAGTCTCCAGCTTCTTCTACTATATGTGGAACGCCTGGAGCAAGGAAGAATGCAAGGTCGTATTTGGAGGCATGTACCTGCACTTCTGGGATAAATGGTCCGGATTAGCGGACAAAGCCATATTCGGCGCGGCGGAACGGTTCTTTGCCGAGTTATCGGAAAATAATCAGAAACTACTCGTGGAACGTGCCGTTACGCTCTATGACGGCAGGGCTTTCAGAAAAGAGCCGGATGATTCCGACATCCTTGTCTGTAAAGAATGCGGTTCACGACAGTTGGAAATCCAAGCATGGATAAACGCCAACACGGATGAACGTATCAGCTATGTGTATGATGACAATAACGGGCTGTGGTGCGATGGGAAATGGTGCGATGAATGTGGCGATCAGGTCTTTTTCTGTACTAAGGCGAAGTTCACACAAAAGATGCAGGGTTGGTGGGAGTCGTGCTGTTTTGAAACAAAGGAACAAATCACAGGGTTGAAAGTCCGTGACTGTCCGCCTTCCGAAAACACGCAGACATTCATTGATGCGGCAGACCAATGGTGGAACAGCCGGGACTACGAACATAAACGGGAAATTTACAACAGGTATAATTCTAAAAACGAATAATATGCAGATTAACATCATTGAACAGATTAGCAACTCATGCAGTTGCAGCCATATGGAAGCGCAGGAATATCTGGATTCTGAAATCCGGTACCTGTGCGAGTTGCAGGAACTGGACGATTTGAGGGAAGACGACATAGAAACAGCGTGTCTCGGCCTCGGTCTGGACCTTGACTGTCTGGAATATTTTATCAACCGCCTCGCAGGGGCATAAATACTTATGGCTATGACTTATTTTCAGAACATACACTCATTGGCGGACCTGAAGAAGGAATACCGCCGTCTGGCATTGCAGCACCACCCGGACAAGGGTGGTGACACTGCCATCATGCAACAGGTGAACACCGAGTTTGAAAGGCTCTTTGAAGTCTGGAAAGACAAGCTGGATGTCTCGGCGACTTCGACCGGATATGAATACGACTATTCGGGAGCCACGGCAAAGGAATATACCGAGTACGTGTATAACGAATACCGTTGGAAAGGCCGTAATTACAAGGGGCAGCACGCTCCTGAAATCGTTGAGCTGATGCGGGTATGGCTCAAGGAAACCTATCCGAGATATAAGTTCTCCGTCAGGCGGGAGAACTACAATTCCATTTACGTCAAACTGATGAGCGCGGACTTTGAGGCGTTCACCAAGGAATCCGGCAAGGTACAGGACAATATCAACCACTACAACATAGGGCGGAACCCCGATCTTACAGACCGCGCCAAAGAGGTGATGATGAATGTCTGTGACTTTGTCATGTCATACAACTTCGATGACAGCGATGCGATGACGGATTATTTCCATACCAATTTCTACCTGACATTGGCTATAGGGAGTTACCGGAAGCCTTACAAGGTGGAACTGCCGAAACTTGACTGCAAGGGGAAGGACAAGCCGGAAGTGTTCAAGCATCCCGAAGGTCCGGCACACAAGGCCATCAGGCTGGCGTTGGGCAAAGCCGGCTTTGACTTTATCGAGCACAGGAGGCATTCCGGTGAGATGATACTTGGAGAAGACCATTACGGCTCACACGGGGAGCATTATTTCTGGCCGAAGGATTATTCAAGCGCGAAACTGGCGCAGAAACGGATGGACAAATTGGAAAAGGCCGGGATACAATGCAAACTTACAGGCTATAACGGCGGTTATATCCGCTTTCTCGGCTACACTCCCGAAACGGAAGCATTGCTGGAACGGGAACGGCAGGAGGTCATCGTCGCCCACAGGCAGTGGCAGTCCAAGCAATTACAAACCAGTTAAACATACAGATATGGAACCTAAAAACTTGAACGAATGGTGGGCGGAACAGCCCGAAGGATTGAAACAGGCATTCACACTCTTCCCGGATGAACTCTGGGAAGGGGCTGACTTGTACCTGAGAATCAATATCCGAAACTATTGTTGCCTGAAAAAAGACGGGTTACTGCCTGAAGGCAAAGAGCGTCCGATGCTTATTGAGATTGTCAGCGAACTGGCGGATATGGAATTATGCCGGATCAACGGAATGACACTTGACGAGATGTGCGATGCGGACGGGGCTTTTCTGGAAGAATATCAGGAACGATTCAACCGGATATACGACAAACTGGAAAGGAATATACTGGATTATATGAATGAACAATCATAACACGAAGTCATTATGAAAGCAAAAGTATTCAAGTACAAATTTGACGGGAATACCGTCGTGGCACCTTATATGGAACTGGAGCCTTATGCCGAGAATGTCTATCTCTCATTGGCGGAAAAGAATAAATACGGGTATGAAAACGATGATTACTACCATGTGGTTTGCAAGATTGGAAACGTCTATTTTTCTTGCGGGCAATATTTGCGGAGAATACTTGACATGGAAGGACACAGGGAAGAAGCCGCCGGCTATTGCAGGAACTGGATCTCGAACACGCTTCAGAATGCAGCAAACGGGAACCATGTCTCCCTTTTATCCATCCGTGTTTTTGAAGAACTCGGACTTGACACGGCTCCCTTGCTGCAAGCCCGTGAAGCGTACCGGAAAAAACAGGAGCAGAGGCAATTGGAGCAAAAAGAAAAAGAAGAGGAACAACGCAAGTTAAAAGAAGTGAAGTGGCAACAGGAACTTGACGATGGGAAAAAGAAATTCCTAGACGGGGAATATATTCCGGCAGATATTTTTCTTGAAATAACCAAACGGGACGGTTTTGAAATCCATATACGGACGAAAGGCACATTTAACCGCCATGTAAACGAGCTGGACAAATCCGGATGTATCCGCTACTGTAAAAAACGTGGTTGCCGTACTCCTGATTTTTCCGGCTGTCACAAGGTCATTGCCGCTTACCTGACTTACTTGGAATCCATTACTGAAAAATAATCATTCCCTACATGGTCTGGAAACTATACAAGAACTAATGTGAAAGTTTAAATAATGCAACCGATATGACAAACCAAGAATTGATAAGGCTGTTGGGAACAAAAGGATACAGAAAAGTAACTCTTGAAACCGACAGAGGAGAATCCAAGGCATTCTATACCTACCGGCGCGGACTGCATATAAACGCCACGAAGAACCTCTCTTTCCACATCGTACCCCAATCCCAAAGTCTTGGGTTGGGGCGTTTTGCCGTCTGTGCGACAAAAAACGGAGAAAGCTCCCAACTGGGGACAGACCGGGCGGAACTGTTTTTCCCACGCCTCTTCTCCTTTCTGCAAGGGGAAACCGGAGAAACTGAAATCATAGATGATGTTATCCGGTAAACAATAACTAGGGTGTTTAGTTTCTTGTTCTTATTTCGAATTCAATTTAATCACTTGATTATAAATACGATAATCTATTTAGATATAAATCGGAACATAGAACTGAACATCCTATACCCTAAATAATAACCTTTTTCTTCATTAAAAATAGGCTTAATTGTTCGATTGTAAATAATTGATATGAATATATAATATTTACTATCTACAAATAGAAGCACTATAAAAAAGATGACATTAATGCGATGACTCCCCTCCCAAAAAAAAATCACCTTAAGCATCAACAACATCCCAAATTTCTCTTAGTTCGGCGCAATCCATATTGTCAAATCTATTCTTCTGTATGGCAACGCACAACAAATAACGAGCCCGACTCATACCGACATATGCAACTCTTAAATTTTTAAGTATCCTTTCATCTTCACCTGTATATACCACTCCTTTAAATTGTTCTGACAAACGTTCAGACTCATGATGTCCATAATAAAAAGTTTCCAAATAGAGTGTTGATGCATGTGTTTCACCCTTTACTGCATGTACTGTAGCTACCTCTACATCTATGTCCGTTCCATGGTAAATGTTTCCCTGTTCAACAACTTGGGCATTTTGAATCCTATTGCTTATAGCATTAAAAAAATTGTCGGCATCTACGGTTATTTCTTTTCCGCATAAAGGCAATAAAACAGTTGTAATGTATTGATAAATAGTCGTTTTTATATTGGCGACATCATCACCATTACTTTTGACCACGAGCAAAGCCCAATTCATAACTTTATTCAGAAAAATCTCCTTTTGCTCTAAACTATTTTCCGCTAAGAATTCCAATAATGACGTTCTGGTATGACGACGATTACCATTTTTTATATCGCATAAATCCAAAAACTTTAATATACCCTGAATAATAGATGTTGCATAATCTTTAACTGTTCCGTTCGGATTCTTAGGCATAAAGTCATTGAAAGAATCACCTTCCGTTCGGATTCTTACATTTTTTCTTTCAAACGCTGGAAAATACGATTCTATAAATCTCTTTTGCTCACTGCTACCTTTTTTGCCCACCCATCCACATGCTTTAACATTCACCCTGTGTAACGGATCTTTTTGTTTCTCGTTATTTGCGATTTCCAAAACCGAAAGATTACTCATCTCTGGAATTGATGTGATCTTGAGCAATTCTACATATTTAGGAAGAACAGACAAGGGATCCTCATAAGTTATTATGATGGGTTTTATAGAAGGGACGTCCTCATTACCTACAAGTTGACGATTATCTTCCATACATAATGTCCGTAGCGGCTTGGCTATTTTTTCTCCAAAACGGTTACTATTACGTATGTATAATACTTGGTCATCTTTCAATTCCTCATTCTCAACTCCGTCATTCTCTTCCCCTTCAAAGATTGACTGGCAGTAATCTCCAAAACGCTGCACAATCACTTTATTATCAGCAAAAATCTTTTTTATAAATTCAACTTGTTGATTGTCACAATCTTGAATTTCATCTACAAAAAGGTATTTGAATCTCTTGTCTGAGAAACTGCTGAAATTCAGGCTCTTTTCCTGAATATAACGAAATGCCAAATCATAAGCATCATTAAATGACAAAATACCTTCTGTAAACATCTCTTCTTTAAGTTTTACATATTCAGCACCAGCTTCAGTACATATTCCTATCAAACCGGAATTAGTTATAATTTTATCATTAAACCAATCAATTCTAAATGAAAGAATTATTTCTTTTCCTTGACTGTCAATAATTCCATCTCTCTTAGTACGAATTAATGCTTTAATATTTTCTGGAATCTTATTCCAGTCATATTTCCCCAATTGGAAATCATATTTATGAACTCTCTTCCCCTTCCTTTTGATAACCTTAGCGGCCATCAACATATCTACGCCTCCTAATGCTTCTATTTCATCAACTTCAATTAAATGCTCTTTTGAGATGGTACGTGCATATATCAATCCCTTAAGTTTGCTTCCACGAATAGGTAATCTGCCATATTTTTTTAGAAGTACAGCATTGGCCATATCATCATCCACATATGCTATCTGACTCCCATAAAAATAATGTAGAGCAGCCGCTGTAACATATTTGTGAAGAAAGGTCTGGATAGTTCCAAAGAAATTAGGATATCTGAAAAGCACATCTGCCTTTTGTCCAAGCTTTGCCTTTATCTCATCAATGGCGACATTAGTATGTGTTAGCACACACACACCTTTTCCATCAGGTAGTGGCATCTTATTGGCAAGGATAATCAACTTGGCCAACAATGTCGTTGTTTTACCACTTCCAGGGCTTGCCTGAACATAGCAACTATTATTCTCTTTTATGATATCTATCCTAGAAACATCGAACGGTTTCTTCCCTTTCAACAAAATATCATGGGCAATTTTTATTTCCTCGTCAGTAGCAAATGTCATAAGTTTCCCCCTCAAATTTATTCTGTAACGTGCTTTATAGCCTCAACCAAGTACTTCAGATTTTCGTCAGTTTCAACAATGTGTCTTACATCATTCTTATCTATTGTTCCATCACTAACAGGAGGCAAATCTCCAGTAAGCATTCCGGCAAGATACTGTGCTGTAATAGCTTTACTAACTGTTCCTTCGTTTAAAGGCTCAAAAATTCGATATGCTTCTTCTCTTGTTGGTGTATGTCCGTCGGGATAATCAGTTTTAACCTCGCTCCATAAATCCTTCAATACCTCGTCTGTCATTTCTTGTTCCGGGTCGGTTACTTCTTTTTGGGCTGCTTTTATCGCTGTTGCCAACAATCTATACAAACCACTCCCAGCAATCTCATACTCCAATGTCCATGCTTGGGGTAGAAATATTTTTATCCTATCTGCGTTGATATCACTCTCCAGCCGTTTTGTCTTTTCTTCCCTAATCTGCGCCAACATTTTTTCATTCAAGACCGTCTTTTTATCCTCATTCAAGACAGCTTTCATGCGATTTATTGTGTCAACAATAGGCCCGAAGGTTTCTGTTTTGTGCAATCTAACTTCTTTCTCAAAAGCAGATTTACTTCTGAAAACAGAGACCATAGCATCATAATTCACATTTCGTGAGATATTCTCCAATTCAGGTCTTAATGTTTCTTTCAACCAATACTTTGGTGTTTTACGATCATTACAATTATCATCGTAATACTCAAGAGCTCTGACATCAAGGTCTGAAACAACAGCTATGGGCATTCCAAATGATTTACCATCTTTGCGTTTGAATATACTAACATATCTCTTGTACGCTGTACTTCCCACATTCACAACAGATACACCGTGCTTATAAAGATTTTTTTCAATCAATTGAGCTATAGCAGGTATTAACAAGTTCTCAGCATCACCTTCTACCATAATCAGTCCTTTAGCAAAGAACAAGTTGGCCTTTGTTGCATCAAGGAATCGCTCTAGAAATTTATAGTCAGCAGGTTTCATCAATGTATATTCCGAAGACATTGGTAATGCCTCTTTTCCTTTCAGTACAATTAAATTTGCAAGCTTTATCTTTGAAGCCAGCGTAATACTATGAGTTGAAAGAATAAATTGTTCATTTTTCTGTTGCGAAGAAATGTATTCAATCAATCTCAACTGGTATTGAGGATGAAGATGTGCCTCCAATTCTTCCACAAGTGCCAACTTCAAACCTTTCTTTTGGTTGTTAAAAAGTAGCATTTCTGCTGCTATGCATAGAAGGTTTAGCGTGCCAAGTCCCGATTTATTACCCTCCATGACCAGATCGAGTAACCTCAAGATTTCTGTCAACTCCCCTCCGGTTAGTTTAATCTCTGCATTTCTCGGGTCGCCATTCAACAGGAAGTGCTCCCTTAAGAAATTATTGATTTCAACTGTTATACTCTCGCCAGTGCCACCAGCCCGAAAATAGGTCTCTATATCTTTTTTCAGATGCTCGTAGTCTGCCTCTAGTTTGTGCTTTGTGTTGCCACCCTGTGCATTTTTCTGAGTTTTGAACAGTTCGTGTGCACCAAGAATCTGTGCCAACCTTGACTTGTAGCCATGGGTCATGTCTGTAAGAGCATCCCTAAGCGGTTTAAAGTATACGACTTTCAAAAGTTCTCTCGCTTCAGAATCCATTCTATCGGCTTGTCCTTCAATTCCCGCTGAAAAAGTTGGTAGTATTGCATTATCTTTCCGCTTTACATATAACCAAACTTTTAGCAAATATTTTGTCTTATCATCGTTCCACGACAACCATTCCCAAAACAAACCAGAGTCTTGCTCATTTAACCCATCAAATACACATTCTATTTTGAATTCATCTTTTCTATTTCCGTCAGAATCCTGATAGAAATCTTTGTCATCAAACTGGATAAACTCTCCGCTTTGAGTCCTCAGCACATAACGTATGGCATCCACTATGGCTGTTTTTCCGGAATCATTCTCACCGATCAGTACATTCACACCATCTTGAAAATGAACTTCCACCCCTGGTTCATTATCTGCGCCAGTACAATATTTCCTAAAATTCCAAAGTCTGAGTATTGAAAGATACATAGCCTACTAATTATTGCTAATTCATTATTTTGTCCTTTTTATAATTCCTCACTCTTTAGAAAATCATACACATTCACCCATTCCACTCCATTTTCGTCCATGTGGCGTTTTATCAGATCTTCAGTGATGATAATCTTGCGAAAAGAGTCGTCAATTTTCAAGAGACTTGCCATTTCTTGCTTGCGCTTTTCTTCTGTAGGCAATCGATAAGCAGACTGTACATATACACGCTCAGAACCACGGTTGCACACAAAATCAACCTCCAACTGACTTCTACGATATGCTCCGTCTGCATCCTTTACACGGGTAGGCACCACACCCACATCCACTAAATAGCCACGAATACGTAGTTCATTGTATATCAAATTCTCCATCAAATGCGTTTCTTCCACCTGACGGAATCCAATGCGTGCATTTCTTAATCCTAAATCCTCAAAATAATACTTCTGGGGCGTATCGATATACTTGCGCCCCTTGATGTCATACCGTACGCAACGAGTAATGAGAAAAGAATCCTCCAACATTTCCAAATACTCCTTTATAGTATTCTGATTCAGTTTTATTCCTTTCACGCTACGGAATGTATTCTCAATCTTTGAAGGATTGGTCAAGCCACCGATGCACGAAGCTATCACATTCAACAGTTCATCCATCACTTCTACGCCACGAATACGATATCGTTCTTTGATATCAGTCAAGTATGTCTTCTCAAACAATCCTTGAAGATAACTGATTTTCTTCTGCTCGTCCGGTTCGGTGCACACATAAGGAAGACCACCGTAAGTGAGATACTCTTGAAGTGCTTCATATGATTCCATCTCAAGATGGGCCGAACTAAATTCAGCAAACGACAATGGCGTAATATGAATCTCCTCACCTCGGCCTCTAAACTCTGTAATCACATCTTTTGACAGAAAACGGGAGTTAGACCCCGTCACATATACATCCGCATTCTTTATGCTCAGATATGAGTTCAACACATCTTCAAATTCACTTACCAATTGTATCTCGTCCAGTAAAATGTAATACATCTCTTCATCTACTATCCGACTGTCAATATACTCCAACAAGGCGTCCGGATCTCGATACTTCTTGTTTCTGCGATTTTCAAAATCCAACTCAATAATATGGTCTTCCTTAATGCCATTATCTATAAGATAATTCTTGAACAGTACTCTTAGCAGATATGATTTACCTGACCGACGGATTCCCGTCACTATCTTTATCAACCTATTATGCCTGCTTGCAATGAGTCTTTTCAGATGTATATCACGTCTAATCTCCATAATGTATAATATATTTTTGGTCTTATGACCATTTTTCTATTGCAAATATAGATCTTTTGTTTTATCCCACCAAATTACCATAAGATAAAATTTCTTATTGGGTGTGCGATGTAAGGGGGATAATTAAAGTCATAAACGACAAACTCTGATTCCATTAAAGATAATATCTAAAATCGAATCAGAGTTTGTTTGTTAAGGTATGTACAGCAGGTTGAATTCCTTTTTCCGCCGTCGTTCGATGCTGGGTACCACTTTCCCCTTGTAGCATCGGAAAGAGATATACTCATCGTAAATATCCCTGTCACCGGCTTCCAGTTTTTGAACCAGCCTGCTTTTTGGAATTTTTCCATAGCCGACCAGACGGTAATACCCAACATTATATGAAAGGGTCGCAACTAAAAGCGCGTCCTTTCCGAAACGGCTGCACATCCTGCACAGTTTCATCAGATCCGCCCTTAACAAAGAATCCGCCTGCGCCTCGCTCATATCCGGTGTGAACGTCTCGCCCGGCAACAGTTTGTGCCCATACCCTACATAAGGCAGATGATTCCCATGCCAACCTTCATGGCCTTTAATACAGGCGACCGCCTTATTAAAGAGCGAATCCAGAATCTGTTCAGCGGCGAGAGGCGACGAACCGCCACCCTGTGCTTGAACCTCCATGCCACAGCAAGTCAAAATCAGGCATATAGCCATTACTATCATTCGCATACGGAATTCTTTTCAGATTTCGATACAGGCGGTCTTACAATAACGAGTGAATCCCAGACCCAAGGAGTTTCGGAACCGACCACAGGATCTTCTATTTCCTCTCCGGGTTCATCCTTTTTCTCGTTGTTGAAATCAAAGCTGAGCAGGAACAGCTGTTCCGGCTCGCTGTTGTCCTCAAAATAGATGTCAATCGTCTGCTGTTCCTCGCACGCGGAAGTGTAATACAGCCGGAACACCTCCCTGTCAAGCGGATATCGGTCATTGGGTAGCAGCACCATCCCGTCATCCATGCGGAGCGTGCCCTTGCCGTCAGGCTGGAAGTATCGGATGGTATAACGGGCATCGGAGAAGCGGCCTTCACGCTTTAGCTCGCAGCGTATTTCCACGGTCTCACCATTCACTATGCGTGTGGGGACAGGCATCGTTTCCACCGTGAATGGGTAAGCCTGCTGCACGTCCGGTTCATTTTCACAAGACACCAGGGCCATTGCCACCAGTGCCACCAGCATTGCCGCGAAAAATGCGGCCAATGCGTTTGTTATCTTTCTTTTCTTCATATCCAAATTGTTTTAATGATTTTATTATTGTAACTGTTTCATCCGACGGCTCCATCCCTGTTTTGCAGGTATTCGTTCAGGTCCTTGAACCCCTTGTACAGGGCGGAACAGTCCTCTATCCTGTTACCGTAGCGTTTTCGGAGAGCTTCCAGCGTGCGTCGTCCGGCTTCGTCCCGGTCCAGGTAGCAGTTGATTTTCTCATACCTGTCAAGGACGGTAAACGAGCGGTCCAGCAACGCCACCGAGTTCAGCACGAGGTAGTCATCCCCGCATCCCAAGCCCAGCACCATCCACGAGAGATAATCGATAAAACCCTCGAAAAGGTTGCAGGTATCCGAACCGTTGTCTATCAGAGATATGTCCTTCGGGGAGAGGCTGCCCTTGAAGAAACGGTTGCGCAGTTCATATCCGCCGCTGAGATTTCGGAAACCGATGGCGAAATACCGCTTCCCGTGCAGGGAATACCTGACCTCCTCACAATTAGGCAACGCCACATCGCTGCAAATGCCACGCTCCTCCAGATAGCGGAGCAGAACCTTGTTGTACAACGGTCCGAAGCGGATATCCGTCAGGCATTCCTTTTTTCCGGAATCTTCCTTGCCGTTCTCTTTCGGACGGAAGACCGTCTTCCTTTCCGGAGCCAGCCCTCCCCAGGCCCTTGTGATGAATTTCGCCTGCTCCATGAAATCCGTACTGCCGGCAAGTTCACCGGCAAGGGTAAAGATATCACCTCCTTTTCCGGTTCCGAAGTCGTGCCAGACATTCTTGCGGACGTTCACCTGAAACGAGGCGGTCCGTTCCTCACGGTAAGGGGCGAGATACCAACATTCATCCCCACGCTGCCTTTTCGGCTCATGCCCCAGCCGTGCCAGCAATTCCGTAATAGGGATAACCCTTATATCTTCTATATCCATAAGCGATACTGTTTTAATGAATGATGAATTTCAGTCCCAACCCGAATTGTGTCGAGAACACTCCAAGCGAACTGCCCCACAGGGCACGCTCGCGGACGCTTGCAAGCAGCACGATACAATCGGTGATGTAAGTCTCCAGTTCCAGTGTTACCGCCCCTCCATAGACAAAGGCATCCTTGGCGAGCAGCCTTGAACCGTCATGCAATATCCTGCCGCCCCAGTTCACGGTCTCATAGCCGGCCAGAGCCGAGCCGCCGATGGAAAGGAACAAAGTCTTGGAAGGGTCGGACAGGAACTTCAGGTAGTAACCTCCCTCGGCCGTGAACTGCGCACGGGGAAGGGACACATCCCTGTACCCGTAATGCTTTTGCAGGTATTCCGCACCGGCCACCCATCTGTTGGCCCTTTTGGTATATCCCGACACTGCGAATCCCGTATAATAGTTCAACGGTGATTTCGAGCCGTTCACGAATCCTCCACGAAGCTCCACTCCCGTCATTCCGGGGAGGCAGCGTTGGGCGTGCGCCCGCCCTGAGAACAGGGCAAGCGACACGACCGTCACTATGATACAAACAACTTTACGCATGGTCATTTCACTTTAAGTTCATTGATGACTTTAGCCCTCACGATGTCCTCGTTCTCCACAGTGAACGACTGGTGGCGACCACCGCTCTTCTCGTTCAGTTCAACCACCAGCACCTTGTCGGTCGGAATGGTGAACTTGTCAAGGGTGAAGACGGTACGCTCCTCTTTGTTTCCGGCAACCACGGTGGCATAGTTATAGGCACGGAGAGGGAAAATGACCTGCTCCTGAATGGCTGTACGTTTCATCACTTTTTTATCCATAATTTTGAATGTCACGAAATCCACCTCGAAAGGCACATTGGAAGAGTTCCTGATCTGCGTATGGAAATAGAGCAGCCCGTTGTGGGTGTACAGGCCACGCAACAGATACTGGATGCCGAAAGCCTTGCTTCCGATGTGCTTGATGTTTCGTTTGTTGTCCTTATGGATGGACTCCATGATCAGTCGTACCAGCTTCGGTGATTCACAGCCCAACTCCTCCAGATAGATGTCAAGTGCGTTGTTCGGACGGTTCACCTTGCTGCCGTCATGGATAAAGTCTTTCATCTCGACATTCAAAAGCAACGGCTCGTCGGCGTACTTGACATTGAAGGTGTAGAAACTGCCGCTTTCGGTGATGACCGACATGTTGGTCTCGTTACGGAAATCCTTTACCACAGCCTTCACACGGATGACATTCTCCGCGCCGTCAGCCTTGCCTGCCACAAGGTTCGGGGAACCGAGATCCACATAACGCACCGCCGAGGGGAAGATGATGTGGGTCGTCTTGTCGTAGGTCACTTCCAGACCGTAGGGAGGCACCATCCTGTCAAAGGTCAGTTTACGGGTCAGGCCGTGATAGAGGTCGCCGTCTTCCTGCTGCGGATAGAGGTCCTTGACCGGTGTGACAGGGTTTGATACAGCCGATACGGTATCGGTTTCATTCTGTGCGAAAGCACTTGTTGCGCCCAATGCGAGGGCAAGCATTACAAAAATCTTTTTCATACTTCTTGAATTTTAATGGGTCATTATTATTGGTTGTCTTTCTGATAAAGCATCAGGGTATAGCCCGATTTGAGATGCACTTTCTCCTCACGCAATTTCTTGGAAACGTACTGCGACACGCCCTGGATGGCTCCCTTGCCGAGTTCGGAAAGTAATTGGTCTTTTGCTGATTGGTTGGTAATGGAGATGCTCGTACCGAGGTTCTGCCCCAGGTTGGCCGCCACCTCCTTGACTGCGCTCGCCTCCATTGACCCCGGAATGAAGATGCCGTCCTGCCCGTCGTTGTCATACACGGTGAGTTCCACGGGGATGATTACACCGTCATGTTCCAGTTGGACGATCTCAATACCGAGCCTTTCTCCTTGTATGCGTCCTTCACCCGTAACAAGGGAATTTCGCGGAAGGGTGTACCTGCCGACACGCATCGGCTCCAACAGCCTTAGCCTTACACTTTGGCCGCTGATAATGGTCTGGTCGCCATGTACACAGGCACGGATGGTGTTCCTTGCATGTCCGTTTCCGGCGTTTCCCACGGCGGTATGGAATCCCACGTTTCTTGCCTGCTCCAGCCTTGCCAATTGCGTGGAGTCGCTGACGGGCTGAGGTAGTGACGATACCACCGGTGCGGATACCTGTCCCACGGGAACAGCTTTCATTTTCCTGCCGTTGGAAACGCTTTCTGCGTCCTCCCGGCTTGCCGTTCCCGTATTGCCCGGTGTGTATTTGGCAGCCAGCTCGTAGGATTTCTCCAGCAATGCCACCTGCTCCTCGTATGTCATCTGTGCGGGTTGCTGCATAGCGGCAGCCTGCTTCAACTGCTCCACCTCGGCTTTCAACGCCTCCTTTTCGGGGTCTTCCTCCGGAGTTTCATAGAAACTGCCGAGCGTGGCATTGATATCGTTGTAGGCGGAATGGGATGAGGAGAACGTATCGCTTCTCCGATAACTCCCACCGCTACGGGCGGATGTGCCGCCATTTGGATATTCCGGTGCGGATTCAATCTCCACGACAGGAGGTTCCGGTTCATCCGTCATCGCCGAGAAATCCTCCAGCGTGCGCATCTTTTCTTCTTCTTTGCGTCTCATGTCCGCCTGTTCGTAAGCCGTAATCTTGTCTGCCTCGATACCTGCCCCTCTCGGGTCGGGCAGCTCGGTATTGAACCCGGCATTCTTCTCCTTTTCCTGCCTGTCCTCCTCCGACGGGGCGAAAATCCACCACATACAGCCGATGAACAGGAGGAACATCCCGGCAAAAACCAGGTATTTCCTGATTTCCTGCCGCCTCTTCAATTTGTTTGCGTCATTACTCATTGTCTTATCTGTTGAATTGGTTAAAAAATTCTTCCATCTCACGGATTTTCTTATCCGGAAGCGTGTCCGCCGGAACAAAATCTGGGATTTCCAGAGGCTCTATCTCGATGACCTCCTGCCTTGCGTCCTCCCGTCCGATGTCATAAATGGCACGGAAAATCATATAGAAATTCCCGACGGCGAACAGGCCTGCCAGCACCACGACGGTCATCACTCTCTTTTTCGGACTCAGCCCGGCGCACAAGCCGCGCAGTTTTCTTTCGGCCAAATCCCTTGTTTTTGCAAAAATCTTTTTCATACATGCTGAATTTTTAACGGTCATACACTCTTATATCTCTGTTCTCCACCACACGGAAGGCTTCGAGAATGAAGCCGTGCGGATTGTTGTCGCTGCGTGTGGAATTGAGCAGCCTGCCCCGCGTGACGAGGCTGCGCTCCGTCACGCTCTTTTCCCTGATGATGGAAAGTCGGGCATAGGTCACCACCTCATACGGATAGGTGTCGAAGTCGCATTTCACGCTGTCAATCCCGATCCGCTGGTTCATGTTGCCGGAGATGACACGGTTGTAATAGCCCTGCTCCGCCAGGTCCCGGTAATGGGCATACGCGGAACGGTCACTCAGGAACATGGCACGTTGGATATTGCCCTCAATGGCGCTCTTGTCCGGTGAAAGCGTGAAAAACAGCTCGTGGAAACGTCTGACATGCTCCCTCGCCTCCACGGGGCGGTTCTGTTCCAGGTCCTGTGAAAGTGCGAGCATCAGCGATTTACCCTCGTCCAGCACATAGATTTTCTGCCGCTGCGCCTCGGCAAAGCCGTAGGCTTTCCATACGGAGAAGCCCACGAGCAAGGTACAGGCGCAGAGATAGACGATACCGAACAGGCGGAGCTGCCTGAAACTGGTCTCGATATTTTTCAATGATTTGAATTCCATTTTGTAATTGTTTTAGGATGTTATTACTTGATAAGCCTTCCGGCAATGTTGCCCACTGCCGCTCCAGCCGTACCTGCCACGACCGAACCGGTCTTGGATGCCGCCTGTGTCACGTTCTTGCCGTAATTGCCCGCACCGCCTCCGGCCTGGATAATCCAGTTGGCTACTGTCGGGATGGTGAAATACCCGATGATGCCGATAATCAGGAAGGTGATGTAAACCCCGTTGGAGCCGTCCGGGATGAAATTCGGGTCGGCAAGCAGTTCAATGTCCTGCTGTAGCATCAGCACCTGTATCCTTGCCAGCACGCTGCTGAACAGGTCGCTGACCGGAAGCCACAGGTAAATGCTGATATAGCGGACGAACCACTGGCTGAGCGAAGCCTGGAAGCCGTCCCAACAGGAGATGGCGAAGGATATCGGCCCGAGTATCGAAAGAACGACCAGGAAGAATGTCCTGAGCGTGTCAATGACCAGTGCGGCTGCATTGAACATAAGTTCCAGCAGTTCACGGAAAAAGTTCTGCACCGTTTTCTTCATGTTGTACATCGCACGGTCCACATACATTCCGCAGGCTTCTATCGCATCCAATGCTCCCAATTCGTCCAGCTTGTTGTCAAAGGCTTCCTTATCCACCAAGTAAGCCGTTTCGGGATTGCGTTTCATCGCCTCAAACTCCAGCTTGTCCTTCTGTGCCCGGTACTCGTTCATATCGAAAGTCTGGCTTTCCAGAATGGTATGCGTCCCTTTTACGATGGGCGACATGACACTGTTCAGCGTACCCAGCACAAGGGTCGGAAAGAACATGATGCAAAGCCCCAAGGCGAACGGACGGAGGAGCGGGAACACATCCACGGGTTCCGCCCTCGCCAGTGACTGCCATACCCGGTAAGCCACATAGAACAGGGCGCCCAGCCCTGCAAGCCCTTTTGCCACACCCGTCATCTGCGAGCATAGCGGCATCATATCCGTGTACAGGTTTTGCAGGATCTGATGCAGGTTGTCAAAATTTGCTGCCAACAATACCATAAGCATTCGGATTTAGGATTACCAGTAGCGTTCATTGGGAGAACCGTAAAGGGCCATCACGCGGTCAAGGTCGTTCTGCTTCTTGGCACGCAGGTAGGAAACACCGATGTTCTTGTTGGTGTAATACTGCACGAGGCTGCGGTATTGCAGCATGTCGGTGTAGCAGCGGTCGATGATATCCATCCGCTCCTTGTCGTTCATCGACAGGCCGTTTTCATTGACCACCGTCTTCAGGTCATTCAGCAGGTGCGCACTCTCCTCCAGCAGTTTGGTATAGCCGAGGGCGATGGCACTCAGCTCCTCCGGCGTGAAGTACGGGTCACTGAGCATACGCTCGAAGCTGTTCACGTAGATGTCCGTGATATCGCCGACCATCAGGATGGTCTGCTGCACCTTACGTGCGTCACGGACAAGGTTCTTGACCTTTCGGAGACCGTCATAAAATTCCTTTCCCTGCTGGTAGATTTTTACGGTTTCCTGAAAATTGTTGAGCATATTGCTTGCGGTTGAAGACGTATGCACAATGTTTTTCGCGGCATTGATGATGCCTTGGGCAAGATTGGTCGGGTCGGTCACAACCCATTGCGCTTTCGCCGTGAGGCCGGCCAGAAAGCAGCCCATACACAGCATGAAGATTTTCTTTTTCATTGATGTTTCTGTTTTAATTGGTGAATAAAAATCTGTTGAAAGTCAAAGTCCCATTTTCCGTCCTTTGGACGGCGGATTACGCAGGATTTTCCGGTGTGGCTGTTTAGGACGGTTCTCCTTCACCATATCTTCCGACGTGCGTCTGATGGAGGCGAAGACCTCGTCGGCATACGGCCTGCGGCCGGTCATACAGACGAAACGGGCATCCAGCTCCCGGTAAGCCTTCTCCGCCTGGCAGGAGCGTTCCGTGGCGGAAGCGTTCTTGTCAATGCCGTACTTGGCGAGAAAGTCCGGACGGATATGCCGGATGTCGTGGACGGCATCCGGCGAGGCGGCAATCCGTCCCAGTTTTCTCAGTTCCCCATCCAGCATTTCCAGATAGAAATCCGGTAGACGGACTCCGGGGATATTCTCGACCGCCTTTTCAGCCGCCGCGCACATCTCAGCTTCTATACGGGGAATGTTCATCCTGACATCAGGCTCAATGCAGCAGTCATCCCTGTCCATCAGATAGCTTTCGAGCCATTCATAGGTACTGCATTTGTCCTCAATGCCATAGCGCAGCTTGACGTAGGTCGATGGCACCATGCTGTATGAGGCGAGTTCGCATAGTTCAGATACATCCCGGCTCTTTCTCTGGAAATCCAATATTCTTATTGCGGATATTACTTCACTATGTGGCGGGCGTTCAATTCTATTCATCGGATATTTCGTACATCCCCAATCACGCATAATGGTGTACATTGCGAACAAACCATGCACTGATGTGGCTTCCCATGGTGGGATATCCGTCAGTTGAGAGCCGTGTTTCACCATAAATGGAGTATCCGTCAATACATCCATCATATCTACGGATTCCTTGTTCATCGTTGATATGGGAGAAACAAAGGGTTCGGATTTCGCTATCAGCAGGGCGATCTGTTCAATAGCTTTTTCCGAATGACTGTACTCCCGGATAAGCTTTGCAAGTTCCCCGTGATTGTACACACCGGCAAGACGTTTGGCTTTTTGAGCAATCTCCTGCAATTCCCGGTAGTCCGGTTCCCGGAAGCGACCGACAATCCGATGTCTTATCCATTCGGTAAATTTCATGTCTTTCTTGATTTTTGAATGTTACTTACTGTTACGTTTGCTCTCGGCCAGCTGCTTGATGGCAAGTTCTATATTGCCGCCCAGCTTTTCCGTAAGTCGCATAAGTTCAATTTTCTCGGTCTCTTCTGTAGTGTAGCAGACATACTCCTCAAACGATACCTCCGTGGCATAGACAGCCGACTGCGTACCGCCCAGACCGATCCAGACTTCCTTGTATCTCCTGGAAGGGTTGTTCGCCATGTTGATGGAGAGTATCTGCGCCCGCTCCTTGTCGGTCAGGCCGAGCAACGCCTGTATCTCATCGAACTTGTTGACATATTTCCGTTGGTCAAGGAGAATCTTACAGTCGCTGTTGTTGATGATGGTGCCTTTGACGATGGAAGAAGAGATGATGTCCTCGACCTCCTGCGTGACCACCACAGCCTCGCCGAAGAACTTTCTGACGGTCTTAAAGAGATATTTCAGATATTCCGCCATGCCCTCCTTGCTGATGGCTTTCCAGGCTTCTTCCAGCAATATCATCTTACGGATTCCTTTCAGTTTCCTCATTTTATTAATGAAGGTTTCCATGATGATGATGGTCACGATCGGAAACAACACCTTGTTGTCCTTGATATTATCTAACTCAAAGACAATGAAGCGTTTATTCAACAAATCAAGCTGCTTGTCGGAGTTGAGCAGGAAGTCATATTCGCCACCCTTGTAGTAGGGTTCCAGCACATTGAGGAATCCCCACACGTCAAAATCCTTCTCACGGGTACGCTTCTCTTTCAGGATATCCCGGTACTCGTCACGGATGAACTCGTAGAAGAAATTAAAAGAAGGTTTTATGCTGTTGTCCTTGCGTATCTTCTCCAGAAAGAGATTGACGGCATTGGAGAGCGCCACCTCCTCGGCACGTGTCGGCGGCTCGTCGTCACGCTTCCACAAGGTGAGGATAAGCGTCTTGATGGACTCTTTCTTCTCGATGTCAAAAACACCGTCCTCCACATAGAAAGGATTGAAGGCGATGGGATTATCCTCCTCGTATGTGAAGTAGATACCGTCCTCGCCGTGTGTACGCGCATGGATAAGGCTGCACAGTCCCTGGTAGGAGTTGCCGGTATCCACCAACAGCACATGTGTTCCTTGCTCGTAATATTGCCTTACCATGTGGTTGGTAAAGAAGGACTTGCCCGAGCCGGACGGTCCGAGGATAAATTTGTTCCTGTTCGTGATTGTGCCGTTCTTCATCGGCAGGTCGGAGATATCCAGATGGACGGGCTTTCCGGTCAGGCGGTCCACCATGCGGATTCCGAACGGGGAAAGGGAGTCCTTGTAGGAGGTTTCCCCGACGAACAGGCACAGGGCCTGTTCGATAAAGGTGTAGAAACTTTCCTCGGAGGGGAAATCACCGGCATTGCCGGGTATCGCCGCCCAGAACATGGTCGGCACGTCCACCGTGTTGTGGCGTGGCTTTGCCTCCATCAACGCCAGCTGGCTGCCCACATCGTTCTTGATGCGTTTGAGCTTTTTCCGGTCGTCGCTCCACGCCATGACATTGCAGTGCGCACGGATGGAGGTCAGCCCCTT
>ERZ780135.680-NODE-680-length-20099-cov-6.160796_pt1 | contig 20099 bp, 16 predicted proteins | sample MGYA00511946_ERZ780135 | MGnify/ENA primary metagenome ERZ780135 (study PRJEB29588, sample SAMEA2151034) | human gut metagenome | biome: human gut; feature: human-associated habitat; material: faeces | place: Denmark | collected 2008/2010 ... | reverse complement strand
TTTTGGGGGTCATCTTCCTCCGTTTTTTAGGGGTCACTTTAACCGTTTTTTCCAATTAAAGCAACAATCATCTTCGGGAAAGAGGCCGTAGACCAATTTCACGATATAAATTATATACCTTCTGACGACTGGATAAAGAACCATTCCGGATTGGTAGTGGAAAAAGAATTCAAGACTCCAAATGAATATGAAGCCTATTTACATGGATTATCGGATGCAAACGGTTGGGAAGATTATCAGGTGATAAAGCAAATTGAAATACCTCGTTTGGTATGCAAAAAGTGCAAAGGCCATGATGTCGCGTGCGATGCCCGCATCAACCCTAATTCTGGTGCAATACTAACCATCTTCGATGAGATGGATGGAGCATGTGAAAAATGCGGAGAAGTCGAATTGATGGAACCCGAGGGCCAAAATCTTCCGGATACGGCAACGACAAAATAGCTATAGGTACTCCCATAAGAAAGGGCGGTTCCACTCGTATTTTAATTCTCATATTATGATTCCCATACAAAAATTCAGAAAACAGAAGAAAATAGCGGCTATTCTGGAATACACCCCTTGCCACACGGAACGCAAAGCCTTTGAGCAATATCTGTTGGCCGTCCGCAAGGATAATACCGAGAAAATCGCCTATTTAGAGAGTTTCGGCGACAGCCCTCAGCGAATCATTAGAAATGTATGCACCTACGAACGGGGCCTGCTTTTTGGCTACACCGACAAAAGGTTCGATGAGCATGGCTGGATTCGAGGGATGCTTCCCATAGTCGAACGTATTGAATTGGGGATGTTAAATACTATTTTCATTGGACAGGCGGTAAACGGTATGTATGCCATTGCGATAAATTGGTGTACCGGTCACGCTGGCGGTGGCAGGCATCCATCAGTTTGGGATGAACCGATCGCCGTCTATAAAGACGCGATAAAAAAGGGAATTACCGAATTGGAGAAAAAGTATGCGTATGCATGGGAACACACCTCCGACAGTAGCAACTACAACAAACAAAAAATCTGTCACCTCCGTGACAAACTCAAAGAAATTAGACTGCAATATTTGGAACCCAAACAGCTATCCCTTTTCGATGTGACTCTTTTTTGAATAAGATAACACAGGCACGGTCAAAATGGCCGTGCTTTTCATATTTACCTAAAAAATACAATTATGTCAACAAGAAGCGAAAGAAAACAAAACAGAATTGACCGCTACAACGAACTGGCTCGTAAAGCGGAAACAAAGTCGATCGAAGCGTTCGAACATTCGAACAGTATCGTGAAATGTATCCCTATGGGCCAACCGATTCTGGTAGGACACCATTCTGAGAAAAGACATCGCAGGGATTTGGACAAAAGCTGGAATGCTTTGGGAAAATCAGTTCAGGAAAGCGAGAAAGCAGAATATTATCGCAAAAAAGCAGAGGCCGCAGAAAACAACAATGCGATCTATACCGAAGACGAAGACTCCGTAGAACGGCTGGAGGAAAAGATCGCACGGCTCGAAAAATTGCAACAGGCGATGAAAGATCGGAACAAAATCGTGAGGGACAAGAAACTCACGGAGGAAGAAAAGATCGCCAAGCTCATTGAAACCGGAATGACGGAAAAAGCGGCTCAAGGTCTGATTGTCCCCGATGTATGTAATGACATCGGCTATGCTGCGTGCTATCTGACAAACAACAGTGCGACTATCCGCAATGCAAAAAAACGCCTCGAAAGAGTCAAAAGACTCAAATCCCAAGAAGAGAAGACATACGAAGTGAACGGAATCCGCGTTGTCGAGAATCCCCAGGAAAACCGCTTCCAAATATTCTTCGTGAAGAAACCTGCAGAAGAAATTCGCCAAAAGCTACAACATGTAGGTTATCGGTATTCCTACGGAAATGGTTGCTGGCAGTGTTACTTGAAAAGATGGAATATCGAGGCCGGAAAACAGATACTCATGTCTCTCGGCAATGACTAAAATATATTCTATCCCTGTTAGCCTAAATAGCGTAATCAACAAGGTTGCTGTTTGTTGATGAATTTTTGATGTACGGATATGTAATGTGCTGATATACTATGCATATGACAATCATATATTGTTTGTTATATGGGTGTATTGGCACTTACAAACAATATGATAACATTTACATTTTTCCAAAGCAAAATCACCTTGTCTTTCGCACTTTTCCAAAAATGCTTCTCGGAATCTGCTGCAAAGACATTGGATTCGCTTGGAAAAGTGTTGTATAATGGTTGTGATTCGTTTGAAAAAGTGTAGAACTGTTATATTGTACTTGTTTTAGCCATCTCTTCTAGTTTTGAGATTTTCCCTTTTAATACATCATTAAATAGATAGAAAGTAATATCTTTGCATATTATATGATAGGTTGACTATGGCTAAAAATACAATGGGGACTAAGCTGCCCCGAAAATTGATGCAGAAGATGTCGATTGTGGGAGAACAGATTAAACTAGCTCGTTTGCGCAGGAATTTGAGTGTGGCTCAGATTGCGGAACGCGCTACTTGCTCTCCTTTGACTGTGTCCCGAATAGAGAAAGGTGCATCAACAGTAGCAATCGGAATCTACTTGCGTGTGCTGTATGCTTTGCAACTTGACGATGATATTCTGTGGTTGGCCAAAGAAGACAAATTGGGAAAAGCTTTGCAGGATTTGAGTTTGAAGACAAGGAAACGAGCTTCAAAAAAGGTATAGATGCGTATGTTCTCCTATACATTAATTGTAATTTGTTCTGTTGGGATAAAAAACATGGTTTTAAATTTTGTGTTATGTAGTAAAAACATTATGTTTGCAATGCATAATAAATAAGGCGTATGAAATTCGTTGATAGAATAGATGAAGCAGCACGACTGAAAGATGCTCTTGCGAGAGAGAAATCCTCGTTAGTCGTGATGTACGGTCGCAGACGGCTGGGTAAGTCAACGCTCATTAAAAGGGTGTTGTCAGAAAATGATGTTTACTTCCTTGCTGACCGTTCTGAAGGGCAACATCAGAGAGTATTGCTAGCAAAAGTAATAGCACAAGTGTTCCCGGATTTCGACAAACTGACATATCCGGATTGGGAATCTATGTTTCGCGCGGTCAATTATCGAACAGACAAGCGTTTTACTTTATGTTTGGATGAGTTTCCGTATCTTGTAGAGCAATCTTCTGAACTGCCGTCTGTGCTGCAAAAACTGGTTGATGAAAAGCAGTTGAAGTATAATCTTGTGCTTTGCGGTTCGTCACAAAATATGATGTATGGATTGTTTCTTGATTCTACTGCACCTCTCTATGGTCGTGCTGATGAGATCATGAAACTTGCACCGATACGTTTGCCATATATTCAAGAGGCTTTGAGCCTTGATGCGATGAATGCCATTGAAGAATATGCTGTTTGGGGAGGTGTGCCGCGTTATTGGGAACTAAGGGAAAACCAAAATTCACTTAATGATGCTTTGTGGCACAATATCCTTTCTGTAAATGGGACTCTTTACGAAGAACCGATAAAATTGTTTCAGGACGATGTAAAGGATATTGTTAAGACTTCGACGATAATGTCTTATATCGGTACTGGCGCAAATCGGCTTTCTGAGATTGCCGCAAGATGCAATGAGCCTGCAACCAACCTGTCGCGTCCATTGAAGAAACTTATTGATCTCGGATTTTTGGAGAAAGATGTTCCGTTTGGGATTGATGAAAAGAATGCGAAAAAGAGTCTTTACAAGATAGCCGATCCGTTTATGGCGTTCTACTATCAGTTTGTTGTTCCTAATCGTTCGTTCATTGAACTTGGTCGTCGTTTACCCATAGAACAGGCTCTGACTGCTCATTACTCTGAGTATGTGAGTATGCAGTGGGAAAAACTGTGTCGGGATGCTGTCACAGGAAATCTTGTTAATGGAGTAGTTTATGGAAAAGCAAAACGTTGGTGGGGCTCTGTTCTCAATGAGGATAAGAAGCCGGAACAGGTCGAGTTCGATGTAATGGCTGAATCGCTTGATAAAAAGTCTCTGTTGGTCGGAGAATGCAAATGGACAACAGGAGAGAATGACAAACAGCTAACTGCTGCACTTCTCCGCAAAGCTAATCTGCTGCCGTTTGCTAAGAACTACACCATCGTTCCGGTGCTGTTCTTTAAGAACGCTCCGAAAGATGATGCTGGGAATGCAATGTTGCCGGAAGATGTTGTTGAGTTAATGAAATAAAGGAATCTCAAATCCACTATTTGACAGAGTTATTAGATGGCAAAAAAAACAATAAATAAAGAACTTACAGGTGCACAGGACTTATATAATTTTTTGTTTGAGGCCTGTAATATAATACGCGGTCCTGTAAGCCAAGATAATTTTAAGGATTATATCACGCCTTTGCTTTATTACAAGCGGATATCTGATGTCTATGATGAAGAAACAGAAGAAGCTTTAATATCAAGTGGTGGTGATAAGGAGTATGCATCTCTGCCAGAGCAACATCGTTTTGTTATTCCTGATGGTTGTCATTGGCAAGAAGTCCGAGAGCGTACAGAAAATTTTGGAGCTGCCATAGTCGGTGCTATGAGGCAGATAGAGATAGCAAACCCAGATACATTGTATGGGGTGCTATCTATGTTTTCATCTCAGAAATGGACTAACAAAGCAATTCTCAATGATAGCAAGATTCGTGACCTGATAGAACATCTATCAAAACGAAAACTTGGTAATAAGGATTACCCTGCGGACTTAATGGGTGATGCTTATGAAATATTATTGAAGAAGTTTGCCGATGATAGTAAGGCTCAAGCTGGAGAGTTTTATACTCCTCGTTCTGTTGTGAGATTATTAGTGCATATTCTCGATCCGCAACCGGGGGAAACTGTATATGATCCTGCTTGTGGTAGTGGAGGAATGCTTATCGAAGCTATACGATATATGCACGATGATTCTCTTTGCTGTGGAAGTATATTCGGACAAGAGAAGAATGTCGTGAATGCGGCCATTGCTAAAATGAATCTATTCCTTCATGGTGCATCTGATTTTAATGTAATGCAAGGCGACACATTGAGGGACCCAAAAATTCTTCAAGGTGGTAATATCGCCAAATTCGATTGTGTTATAGCAAATCCTCCATTTTCTCTTGAAAATTGGGGAGCAACAGAATGGAGTTCAGATAAATATAAGCGCAATATATACGGTACACCGAGTGATAGTTGTGGCGATTATGCATGGATTCAGCACATGATATGTTCTATGGTTTCAGGGCAAGGTCGTATGGCTGTTGTAATGCCACAAGGAATTTTGTTCCGAAATCAAGAAACTGAAATACGAAAGCAGTTAGTCGAAAGTGATTTGATTGAAGCTGTTGTGACTTTAGGAGATAAATTGTTTTATGGTACTGGACTTTCACCGTGCTTTTTGATAATACGAAGAATGAAACCGGCTCATCATTCCGGACGGATTTTGATGATAGATGGTTCCAAAATTCTAACTCAAAAGAGAGCGCAGAATATTTTAGAAGAGAATGATATAGATAGGTTATATTCACTTTATCAAAATTACTCCGATGAAGAGGACTATTCTCGAATCGTTACATTGCAGGAGATAAGAGATAAAGAGTATAATCTTTCGCCCAATCGCTATGTGGTTTACCACAAGGAGGAAATTCGTCCTTATGCGGAAGTGTTGGCTGAGTTCAAGCACGCATATGAAGAGGTAAAGCGGTTGGAGGAAGAATTTTCATTACTCATTAACGCATAATCAATATGGCAGAAAAAGTAAAACAATATCGTCATCCGGACGACCCTATTACGCTCGATGAACTTAAAGGTTTTCTTTGGGCAGCTGCCACTCATTTGCGTGGCCAGATTGATGCGGCTGGATATAAAGAGTATATTTTCCCTTTGCTTTTTTTTAAACGCATTTCCGATGTTTATGATGAACAGTTTGAAGGTTTTGTGTGTGAAGGAGGAGTTGAGTATGCAGGTATGCAAGTAGAAGATCTCCCCATCCGTATTCCTGATGGTGCGCACTGGAGAGATGTTCGTGAGGTGACGGAAAATGTTGGTAATAAATTAGTCGAAGCATTTATTGCCATTGAGCAAGCCAATCCTGCTAAGGAAATGGATGGTAGAAAAATCGGAGGATTAGAAGGTATTTTCGGACCTAAGGATGGCTGGACCAATAAGGCGAAGATGCCTGATAATATCATTACTTCGTTGATTGAGGATTTTTCTAAATATACGTTGAGCCTAAAGGCTTGTCCTGCCGATGAGATGGGGCAGGCATACGAATACCTTGTTGGAAAGTTTGCCGATGATGCCGGAAATACTGCTCAGGAGTTCTATACGAATAGAACAGTCGTTCAACTTATGGCTGAGATACTGCAGCCACAACCGAATGAAAGCATTTATGACCCAACTTGTGGTTCCGGGGGTATGTTGGTTAAATGTTTAGACTATCTTCGCAACAAAGGTGCAGAGTGGCAGAGTGTACAGGTGTTCGGACAAGAGGTGAATGGCTTGACTTCTTCTATTGCACGAATGAATCTTTATTTGAATGGAGTTGAAGATTTTTCGATTGCATGTGCAGATACGTTGGAGCATCCTGCATTCTTGGATGGCAGCCATCTTCGTAAGTTCGACATTGTTCTGGCAAATCCTCCTTATTCAATCAAAGAATGGAATCGTGAAAAATTCATGAATGATAAGTGGGGACGTAATTTCTTGGGAACACCTCCTCAGGGAAGAGCTGATTATGCATTTCTTCAGCATATCATAGCTTCAATGAATGAAACTCAGGGAAGATGTGCGATTCTTTTCCCCCATGGTGTACTATTTCGTGATGAAGAATTAGAATTACGAAAGAAACTCGTTGAAATGGATATACTTGATTGTATAATAGGTTTGGGAGCAAACTTGTTTTATAATTCTCCTATGGAAGCTTGCATATTAATATGTAACTGCTCAAAGGCTAATAGCAAAAAGAATCGAGTTTTGATGATAAATGCTGTGAATGAAGTTACAAGAAAAAATGCAGAGAGTATGTTGTTGGCAGAGCATATACAAAAGATTGTAAATGCATACCAGCAAAATAGAGAATTGGATGGCTTCTCAAGAATTGTAAGTAATGATGAAATTAGAGAAAAGAAGTTTAATCTGAATATATCATTGTATGCATATCAAAGTGTACTACAGGATGCACTTACTGTCTCTAAAGAGGATGCTATAAATGTTTGGATTTCCTCTCATAGTCAATGTATAAATGAAATGGATGAGTTAATTAAGTTGATTAAATAGTATGGGTGTAGTAAAATTAGGTGATGTCGCTCGTGAAAGTCGACTTAAATGGACAAAAAGTAAACAGGATGTTCCTATAGTTGGTTTGGAACATCTTATCCCTGATGAAATACGTTTTGATGCATATGATATAAATACAGATAATACTTTTTCAAAAAGGTTTGTAAAGGGACAAGTCTTATTTGGTAGACGTCGAGCTTATCAACGTAAGGCTGCAATTGCTGAATTTGATGGTATATGCTCAGGCGACATAACTGTAATAGAAGCAATAGAAGGGAAAATGGTGCCTGAGTTATTGCCTTTCATAATTCAAACACCTGTATTTTTTGATTATGCTAATAGAGGCTCTGCTGGATCTCTATCACCTCGTGTAAAATGGGAGCATTTGGCTGATTATGAGTTCGAATTACCTCCATTAGAGGAACAAAAAATTCTTGCTGATAAATTATGGGCAGCCTATCGATTGAAGGAGGCCTATAAAAAGCTACTTGATGCCACTGATGAAATGGTGAAATCGCAATTTATCGAGATGTTTGGAAATCCTCTTTCTTCAAAACAGAAGAATGAGTTGAAGAGGTTAGGACAATGCTGTATTATTAATCCAAGACGACCTAACATTGCTCTTTGCGACACAGATAAAGTCTCTTTTATTCCTATGCCGGCGGTAAGTGAGGATGGATATTTGGTAGATATGGCTGACGAAGAATATGGAAAAGTAAAAAAGGGCTTTACATATTTTGAGAATAATGATGTCTTGTTTGCCAAGATTACACCTTGTATGGAGAATGGGAAAGGTGCTATTGCTTATGGACTTACAAATGGAATAGGAGTGGGATCTACAGAATTTCATGTATTGCGGCCAATTAACGGAATATCTAGTCCTTATTGGCTGTTAACATTAACACGAATGCCTATATTTCGTGAGCGTGCTGCAAAAAATATGTCTGGAACAGGCGGTCAGAAAAGAGTTAGTGCTTCATATCTGAACCATTTTATGGTTGGGTTGCCTGCGATAGAGGAACAAAGGCGTTTTGAAGCAATATATAGACAAGCCGACAAATCAAAATTTGAATTGCGTAAATCAATAGATGCAATAGATAAAGTAATTAAAAGTTTAATTAACAATTAAAATTATAGCCATATGATTGACAGAACAGTAAAATTTCCCCAAATAGGTGATGTGTCAAGTACACAATCGTATGTGCTTGTTGGGGCGAATGGTAGTGGAAAAAGTCATTTGGGAGCATGGATTGAAAAAAATAATGATAAAGTTTTACGTATCTCTGCTCAACGTGCATTATCTATTCCTGATACTATTAACATTATAAATGAAGAGGCTGCATGGAAAAATATATTCTATGGCAATCCCACTCAAACAGATAAAGGTTATAAATGGAAGTGGGGAAAAGAAACATCTACACTAGTAAATGATTATGAAAGTGTTTTATCAAGTGTCTTTTCTAGGGAGACTGATGAACTTCGAGTATTTAAGGATTTGTGCGATAAAGGGGATAAGCCCAATAGATATGAGACAATAGTTGAAAAAATCAAGATGATTTGGAACCAAGTATTACCACAAAGAGAGCTTGTTCTAGAGAAATTTGAAGCAAAAGCAAAGTACAAAGAGGAGTTATATAAGGCAGGTTCTATGTCTGATGGAGAAAGGGTTTGTCTCTATCTTATTGCGCAATGCTTAATAACTCCTGATGATTATATTATTGTTGTTGATGAACCGGAAATTCACCTTCATACATCTATAATGAAAAGGCTTTGGGGTGAGATTGAAAGGTATTGTCCCAATAAGACTTTTGTTTATATAACCCATGACTTAAATTTTGCAACCTCAAGGAAAACAGCAACCAAGATATGGGTGCAGTCATATGATGGACATGATAGTTGGGAAATTTATCAGATAGAAGATAATGATGACATTCCAGAAGCTCTTTTCTTGGAAGTATTAGGTACTAGAAGTCCCATTCTGTTTGTGGAAGGGGGAAAAACTAGTTATGATTTGCCTTTATATAAAGAAGTTTTCGGTAATTATTTGGTCATCCCATGTGATAATTGTCGAAAAGTTATAGAGTTGACAAAGGCATTTAATAATGAAAAAGTAAAGTCTTTGCACACATATGATGTAAAGGGGTTAATTGATCATGACTTTTTAGCTGATATTGAGAAAGATAGTTATCTAAAACAGAATATATATACATTGGATGTGTTAGAAGTGGAGAACTTATTTCTCATAGAACCTTTGATTAAACTTGCGGCCAAGCAAATAGGTGATAATGAGAATGAAGCATTTCAAAAAGTAAGTGATTTTCTTTTTGAACAAATGGAGCAAGGTAAATATGACATAGTCAACTCTATTTGTATAAAAGAAATAAGACACAAACTAAATTGTTTTTCATCTAAAGGCAATAAAGGCGAAGATATACAAAACGACTTAAATAATCATATTTCTGAAATTGATGTAAATGCGATATTTGTTCAGACTGAAACAAATATCTCAGATATTATTGCAGAAAGGGATTATAAAAAAATGTTGAATGTGTTTAACCATAAGGGAATGTGTCAACGAGTTACTGGTATAATCGGTCTTAAAAAGAAATATCCGCAAGTAGTACTTGATTTGATAAAAGGAGAAAAACGAGATGAGATTATAAGTGCATTATTGGGATACTTGCCAAAGATTGATTGAATTTAAGTTATTCCCTTAGAATAAAGAGCTTAATAAACGGCTAGAATAGATAGATACGTTGATACTGCAGCTTAATTGGATAACTAATTTATTAATAATATGATAGAGAATCTGATTAATGACATAGAGCAGGCTATGCTGGGAGTTTTAAACAACGAGCAAATGAGTCAATTGCGAAAGGTATTGGATTATACTTTTCGTGATATCAACGTATCTTCTAAGAACAATGAAGAGTGTAGTGGAAATAGTGAGTTGATAGATATCTTTTTATCGGCCAAAAGAGTTGAAGGATGTTCGGATAAGTCGATGCCACTATTATCGAAGTACGTTAAATAATGCAATCAGGAAAATAGGAAAAAATATTCGTCATATTACGACGGATGATTTGCGTAGTTATCTAAATGACTACCAACTAACAAGTGGGGCAACAAAGGTTACGGTAGACAATATACGTCGCATTTTGTCAAGTTTCTTTTCATGGCTTGAGGATGAAGATTATATTGTCAAGAGCCCGGTACGTCGGATTCATAAAGTAAAAGTCGGGAAAACAGTCAAAGAAACATACTCCGATGAAGCTTTGGAACAAATGCGAGACCATTGCGAAGGCATTCGCGATTTAGCCTTGATAGATTTGTTAGCTTCTACTGGTATGCGTGTCGGTGAGTTGGTCAAACTTAATAGGAACGATATAGATTTTGAAAATAGGGAATGTATCGTTACCGGTAAGGGAGATAAACAACGCCGAGTTTATTTCGATGCTCGTACAAAGATACATTTACAACGTTATTTTGCAGAGCGGATAGATGATAATCCGGCTCTGTTTGTCTCGTTATTAGCACCTTATGACCGCCTACAGATAAGTGGCGTGGAAATTCGGTTACGTCGATTGGGACGTGAATTGAATATTCCTAAGGTACATCCTCATAAATTTCGTCGAACGTTGGCAACAATGGCGATAGATAAAGGTATGCCTATAGAGCAGGTGCAGCATCTCTTAGGGCATCAAAGTCTTGATACAACATTGCAATATGCTATGGTGAATCAGACAAATGTAAAAATGTCTCACCGTAAATTTATTGGATAGTATGTCGCAATTTATCGAGATGGTGGGTGATCCAAGAAACAACCCGAAAGGCTGGCCAACAAAAAGACTTTCAGAATTGGCAGAATATTCCATAGGCTTAACTTATAAGCCCGAACAAATTTGTGATGATGGTACCATTGTGCTTAGGTCTGGTAACATACAAGATGGGAAAATATCCTTTTCAGATATTGTCAGGGTTAATGCGCCAATCAAAGAAAGCCTCTTCGTGAAAGAAGACGATATCCTGATGTGCAGCCGTAATGGAAGTGCTTCACTTGTAGGTAAAGTGGCTATGATTCCCGACATTAATGAACCAATGACTTTTGGTGCGTTCATGACTATAATACGTTCTGCCGAGGCAAAATACTTGTACCTCTATTTCCAATCTCAAGATTTCAGAGAACGTGTTAGTGAGGGAAAGTCCTCAACAATGAACCAAATCACGCAAAAGATGCTTGATAAAGTCGAGGTTCCCTTCCCCGACAAAGATGTTCGAGAGACTTTATCGGCCATCGCCTCTCAGGCAGATAAATCAAAATTTGGCGACTTCAAATCGCAATTTATCGAGATGTTTGGAACCGTTGAGAATAATACCCATAACTTTCCAATTATGACTATTGGTGAGTTTGCAAATTGTTTTGCTGGAGCAACTCCAAGCACATCTCATCCTGAATATTGGGAGAATGGAAGAATAAGATGGATGAGTTCTGGCGAGGTACACAAAGGTCATGTAGAAGATACAGATTCTCGCATTACTGAGCTTGGATATAAGAGCGCAAGTACAAGGATGGTTCCAATACATTCTATTGTAATTGCTATCGCTGGTCAAGGTAAAACTCGTGGTACTGTGGCTATTACAGAAGTTGATCTGTGTACAAATCAGTCTTTGTGTGCTATTGTACCCGACGAGCGTGTAAACTACTCATATCTTTACCATAATCTTCAGGGGAGATATCTCGAACTTAGAGGTCTGTCTGGAGATGTTAATGGTAGAGGAGGTCTTAACTTGAAGATAATCCAAAAGATTCCTGTTATACTGCCTCCAATAGAGAAGCAACAACAGTTTGCATCCATTGCCCAACAAGCCGATAAATCAAAATCTGTCATTCAAAAAGCTTTAGTATATTTGAATGACATACAGAGTGACGAATTAAGGAAAATCGCTTAATTATTAAATTGATAACAATAAAAATCATAGATATGTTTAACGAAGACAATACAGTGGAGCAAATGCTCATAGAAGCTGCAACCCAAAGTAGTTGGCAGTATGTAAAGTCACAGGATATACCTCGTAGTTCTGATTCTGTCCTTGTTGAATCATGGCTATTGGAAGCTCTTGTCAGGTTAAATCCAATAACACGTCAACAAGCGGAGCAAGTTATTTATAAACTCCGTGCTGCTATTACTTGTGGAGGTAATTATGATGAATTGGTGACTGCCAATGACCGTTTTCGTACATTGTTATTTAATGAAAACACAGAGCCTTTTGGAAAGGATGGTGAATATATACCTATCAGATTCTTTAGCGAAGATGCGGTCGAAGATTATTGTGTAGTGACCAATCAATGGGAGTTTCCACGTAGTTCTGTTGAAGGAGGTAAACGTTTGGATTTGGTTTATCTGATAAATGGAATTCCGGTTTGTGTTGGTGAAGTAAAATCTCCTGTTCGTCCTCAGATAACATGGGCTGACGGAGCCATTGATATGCTGCATTACGAAAAGAGCATTCCAGAAATGTTTGTTCCGAATATATTAACCTTTGCTACAGAAGGCAAAGAACTTCAATATGCCGGCATCTGTGCCCCTGTTGACAAATGGGGACCTTGGTTTAAAGATGAAAGTCGTCAGCATGGTACAATAGAGTCGGTTAAAAGTAACGTAATGGGGTTGGTTCAACCAAACCGACTGCTTGACATATATCGTTACTATAGTGTTTTTACAGGAACATCATCAGGCAAAAAAATAAAAATAGTTTGCCGTTATCAACAATATCTAGGTGGTGAAGCTATTGTTCAGCGTGTCTTAAACACATATCGTGAGAAACAAGGTCCGAAGAAAGGTCTTATTTGGCATTTCCAGGGTTCGGGAAAATCATGGTTGATGGTATTCGCTGCCCAAAAATTACGTTTGCAGAATGAATTACATGCTCCCACTGTTGTTATCGTTGATGACCGTATTGATTTGGAAGATCAGATAACGGGCGATTTTACTCGTGCTGATATTCCCAATATAGAACCTGCAAAGACAAAAGAAGAGTTAGTTGCATTTTTCAAGCAGGATCAGCGCAAGATTTTGATAACGACAATTTTCAAGTTCGGAGATGTTGATAGTGTACTGAATGAAAGAGATAATATCATTTTATTGGTAGATGAAGCACACCGAACTCAGGAAAAGGATTTAGGACAAAAAATGCGCAGTGCACTACCTAATGCATTTTTCTTTGGCCTTACCGGAACGCCTATCAATAAACGAGATAAGAATACTTTTCAATCTTTTGGAGCTGATGAGGATTTAGAGAAAGGTGGATATATTTCAAAGTATACTTTCCAAAATTCTGTTGAAGATGGAGCTACGCTTGAATTGAATTTCCAAACAGTGCCGGTAGAGATGCATCTTAACGAAGCTCAATTACAAGAAGAGTTTGATGAACTGACCGATCAAATATCAGAGGAAGAAAAGAACGAATTAGTAAAACGAACTTCTGTTGAAGCATTTTTTACAGCGGAGAAGCGAATTAACGATGTCGCACGTTATATTGTAAATCACTTCAAAGAGTATGTAGAGCCCACTGGAATGAAAGCTCAAGTCGTGGTATATAACCGAGACTGCTGTGTGAAATATAAGAAAGCGATTGATGCTCTTTTGGGTTCGGAAGATGCAACCACTATCGTTATGCATACGGCTGGCGATAAAGCTGATGAGTATAAGGCATACTGTCGTGATAGAGAACAAGAAAGAAAACTTCTTGACCAATTCCGTGATCCATTGTCACCGATTAAAATGGTGATTGTCACTTCAAAGCTGTTGACAGGTTTTGATGCTCCAATTTTGCAATGTATGTATCTTGATAAACCAATGAAGGATCATACGTTGTTACAAGCTATTTGCCGTACGAATAGAAAGTACAATGTTGATAAGAAATGTGGTCTGATTGTAGATTTCGTTGGTGTATTTGATAATGTAGCCAAAAGCCTTGCTTTTGATGAGGAGACGGTAAAAACGGTTGTAAAGAATATTGATGAGATAAAAGTGTTGATACCTCAATTTTTGCAAGAGTGTATTGACTTTTTCCCTGGTGTAGACCGGACAATCGGTGGTTGGGAAGGTTTGCAAGCTGCCCAGCAATGTTTACTTGATGAGTCTACAAAAACGAATTTTGCAAAACATTTTTCACGATTGGCTAAAGCTTGGGAAACAGTAAGCCCGGATGCAATGCTGGCTGCTTATCAGGCGGATTATACTTGGCTGGCTCAGGTATATCAAAGTGTACGTCCTGTTAGTACCGGAGGATCACTCATATGGACTTTATTGGGTGCTAAAACCATTGAAATCATTCATCGTAACATTGATACAATTGATATTGGGACTCCACTTGAGGATCTTGTGGTAGATGGAGATGTAATTGATATGGTGTTGGAGCAAGCCAAAGACAATCCTAAAAAGATATTGGAAGTGGAAAAAATGCTTCGTTTGAGGTTAGGAGAGCATCATGGAGACCCTAATTACAAGGTATTTGCTGAGAAGTTGGATGAACTGCGCCGTCATATGGAGGAGAATCTTATAACTAGTATTGATTTCCTCCGAGGATTGCTCACCCTTGCCAAAGAAGTGCTTGAAGAAGAAAAAAACTCAAATCAACCTCTTGACAAGAGGGAACAAGCTAAAGCTGCTCTTACGGAGTTGTTTGAATCAATTAAAACTGAGGATACACCTATCATTGTAGAACGTGTAGTTGCTGATATTGATGAAAATGTAGTAGCTATTGTACGTAAGTTTAAAGATGCTTTTAAAAGCATTACAGCTCAGCGAGAGATAAAAAAGAAACTACGTTCTATTCTGTGGGTTAACTACCAGATTAAAGATCAAGAAGTTTTTGATAAGGCTTATCAGTATATTGAGATGTATTACTAATCGGTTGATAAAATGAATTTGTTATGGCTGTTGAATCACACGATAAGAAACTTGATGACCTCCTAAAAATGGTTGAAGAAGGTAAGGCTCAATTACCCGACTTTCAACGTAGTTGGGTTTGGGATGACACGAAGATATGTAAACTAATAGAAAGTATCACATCTGGTTTCCCAATGGGTGCAGCGATGTTTTTGGCTAATGGTGGTGAGCATATCCGTTTTAAGTATCGCACATTTGAGGGAGTGAATTCTATATCAGAAGTTACACCTGAGTGGCTTGTGCTCGATGGACAACAGCGACTCACAACCTTATATCAGGTCTTGAAGAGTAAGAAAGCAACTAATACTCGATTAGAGACCAATCGAGATACAATTATCAAACGCTATTATTATCTAGATATTCGTAAATGTCTAGACTCTACTGCGGACAGATTGGAAGCAATCATATCTGTATCAGAGAAGAAACAGCTTACAACAAATATTGGTCGTGATGTAACGCTGGACTTATCCACAAGAGAGAAGGAATTTGAGAACCTGATGTTTCCCCTAAATATTACGTTTTCTCATAATGATACGGAAGATTGGCATTATGATATGGAAGACTATTACAAAGGTGATAGAGAGTATAGAAATTTATTCCGTGATTTCTCCCAGCAGATTCTTCGCCCAATTTTAGAGTATAACATACCTATAATTCAGCTTGATAAAGAAACCCCGAAAGAGGCTGTTTGTCAGATTTTTGAGAATGTAAACACTGGTGGTGTACCTCTTACGGTTTTCGAACTCGTCACAGCTACATTTGCTACTGAAGGACATGAATTGAGAAAAGATTGGGAGACCATTCGTCATATTTTTGCTCAAAAAGTAAATGGCGAGCTATTGAAAGAAATCACTGGTGCTAATTTTTTGGCGGCAATGACTCTGTTGGTATCATATTATAAAAGAGTGGTTTCAGGTGATGATGAGCGTGTGGCTGTAACATGTAAGAAAAAAGACATTCTTAGGCTTGAATTGAAAGATTATTTGAAGTATCATGATGCTTTGATTAAAGGTTTCTGTGATGCAGCTGATTTCTTAGTACATCAGGGGATTTTCCGTTCCAGAGATCTTCCATATTCGTCACAACTTATTCCACTTGCTGCAATCTTTGCATACGACAACGAAAATAAAAAAATGTTGCATCTTGGAAGCAAACAGGAATTATTGTCTCGTTGGTATTGGTGTGGCGTAATGGGTGAACTATATGGCGGTGCCAATGAAGCTAGATTTGCAACTGATATAATGGGCGTATTTCGTTGGATGGAAGGTGGTGAAATGCCAGAAACTGTATATCGTTCCAATATACAACCAACTCGTTTATTGACTATGCAGACTAGGAATAGTGCAGCGTACAAAGGTATTATGGCACTTATCTTACAAGACTCACCGCTTGATTTTATGACAGGGCATCGTATGGATATAGCATCTTACATTGATGAAGATGCTGATATTCATCATATATTCCCTCAAACTTATTGCGAGAAAAATAAACTTCCACGTATAAAATGGAATTCTGTCATTAATAAGACTCCAATTTATGCATCTTCCAATCGCTCAATAGGAGGACATGCACCAAGTACCTATATAGGTACTATGGCTAACAAAGGATTAGACCAACTTAAGATTCAAGAAGCAATAGAATCTCACAAGGTAAATTATATTTATCTTTCATCAGATGATTTTGATGCTTATTTCATAGATCGAGCAATCAAGTTATTGAATCGTGTAGAAAAAGCAACAGGAAAAGTAGTTACCGGTCGAGATAGTCAAGAAACTGTGGATGCTTATGGGGTTAGTTTGCTTTAACAAGATTGTCATTTTAAATAGCTAATAAATTCTGTAAATAATATTTATCGTATCTATGGTAATAACTGAACTACATATAGAAAATATAAAAGGATTGCAAAATTTTGAGTTAAAGCAATCTATTCAACCTAATCGTCCTAATATTTTAGTTGCGCCTAACGGCTTTGGAAAGACTTCTTTAGCTATAGCATTTAAATCTCTTAAAAATAGTAAATTAGATCTTGATGAAAGTAGTTATTATAATGGAGATAATTCTAATAAACCTATTTTAAGATTAAAGTTAAGTACAGGAGAAAATTTAGAAGCAGATGACAGTCATAACTCTATATCAAGTAAATTTGATATATATGTGATTAATTGTCAGCTTAAACCTAAAGCTACTGCTCAACGATATGGTGGTAGAACTATAGCAAGAGCTTCGAACGATATTAGTCCGACTGTAATGATCCAAACTATTCCCCCAAAAATAAACTTTGATTATTCACTTCCTAGGAATAAACGAGATTTTGGAATTAATGGAAAACTATTAACAGACATCTCCAATATTTATAGTCAGTATAACTTAATAATACGTATCTCTGAGAATATAAATTTTGAAGAGTTTAGTTTGGTTCGTTTTAAAACTCCTTTTAATGCAATAATAGCGAAAATTAATAGTATCGATAATAGAAAAACAGCCCACAGTATTAAGGATGAAATTATTAGAGAGAATATTATAGATATCAATAATCAAGAGTTAACTAATTTATGTGATATAATAAGACAAAATTCAGCATTTGATAATATAGTAGATGTCTTTCTTGTCGCTTGGCAAATTATTCATGTTAGAAATAGCATGGGAGTGAATTATAGAAAAGCTTTGGCGTACGCCAACTTTCTAAAAAAACAAGTAGAGATAGACTCAACTCTTGAAAAGATAAATCCTGTAAGTGATAGATTTGAAATTAAGTCTGCAATCAAAGATCATTCTTTAATAATTGAATGGCCAAAAGCTAATATGATTTCTAATGGTCAACGTGATATTCTTACTTTTATATCTAGGTTGATGGAATGTCATTATAAGGAATCAAAAGCTTGTATCCTTGTTATTGATGAATTCTTTGATTATTTAGATGATGCAAATCTTGTCGCATTCCAGTATTATATATCCACATTAATTGATAGTTATAGAAAAAATAGGAGAATTATATTCCCTATTCTACTTACTCATATTGATCCTAATTATTTGAAACATTTTTGTTTTAATGATAAACGGTTGAATATATGTTATCTAAAAAACTACAAGGGGAAAATTAGTGATAAAATGGCTCAATTTATAGGTGCAAGGGAGAATTTATTAATTAAAAATGCCGTAGATACATATTATTTACATTACCATCCTAATATTGATACGATTGATATTACGGAAGAATTTAAGCAGTTGTCTCTTAACCTTGATTGGGGAACACCAAGAATGTTCAAAAAGAAAGTTGATAGAGAATTGCGAAAATATTTATTAGAGCCAGGTAAGACATATGACCCGTTGGCGGTATGTGTCTCGATTAGAATTAAGATAGAAGAAAATGCTTATAATTATATTGATGCTGATGCCCATAAACAAGAGTTCCTCATTACACATGGTACAACCGAAAAACTTAATTATGCTCATGACCAAGGAATTGTAGTTCCTGAAACCTATTATTTACTAGGTATTATTTATAATCACCCATTACACATTGCTGGTGATAATGATATGTCAAAACAGCTGAGTATGAAATTAGAGAATGAGACTATAAAAAGTATGATTAGACATTTATGGGAGTAGTTTTTTCAAAAAGCTATATGTGTTGCATCATTTTTTAGATCTACCGTTTTTTTATCATATTCTATTTAGTTAAGCTCCTTATTATGTTACAAGAAATACAATTCATATTATACAATCTTCCGGAAAAGGAAGGAAAGGTGCAGGTAATCATCAGGGATGAAACCCTTTGGTGTACCCAAAAGGCGATGGCTCAACTTTTTGGCGTGGATAGAACGGTTGTTTCCAAGCATCTCAAAAATATATTTGAGTCAGCTGAGTTACAGCAGGATTCAGTATGTGCAAAATTTGCACATACTGCCGAGGATGGCAAGATATATAACACACAATTTTATAATCTTGATGCTGTTATCTCGGTTGGTTATCGTGTAAATTCACTACAAGCTACTCGTTTCCGTCAATGGACTACGAAAATCCTGAATGAATACATTAAAAAAGGGTTTGTTCTTAATGATGACCGTTTGAAGCAAGGTGAAACGGTGTTTGGGCAGGATTATTTTCAGGAGTTGCTTGAACGGATACGTTCCATCCGTGCCAGTGAGCGTAGGATATGGCAGAAGATTACGGATATATATGCTGAGTGTAGCATTGACTATGACAAAGACTCGCCAACTACACACGATTTCTATGCGATGATTCAGAATCGGTTTCATTATGCAATTACAGGGCAGACGGCAGCCGAAATTGTGTATCACAATGCGGATCATACCAAAGAGCATATGGGTTTGACTACTTGGAAGAACTCTCCCAATGGACGTATCTTAAAATCGGATGTTACTGTTGCAAAGAACTATCTGCCAGAGAAAAAGATAAAGGAATTGGAACTTGCTGTATCAGCATTCTTCGAATATATTGAAAACCTTATTAGACGTCGGAACACTTTCAGTATGGAGCAATTCTCTGAAAGTGTAGCTAAGTTCCTCTCATTTATGGATTATCAGATTTTGCCAGATAAAGGACGTATTTCTGCTGTTCAGGCAAAAGCCAAGGCGGAACAGGAATATGATATTTTTAATCTTACTCAACCGATTGATTCTGATTTTGATAAGCAAATCAGAGGGGTGTTAGAGCAAGGGGAGTAAAAGTTAGCTTTTGACACAATACAGAATAAAGTCTCAACCGATAGCAATCCCTATCCGATTGAGACTTTTCGTTTATTTGCCTCTATCCGAAAACTTCTGTATAACTACAGCTATACCAATCCCCAAAACAGCCATAAGAATACAACCAATAACAGCCTTCCAAATCAATCCGGAATGCAAAATCTCTGCATTAGCCACTATCATGCAC
>ERZ780135.673-NODE-673-length-20238-cov-3.462072_pt1 | contig 20238 bp, 19 predicted proteins | sample MGYA00511946_ERZ780135 | MGnify/ENA primary metagenome ERZ780135 (study PRJEB29588, sample SAMEA2151034) | human gut metagenome | biome: human gut; feature: human-associated habitat; material: faeces | place: Denmark | collected 2008/2010 ... | reverse complement strand
CAGCTCTGGAATATTCTCCGGGGCGACATGAGCGTTATCGGTCCCCGGCCCGCCCTCTGGAATCAGGAGGGTTTACTGGCAGAGCGTGACAAATACGGTGCCAACGATGTGAAGCCCGGTCTTTCCGGCTGGGCGCAAATCTGTGGCCGGGATGAACTGGAGATCGCGGACAAGGCCCGTCTGGACGGTGAATATGTGCGGCGCATGAGCTTTGCCTTTGACTGCCGCTGCTTTTTCGGGACGGCCATTTCCGCCCTGCGCGGCGATGGCGTGGTCGAGGGCGGCACGGGAGAACTGCATAAGACGGAGAGCAAGAAATGAGAATTCTGATCGCAACCAATCATTCCTATATGTTCTACCGCTTCCGCAAGGAGTTGGTGGAGGCGCTGATGCAGGAGCATGAGGTCATACTCAGCACGCCCTTTGTGGGTCACGAGGACGATTTGCTGGCCATGGGACTTCGCTGCATCGATACAGAGATCGACCGCCGCAGCATCAATCCCTTCAAAGACATGAAGCTGCTGAAAACCTACCGCAAGATGCTGGACGAGATCCAGCCGGATTTGGTCATCACCTATTCCATCAAGCCCAACATCTACATGGGCAGCGCCTGCAAGGCCAAGGGTATTCCCTATGTCACCAATGTGCAGGGACTCGGCACGGCGTTTGAAAAGCCGGTGCTGTCGAACGTGGTGTCTGTGATGTACCGCAGCGCCCTGCGGAAGGCCAAAACGGTGTTCTTTGAGAACGAGGAGAACGCCCAATTCTTCCTGCATAAAAACATCATCTCCGCCCAGCAGATGAAGGTGCTCCCCGGCGCTGGCATCAATCTGGACGAGTATCCCTATGTCCCCATGAAGGATGACGGTGTGTGCAGCTTCCTGTTTGTGGGCCGGATCATGAAGGAAAAGGGCGTGGACGAGTTCTTTGCCGCCATGAAAACCATCAAGGCGGAATTTGGCGAAAAGGTCGCATTTGATGTGGTGGGCTTCTACGAGGATGCCTACAAAGAAACCGTCGATCAGTTAGTCGCTGATAGCGTCATCAAGTTCCACGGCTTCCAGACGGATGTGCATCCGTTCTACGAGGCAGCGGACTGTGTTGTGCTGCCCTCCTACCATGAGGGCATGTCCAACGTTCTGCTGGAGGGTGCCGCCACAGGCCGCGCTCTCATCACCAGCGATATCCCCGGCTGCCGCGAGGCGGTGGAGGACGGTGTCAGCGGCTATCTCTGCCCCGCACAGGATGCGGAAGCATTGACGAATTTCTTCCGTGAATTTGCTGGCAAAACACATGTTGAGCAGGAGCAGATGGGCCGCTGCGGACGCACACTTATCGAGCGGAAGTTTGACAAGCGCATTGTGGTGGCACAGACCATAGAGGGACTTATGCTTCCTGTGACAGCGAGGAACTGAGGATGCGGCAACTGATTTTGCTCTACTGGGGCTGCGTCTTTCTGATGTACTTGTCCCAAGTCTATTATCCGACGTCTGCGCAGTTAGAGGGGCCTCAGACCGGACGTCGGCATTTCATGCTGCGCAAAGCCGATATCTTCATGATCGTTGTAATCGTGTGGATGACGTGCTTTTCGTTTCTACGAACGGGCTATAACGATACGATGACATATAGACTTCATTTTATGGAGTCTGAATCTGTTGCAGATTACTTTGCAAGAAGCGGACTGCTGGATTGGACGGGCAATCCGCTCTCCGAATTATATCGTGATGTAGTACGTGACGCTACTACCAACTATCATATCTATTTCTTCTTTCCAGCATTTCTTAGCAGCTTTGCAGTTGTGAAGCTTTTTAAGAGATACTCGGTCAACCCGGCTTTTTCCCTTTTGATTTTCTTTTCAATTGGCACGTATGTCATGTACATTGCGGCACTCAAACAGTGCTTTGCGATGTTTTTCCTGCTTTTGGCGCTGCCTTACGCCATTGACAGAAAATACGTGCGTTTCTACCTGCTGGTATTTGTCGCAATGCTGTTTCACGCCCATGCATTTATGTTTGCAATCGTTCCATTGCTGTTTGGAAAACCGTGGGGAAAGGTGACCATTGTATTTTTCCTGGCAGCACTCTTTGCAATGGCGACTTACGACGCTACTCTTGGTGCATTTATGGAATATGCGCAGTCGATGGGTGCGTTAGTTGCAGAGATTGAGGTGTTCGATAACAACTCTATCAATGTTCTGAGAGTTGTTGTTTACTGGGTTCCTGCGATGCTTGCCTTGGTATTTCGCAAGAGACTTTTCTCTGATTCCACAAGAGCAGAAAACCTGTTTATCAACATGAGCATGATTAGTGCATTTATTCTAATGATTGGCTTGGTGCAAGCAGCAAATCTATTTGCACGTATGGCGGCTTATTTTGAGATAGCCACGGCAATTTCTCTCCCGTGGATGATAAAAAAGTTGTTTACTAAGCGTTCCGCACGAGCTGTTACGATTTGTGCAGCAATATTGTATTTTGGATATTTCCTGTATGAATTTGGCGTTTCTAAGGATTTTGGGAATAACTACTCGGCAATTACACTGTGGCAGTTTGTTACAAGCCTATTTGGAGGTTAATGTATGTCCGCTTCTTCTATCCACCAATTAATTGAATCATGCGGGTTTTGCCGGGCATCTGAAGTGGAAGAGCTTCAGACGATGAAAACAGGCATGACCAACCGTTCTTACGCCTTCTTTGTAAAAGGGAATCGATACATTATTCGTATCCCCGGTGAAGGAACCGACCGCCTGATCAACCGTGCGCAGGAGTATGCCGTCTATAGGGCGATTGCTCCGCTTAAAATAAGCGAAACGGTTCATTATTTTGATCCGGTAACAGGAATCAAAATCGCGTCATACCTGACCGATGCCCATGTCTGCGACAGCGGGAACTGGGAGAAAGTCGCAAAGTGCATTGCGGCTCTGCGGGAGTTCCATTCAAACAGGCTGCATGTTGCGCACAGCTTTGATTTGTGGGAGCGCCTGGATTTTTACGAGCGCCTTTGGGACGGAAGCCCTTCCGTTTATCGGGATTACAATAAAACGAAACGGGCGGTGCTCAGTTTGAAGCAGTTTATCGATGAGCGGCCGAAGGATGTCTGCCTCTGTCATATTGACGCGGTGCCAGATAACTTCCTGTTTGTCCATGATACGAACGGTGCTGAACAAATCAAGCTCATCGACTGGGAGTATGCGGGGATGCAGGATCCGCATCTGGACGTTGCAATGTTTATTATCTATGCAATGTATGATCGGGAGGAAGCTGAAAAACTGATCGATCTGTACTTCATCGACGGCTGCGACAAGTTGACCCGCATGAAGGTGCACTGCTATATCGCTGTCAGCGGCCTTGTGTGGAGCAACTGGTGCGAGTTCAAACATCATTGTGGTGTAGAGTTCGGTGCTTACACACAACGTCAATATGACTACGCAAGAGAATACAGTGAGATATTCTTCCGAGAATATAGAGAGGTATTTGGCAGAGATTATGTCTAAACATATTGTAGAACGTGCAATCATTATGGCTGCGGGCAGCGGCTGCGCCCTGTGACCCTGACGACTCCCAAACCGTTGGTCACAGTAAATGGCGTGTGCATGATCGATACGATCATCGCGGCGCTTCACGAGAATGAAATCCACGAGATTTATGTCGTGGTCGGATACCTAAAAGAGCAATTCTATGAATGGGCGAAGAAGTACAACGGCATTACTCTGATAGAAAATCCATGGTATGCGGAGTGCAATAACATCGCGTCCCTCTATGTCGCGCGTGAATACCTGAACAACGCGATTATTTTGGACGGTGATCAGATTATCCGCAACCCGGCGATCCTTCACCGGGAATTTACCCGCTCCGGGTATAGCTGCGCCTGGACAGACAGAGCTACAAACGAATGGCTGTTGACGGTTGAAGACGGGATCGTGACAAAATGCAGCCACACAGGCGGCGATCACGGCTGGCAGCTCTTCAGTGTGTCACGCTGGACAGCAGAAGATGGGCAGCGACTCAGAAAGCACTTGGAACTGGAATTTGTGCAAAACGAAAATCGGATCATTTACTGGGATGATGTTGCAATGTTTTGCCACTTTGATGAGTACCAACTTGGTATTTATCCCATTTCAGCGGAAGACCTACGCGAAGTTGACAGCTTCACAGAGCTTTGCGAGGCTGATTCATCATATAGAGGAAGGGTTAATTGAGATATGAAGAAAAACACACTGAAAAAAGAGCTTGACTGGGTATCTATGCTGGTGCCGCTGGCAATCGTGCTGACGGTATGTGCGCTGTTTATGATTTTTCCGGAAGGCTCCAAGCTCGTCCTGAGTGTAGTACGAGGTTTTCTGGGAGATGACTTTGGTCTCTACTATGCACTGCTCGGTGTTGGCATCGTAGGCTGTACGCTTTATATAGCCTTTTCCAAATTCGGCAAGATCAAGCTTGGCGACTGTGAAAAGCCGCAGTATCGTTCTTTTCAGTGGGGCACTATGATTTTTACATCCACCATGGCTGCGGATATTCTGTTTTATTCGCTGTGCGAATGGGCGCTGTATGCCAATGAGCCGCAGGTGGAAATGATGGGCGGCATGCAGAAATGGGCATCCACCTACCCACTTTTCCACTGGGGACCTATCGCGTGGGGCTTTTATATCGTGCTTGCGGTTGCATTCGGCTTTATGATCCATATCCGCGGCCGTGATAAGCAGAAATTCTCTGAAGCCTGCCGCCCCCTGCTGGGAAGCCGGGTAGATGGAGTTTGGGGTCGTGTGATCGACCTGACTGCGATTTTTGCGCTGATTGCGGGCACAGCGACGACGTTTTCTCTCGCAACGCCGCTGCTTTCCAGAGCAATCAGCCGTGTGTTTGGCCTGCAGGACAGCATCGGGTTAACGATAGCCATCCTTTTGATGATCGCGGCAGTCTACACCTTTACGGTCTGGTTCGGCATGAAAGGAATCGCGAAGCTCGCCGCCATTTGCAGCTATTGCTTCTTTGCACTGTTGGCCTATGCCCTGTTTGGCGGCGGAGAGACGCGCTATATTCTGGAAACGGGTTTTTCCGCAATCGGCAATCTTGCCCAGAACTTCATCGGGCTGGCAACATGGATGGATCCGCTGCGGGAAACGAGCTTCCCGCAGAACTGGACGATTTATTACTGGGCCTATTGGATGGTCTGGTGTGTTGCAACACCGTTTTTTATCGGCGTGATCAGCAAGGGTCGTACTATTCGCAATACGATCCTCGGCGGTTACGGCTGGGGCCTTGCGGGCACCTTTACCTCGTTTGTCATCCTTGGCAATTATGGCCTTGCACAGCAGCTCAAGCACGGCCTTGACGTTACCGGTTTTATTGCGGCAGGCGGCGATTACTCCGAGGCAATCATGAAAATATTCGATACGCTCCCGCTGACGGAGTTCGGCCTGATTCTGCTGGCGGTCACAATGGTTGCATTCTATTCCACCACATTTGATGCGCTGACAATGGTCGTTTCGAGCTACTCGTATAAGAGATTGAAGCCGGAGCAGGAGCCAGATAAACGTATCCGCACCTTCTGGGCAGTGGTGTTTATCCTTCTGCCCATCGCGCTGATATTCTCGGAGAATTCCATGAACAGCCTGCAATCCGTATCAATCATTGCGGCCTTTCCCATTGGAATTATCATTCTCATTATTGTAGCGAGCTTCTTCAAGGATGCGTCCAGCTATCTGCGGGAGAGAAAGGACATATGAGCATGACACAAACATCAGATCAACTCCAGCAGCAGATCTGGGCAACAGAACAAGAAATACTGGATGTGATCCACCAAGTCTGCACGGAGCACGGCCTGCGGTATTCTCTGGCCTACGGCACCTTGATCGGTGCTGTGAGGCATAAGGGATTTATCCCGTGGGACGATGATATTGACCTGATGATGCCCAGAGAGGACTATGAAAAGCTGCTTTCTGTCTGGGATCAGTCCGCGCCAAAAGGTTATATCCTGCAAAACACAAGGACTGACTCGGATTTTACGCAGAACTTCACGAAAATCAGGAAGGATCATACGACCTTCCTGCAGGACGAGGCGGAACGGACGAAGCATTACCACAAAGGCATATTCGTTGATATTTTTCCCGGTGATCGGGTTCCGTCCGGCAAGATAGGGAAAACCGTTCAATACATTGCCTGTGCGATAAACCTGCTGTACAGTCGAGGGCATGTAAGTGGTTCCGGTGGGTTAATTGGAAAAGCTGAACGTATCTTACTTAAAGCGCCAAAGAAAAAATACGCCACAAGACGCGAACGTGCTGAGAAATCAATTCGTAGATGGAACGGCAAACTATTTTGCACGGCTGGCCAACTATTTTTTGATTTCCCAGTCGCTGTCGCTCCCTTGGATGCTGAAGAAAATCGGCGGCAGAGATAGGAAACTGTTGACTGTGCTGATGGTGTTGGGATATCTTGCATATTTCTATTATGCAAATGCAATTAACCAGCCGTTTGATCAGGACTTTGCGCGGCTGAGTTTGTCGGAGTACCTTGCGCAGCTGGGAGGATAAATCGTGGCACCTATTCGTGTTTTGCAAGTTGTTACCCACATGGATCGCGGCGGACTGGAAACTATGCTGATGAATTACTATCGGCATATGGATCGCGAGAAGGTGCAGTTTGATTTCCTTGCGCACCGGCAGGAACGAGCCGCCTATGATAACGAGATCGAAGCATTGGGCGGAAAAATCTATCGCTTACCCCGTCTTGTGCCGTGGAGCAAGTCATATCTTGCTGCGCTGAATCAGTTCTTTGCCGATCACCCGGAATATAAAGTTGTTCATGTTCATCAGGACTGTCTCAGCTCGGTTATCCTGAAGGCAGCAAAAAAACATAATGTGCCGGTGCGGATCGCCCACAGCCATAGCGCCAATCAGGATAAGAATCTGAAATACCCGCTCAAGCTTTGGTATAAGCGGGATATTCCCAAGTATACGACCAATCTTTTTGCTTGCGGCAGAGATGCGGGCGATTGGATGTTCGGCGGCGCACCATATCAAATCGTCAACAATGCGATTGACGTTTCGGCCTATACCTACAGCCCGATAAAGCGCTTAGAAATGCGGCGGGAAATGGGACTTGCAGATGAGTTGGTAATCGGCCACGTTGGCCGGTTCAATCAGCCGAAAAACCACCCATTCTTACTTGCCATTTTTGCTGCGCTGCTGAAAAAAGAGCCGAACGCCGTACTTCTGCTGGTGGGCGGCGGTGAGGATATGCCGAAGATGCAGGCAAAGGCGCAGGAGCTTGGCATTGCGGATCACGTCCGCTTTTTGGGGGTTCGCAGTGATGTTGCTGATCTCATGCAGGCCATGGATGTATCTGCGTTTCCGTCTCTGTATGAAGGGCTTCCCGTTACCATGGTGGAGGCGCAGGCGGCAGGACTGCCCTGCATCATTTCTGACAAGGTTCCGTCGGAGTGCATTTTGACCGAAGGATTGGTAGATATTCTGCCATTGTCAGCAGCGCCAGCGATTTGGGCAGAAAAGATCCTCGAGAAAAGAGATTTGCCACGCACTGACCGCCGTGCCGAAATTGCTAACCATGGTTTTGATATTACCACTGAAGCAATAAGATTACAGGAGTTTTATTTGAGAGCATATGAACAGAACAGCTAAACCAATTTTGACTGTTTTCACACCTGCTTACAACCGGGCGCACACATTGCCACGCACATACGAGAGCCTTTGCCGTCAGAATTGCAAGGATTTCATCTGGCTGATCGTAGACGATGGCTCTACCGATAACACCGCGGAACTGGTGCGGGACTGGCAGCATCACGATAACGGTTTTATAATTCAATACATCCACAAGGAAAACGGTGGGATGCATACGGCCCACAATGTGGCCTATGCCAACATCCACACGGAGCTGAACACCTGCATCGATTCTGACGATATGCTGGCAGATGGCGCAGTGGAGAAAATTCTGCGCAAATGGGCCGAGGTTAAAGGCAAGGGGTATGCGGGTATCGTGGGCCTTGACGCCGACTTTGAAGGAGAAATTATCGGCAAGGGATTTCCTGATGGAATGACCGAAACTACAATTTCCGGCTATTATGCCACCGGAGGTGCGGGTGACAAAAAGCTGGTCTACCGCACGGATATCATCAATGCCTATCCGGAGTACCCCGTGTTTGAGGGTGAAAAGTATGTCAGCCTGGCCTATAAGTATCTTCTGATCGATCAGGACTATAAGTTGGCTGTGCTAAATGAGGTGCTCTGCAATGTGGAGTACCAGCCGGACGGCTCCAGCAATAATATGTTCCGGCAGTACCTGAAAAATCCGAAGGGGTTTGCCTTCTGGCGGACGGTCAAGATGCAGTATCCGGAGTCCTTCAAGCGGCTGGTTATGGATTGCATCCACTACTGCTCCAGCAGTCAGATTGCTGGGAACCGGAGCTATATCAAGGAATCACCCCGCAAGTTGTTAACTGTTCTATGTACGCCTGTTGGGTGGGCACTGACGAGGTATATCCGGAGGAAGGCGGCGCTATGATTAAGATTTGCTTAATAATAAATAACATTAATCAATACGGCGGAATTGAACGAGTCTATGCGCAACTCGCAACGATTTTCTCTAAGCACTTACAATATATATATTATCCTTATATTCGCAAGAAGGGTATCCGTTTTTTGAGCTGCCTTCCACTATTAATGTTACTCACGCTAATCTGACATCGGGAGATAGCTTCCAAAGTTATGTTTCAGACTTTTTACTTAAAAAACAAATTTCACATGTTATTACTTTTCATCCAACCGTTGCTCTAAACTTTACCCGAGTGAAAAGACACGACATCGTTTTGATCGCAACAGAACATAATGCGCCAAAAAACTATACTTTCAAGAGGCGTCTTGCAAACCTATATACCTACATGCATGCGGACAGGCTGGTATTGCTCACGGAATCGGCCGCCAAGTACTACCGGAGGAGGGGTATTCGCAATATTGAAGTCATCCCAAATCCAGTTTCATTTACTTCCGAGCAGGTATCTCCACTGACAGCAAAACGATCGTGGCAGTTGGCCGTTTGGAAGTAGTGAAGCGTTTTGACCAATGTATTCGCGCTTTTTCTGAGGTGGTCAGTGCACATCCAGACTATACGTTAAAAATTGTGGGAAGCGGAAGTCAAGAAAACGAGTTAAAGACTTTAGTTGCTTCATTGGGCATTGAAAACTCTGTTGAATTTACAGGTGTGCAGAAAAATGTTAAAGAAATTTTGCTCAATGCCTCGTTAATGGCCATTACATCGGAGTATGAAGGGTTTTCCCTTGCTGCATTGGAAGCGTTGGAGTGCGGTTTGCCAGTTGTTGCATTTGAACTCCTCTCTGTAAGGGAGATTGACGCCGCATCTGGAGCCATTAGTTTTGTGCCCCAAGGTGACTGGAAAGCGCTGGCCGCAGAAATGAATCGACTAATTGACAACAGAGAGCAACTTGTTCGTGCTGGCAGAGCCGCTAAAATGCGCGCAGCGGAATATGAGCCAGACAAAATAGGAAGCCTCTGGCGTTTACTGATTGGAGGAAAGACGGAGAACTAATATGTTGACAGAGAAATCGATCCAGATGACAATCTCTGGACAGACAGACGTTGCTGTCGTAATACCGGTCTTTAACTGCAAAGGGCACATAAGGGAAGCGGCTGATTCTGTTTTAGGGCAACCGTATCAGAAAATATCAATTGTACTTGTTGATGATGGTTCTACAGATGGTTCGGGCCAATTATGTGATGAGATAGCTAAGGAAAGCAACCGAGTTACGGTTCTCCATCAGAAAAATGCAGGAGTATCGGCGGCTCGCAATGCTGGAATTGAGCATATCCTTTCAGCAGACGACGGTGTCCGCTATATTGCATTTCTTGACGCAGATGATGGGTGGGCAAGCAATTTCTTCAATGAAAACACGATCAAGCTGTTGCAAAATGGATACGATTTGATTGGTTTCCAGTCTTGCAATTGTAATGCTCAGCTTCGCTCGTATGACGTCCCTAAGACTATGACAGACGGTTTGCATTCCGGGGGGCAAAGCAGTGTCTGGCTTCACGCTACGCAAAGTTTTGCAGCTATGCTGTACTCTTACGGTTTTCTTCAAAGAAATGACATTCGATTCTTTGAAGGGCTGAAATACTCAGAAGATAAAATATTTTCCATGCAGTGCATGTACTTGGCAGATTCGATTTATTTGGAAAACCGGCTTTTATATTTGTATCGGCACACTGGAAACTCGGCTATGAACCGAAGAAAATATGGGATCACATATTATGTACCGATCATTGACGGCTACATTAAACTGGATTTTCTAATGCGTCAGCAAGATAGCGTCAGGCCGCCTTTGTCTGCGAGCCGCTTGATGGCAAGCATCTATATTATGGATATGGTCGGGGAGCACTATCGCCTTTTTCGCAGAAAAAGAGAACTGGATGCGTTGTTCGCATCTCATCCCAACTATATTTCCATTGCAGAGGCGACAGGAGAGTACGCTGATTTAAAACCAAACCCCGCATTTATCCAGTATAGAGAGCACCCAGTACGATATATTATTCGAAATAATTTGAGCGGTGGAATTAAGATATGCAAAAAGATAATTCGCAGACTTCTTCATTTCATAAAATAAAAATCCTCTTTCTTATCCACGATCTTGGCCATGGCGGCGCTGAAAAGGTGCTTGTCAATCTGGTCAACAACATAGATCAGTCAAAATTTGATATCTCTGTGATGGCACTGTTCGGTGGCGGCGTAAACGAGCAGTTTCTGAAGCCGAATATTCATTATCGCGCGATTTTTTCGCGGACTTTCCGGGGCAATAGCCATATCATGAAACTGTTGTCTCCCAGACAACTCCATAAGCTTTTCATCAAAGAAACATATGATATTGAAGTTGCGTATCTGGAAGGGCCTTCGGCCAGAATTATCAGCGGTTGTCCGAACAAAAATACAAAATTAGTTTCTTGGATCCACATTCAGCAGAAGTCCGCAGAGGCAGCAGCTTGTTCCTTCCGGTCTGTACTGGAAGCAATTGCCTGCTATGACCGATTTGATCGTATCGTTGGCGTATCTGAAGAAGTTAAACGAACATTTCTTGCGGCTCTTCCAGTGAGTACTCCTATGCAAGTGCTATATAACACCAACGAAAGCGCTCAGATAATGGAAAAATCCGAGGAATCGGTGGAAAGCGGTCTTTTCCAGGCACAGGAATTCAAAATCATTGGGGTCGGAAAGTTGCTAAAAAGCAAAGGATTCGACCGCCTGGCAAGAATTACGGCTAAACTGAAAAGTGATGGCTATTCAGTGCATCTTTATATTTTGGGCGTTGGCCCCCTTCAGCAGGAGTTGGAGCAATACATGGCGGACAATCACTTGGCGCAGCAGATCACTCTTTTGGGCTACCAGACCAATCCCTATAGGTATGTCTCAAAGTGTGATCTTTTCGTCTGCTCCAGCTTTGCGGAGGGATTTTCTACTGCGGCCACTGAGGCGCTGATCGTTGGAACCCCGGTCTGTACCGTCGAGGTCTCCGGCATGAAGGAGATGCTGGGTGAACACAACGAATGGGGCATCGTGACTGAAAACAGCGAGGAAGCGTTGTATCAGGGGATCAAGGATTTGATCGACCATCCGGACAAGCTTGCCTACTATAAAGAAAGGGCTATCGAACGAGGAAAGACGTTCAGCACGGAGAACACGGTCCGTGCAGTGGAGGAAATGCTATTAGGGCTGTGAGGAACCATGCAAAACGATTTAATTTCAATCATTGTTCCGGTTTTCAATCTGGAAAACGAATTGCCGCGCTGCCTTGACAGCATACTTACGCAGAGCTATCAGAACATTGAGGTGGTTGTAGTGGATGATGGCTCATCTGACTGCAGTGCAGATGTTATGCGCCGGTATTCCGAAAAGGATTCACGGATAAAGCCTGTCTTTCAAGAGAACGGAGGTGTTACGTCTGCACGCCTGCATGGGGTCAGAGAAGTATCTGGCCAGTGGATCGGTTTTGTAGACGGAGATGATAAGATCGAGTCGGATATGTATGAACGACTGCTCCGAAATGCCGCAGATTATCATGCGGATATCTCGCATTGCGGGTATCAGATGTGTTTTGATGATGGCCGAATTCACTATTTCCATAACACAGGCCTTCTTGTGCAGCAAGACAAGATAACGGCTCTGAAAGAGTTGTTATCCGGCTCAAGAATTGAGCCGGGCCTGTGTAACAAGCTCTTCCACAAGACCTTGTTCCGCAGCTTGTTACACGGCGAAGCCGTGCCGCTGGACATCAAAATCAACGAAGACCTGCTGATGAACTACAGGCTATTTTCTGCTGCAGAGCAGACAGTTTTTGAAGACTGGTGCCCCTATCACTATATTGTCCGCGGTGCATCCGCTTCAAGGGCAAAGCTGAATTCGCATAAGATTTATGATCCCATAAAAGTGAAAGAAATCATTCGGCAGAGCGCACCGGCAGAACTACACGAGGCAGCCCAGCAAGCATACATCAGCACATGTATCAACACATATCACACCTTATTGACGGCAGGCGCGGGATATCGGGACGATCTACGGAAAGTACATGAGTTGCTGACACAAGAAGCGGATGATTTTTTCCTGTTGGGAAGAAAGCGTCGGTTGATGGCAAGTATGATCGTTCATACGCCAGTGCTGTACCGCCCAATTTATGCCGTATATAGTCGATTTTTTCAGAAAAGAGTTTACGACTAAAAGGAGTTTCCAATGGAAGAACCTCTCATCAGCGTTATCGTCCCTGTTTATAAAGTCGAACCATACCTTGACAAGTGCATATCTTCTATTGTGAATCAGACGTATAAAAATCTGGAAATCATTTTGGTAGACGATGGTTCGCCGGATAACTGCCCCGCCATGTGCGATGCTTGGGCGGAGAAAGATAGCCGTATTCGGGTACTCCATCAGAGGAACCAAGGCGGTGGAGTGGCAAGAAATGCGGGGCTTGATCTTACGTCAGGCAGTCTGATTGCTTTTGTTGACAGCGATGACTATATCGCACCGGATATGTACGCTCATCTGTATGAGTTGTTGAAATCGGGGGCAGATATAGCTGAGTGCAGCTATGTTGAAGTGGCCGGTAATGATGCTGTATTTGCGTGCGGATATGAGACGCACAGTTACACTGTACAAGAGGCGATGGAGGAACATATTCGAGATCGTGTTTTCAGGCAATTGATATGGAACAAGCTCTATCGCCGTCATGTGGTGGACGGCATACGGTTTCCGACTGACAAAAAGATTGATGATGAATTCTTTACTTATCGGGCGTTGGGAAATGCCAATACACTGATTCATTCCACAAAGGTTTGCTATGCTTATCGGCAGCAGCCGGAATCCGTCATGCATTCCATGCCAGTAGAGAAACGAATTCAGGCTGTGGAGGCGAAAACTCAGCGACATACATATCTTAAGGCTCACTTCCCTGAACTGACTAATCTCAGCGCTCGTGATTTGTGGTTTACCTGCATCTATCAGGGACAGTTAGCCTTGCGGGCGCTGAACAAAGCTGAGGCTGAAAAGATACTAACCTACTTTGAGAACTTAGTAGAAACGCATCCATTTCAGATGGAAGGATGCAGCCTGAAAGAAAGACTTTGGCTCAATATGGCAAAGAGTAGTTTGGCGGTTGCATGTCGTATCCGCAATGCGCTGAAGATTGGACTGTAAAAAACAAAATGGAGCAAAGCATGGAATCATTGATTAGTATTGTGCTGCCAATCTATAACGGCGAAAAATATATGCGCAAAAGTATAGATAGTGTCTTGGTGCAGACTTACGCGAATTGGGAACTATTGATTATTGATGATGGTTCGACCGATAATACTGCGATTATTGCGCAGGAGTATGCGGCGAAGGATCACCGCATTCGTTATTATAAAAACCCTGAGAATATGCGTCTTCCGAGGACATTGAACCGGGGATTTTCATTGGCAGGGGGCGACTTCCTTACCTGGACATCCGATGACAATTACTATTATCCAACGGCGCTTGAGACAATGCACAACGCTTTGGTACAGCAGGGAAAGGAATTTGCATTTGCCTCGTGCGACGTGATCAATGGCGATGGCGACATCGTGGAATGCATTATGGTCAATGATAATGCAAAGAAGTCAATTGTAGGTATCAACCCTGTTGGGGCATGCTTTTTGTATTCAAGAAAAGTATACGAGACAGTGGGGGAATACGATCCAGAAATGACGCTTGTGGAAGATTATGACTATTGGCAGCGTATTTGTGCACAGTATGAGCCAGCGTGTATTCCCCAGAAGTTATATGCATACCGTTGGCATGATGGAGCATTGACCAGCACTATGAGAAAGGATACATTTAACACAACACTGGAAAGATGCCTGCTGAAAAATCGTAAAAATTTTGGTAAAATTGATGTCATTTCAAAATATTACTACTATTATGGATTGCACCGATGCAGAGTTAATTTAGCAAATGGGGATAATCCGTACAGAAAGAAATATCTGTTTTACTATGCTTTATATACACTTATCGTGAGAGTGCCAAATAAATTGCGGAGAATGTTCTCAGGAAATATATGATTGAGGCCGAAAAATGCGAAGAATATGCTTTTATTATCACGGTGGCAGTGCAAATCACGGATGTGAAGCCATCGTCCGTTCGACTGTAAAAATTCTGCATGCGCGGGCTTCTCTTTGGAGCGCTGTACCAGATGCAGATATATCCTATGGTTTAAGAGGTATCGTGGACATTTTTGAAGATACCAAATGTCCCCCAGTCGGTGCAAAATTGTTTAGCTTTAAAGTACATCACAAGCTCACGGGAAGCGATTATTTATATACAAGGTTTGCCCATGAAGCATTCTTTTCGGCTATACAGAGAGGCAACGCTTACCTGTCAATTGGCGGAGACAATTACTGCTATGCTGGCAAAGACATTTTGGGACATTATAATCAAATTATCCACGAGAAAGGCGGAAAAACGGTTTTCTGGGGATGCTCTTTTGAGCCATCCGAGATGGATACCGCCACCGCAAAGGATATTGCGCGATACGATCTCATAACCGCGCGAGAGAGTATCAGTTATGAAACGCTGAAAGCTGTGAATCCAAACACAATTCTCGTAGCCGATCCTGCATTCGTGCTGGACAGCGTGGAGCTGCCGTTGCCTGAAGGCTGGAAAGAAGGCAACACCATTGGGATCAACGCAAGCCCGCTTATCATGCAATGTGCGAAAGACGACAATGTTGCCTACGAAGCATACTGCCGTCTGATTGAGCGCATTCTGGATACCACAGATGCAACCATTGCTTTGATCCCTCATGTTGTCATTGAGAATAGCGATGATCGGATTCCGCTTCGCAGTTTATATGAAAAGTTTGCTTCTACTGGCCGCGTAGTGCTCGTAGAAGATCATAACTGCTGTGAATTAAAGGGCTATATCTCCCGTTGCAGAATGTTCATCGGCGCTCGTACTCACGCAACGATCGCAGCCTATTCTACCTGTGTGCCAACACTGGTGCTCGGTTACTCTGTGAAATCAAAGGGGATCGCGCGGGATATTTTCGGTACGGAGGAGCACTACGTTTTGCCGGTGCAAGAGTTGCGAAATCCGGACGAATTGGCAAACGGATTTGATTGGCTGTCCGCAAACGAAACGACAGTACGTGATCATTTGATAAAGACTATGCCGGAATATAAAGCACGAGCATTACTGGCAAGGGACGCAGTTGAGGAGCTGATGTGCAGATGATGAAGGTGCTTCTTGGAATCGTGCTGGCGTTTTGCATTGTCAACTACGGAATTGATTTCCTGTTTTACTTGAAAAATCGTTACTGCCGATTTCATATTGGCAGATGGGATGAGCAGGAATGGCCCGCAGTAATCGAAAGAACTGCGCGCCGCTGGGTAAAACACACACCGACAGTAAAAATCACAGATAACTCCCGTTATATGCTTCTTGATTTCATTCAGGGCAAGTACAGAAGTGGATCGATCCAGTCATGGCAGAAGGCTGCCCTGATCCTCGGCCTGCTGGAATGCAATGATGAAAGCTCTCATGTTGCCGCCGAGCAGGCGGTGAATGATTTGCTGGACGATGCCGGTATGTGGAAAAAGAAGCCGGTTGCTGTGGACTGCGGAATGCTGTCTTTTGCTGTTTTGAAAGCGGCGAAAGATCCGCAGGCAGTCCGACCGGCAATGGATTATTCAATTGAATTGATCAGGAAGAATGTCAACGACTATGGTATGATCTCATATACCGGGGGGCGAGACAACCCCGAAATGTATGTGGATACTTTGGGATTGACATGTCCGTTTCTGGCATTATATGCACAGGTTTATCACGATAGTCAATGTGAAAAACTCGCGGTAGACCAATTGAGAATGTATCACACGTATGGTCTGTTGGCTGGCACAGCCCTTCCCAATCATGCATTCAATATCAAGAGCAAGTTGCCGCTTGGCGTTTATGGTTGGGGGCGCGGTACGGCGTGGTATTTGATTGGATTAGTGGATACATATCACCAGCTACAGACACCCGAATATCAGGCAGAAGTTTTGCAGTGGATTTCGGAATCCGCACAAGCCTATGTTGAGTATCAGCGTACCGACGGTGGGTTTGGCTCTATTTTACAGCGTGAAGGGACTTATGATAGTTCTGCTACGGCGGCTATGGCATGGTTTTATGCCGAATGCGCGACACTATTGAAAAATAGCGTATACAGAGACATTTCACATCGCTGCCTTTCGATATTGCTGAAAAAGACACGAATCACAGGCGCAATCGATGACTGCCAAGGCGATACCAAGGGGATTGGAATATTTGCGCAGACTTACGATATCATGCCGTTTGCGCAGGGGATGGCGCTTCGGGCAATATGCGAGGCAAGTAAGAATTAGTTTGAAGAGGAAGCATGAGAAAGAAATCACGCACTGAGTATTCTGTTTTGAATATTATCACGGGACTGGGAGGCTATGCACTGAATACAGTGCTTGGCCTTGTTTGCCGTATGGTATTTACGCGTACACTTTCTGCGGAATATTTAGGCGTAAGCGGGCTGTTTACGAATATTCTCAGCATGCTGAGCCTTGCTGAGCTTGGAATTGGCAGCGCTATCGTGTATGCGCTGTACAAGCCTTTGGCGGTCGATGACAAAGAAAAAGTCGCGTCCCTAGTGAAGTTCTACGGACAGTGCTACCGTGTAATTGGCGTTGCTGTTGCTGTAATTGGCGTGGCATTAATGCCTTTCCTGCATTTACTTATTGATGAGCCAAATATTCAGGAAAACATCTATCTCCTTTACGGCTTATATTTGTTTAATGCCGCCAGCACATATTTTTTCAGCTATCGCGCTTCCCTACTAATGGCAGCCCAGCAGAACTATATTGTTACGGGCGTTAATTACATTATTACGGTCGCTCAGAGCGTGTTGCAAATTATCTGGCTTTTTGCAACACACCATTATATCGGGTATCTGATTATCCAGTGTGTTGGCGCGTTTGTATACAACATCGTTGTTTCGTATATCGCCAGGAAAGAGTATCCGTATATTGCAGAGAAAAATATCAAACCGCTTGATAAAGATGAGAAGGGGGTACTTGCCCGTAACATACGCGCCCTTGTCATTTGGAAGCTGTGCGGGCTGCTTGTAAATAGTACGGACAATATTATCATCACATTTTTTAATGGGCTTGCAACGGTTGGCCTTGCGTCTAATTATACGTTGCTGTCGGGAACCTTGAATTCGCTTCTGAACCAGCTTTTTAACGGAATTACCGCCAGTGTTGGCAATCTGAATGCAGTCGAGTCAAAAGAGAAAAAGATTGCAATGTTCAATATCATTAACCTTGCAAATTTCTGGCTCTTTGGCTGGGCATCCATCGGAATATTTATTGTATCAACAGATATCGTGAGGCTACTGTTTGGAGGTTCCTATGTGCTTCCAATTTCGATCCCGTTTGTGATCGCGCTGAACTTTTACATGGTCGGCATGCAAAGCGCCGTTTGGACGTACAAAAATACAATGGGCCTGTTTCGACAGGGCCGCTATCTCTTGATCGTAACAGCGGCGATCAACTTGGTCTGTTCAATATGGCTTGGGAAGATGTGGGGCCTGTTTGGAATCCTATTCGCTACAGCCATATCCAGAGCGCTAACAAATACATGGTACGATCCATATGCAGTATTTAAATATGGCCTTGAAGAGAAGGTGTCCATCTATTTCAAGAAGTATGGACAATACGCCTTGATCCTGCTCCTAGCTGGAGCTATTTGCTACGGCATTTGTGCACTGATTCACATTTCAGCCTTGGTGGATGTAATACTGAAATTCGTGATCTGCTGTGTGGTTCCCAACTTGGTGTTCTTCCTATGCTTTCACAAGAAAGAAGAATTTCAGTATTTCAGGGATCTTACCTATCGCGTTTTTCGCAGAATTTTTAAAAAGCAAGGTGCATAGGCACGTGAAACCCATAAATAGACATTTGCAGATGACACCACATACGGAGGTGGAATACTCGTGAAAAAAATCATGCTGGTTTTCGGCACTCGACCGGAAGCAATAAAAATGTGTCCGCTGGTCAACGAGCTGAAGACACGGCGGGATGTAGAGACAATCGTTTGTGTTACCGGTCAGCATCGTCAGATGCTGGATCAGGTGCTGGATGCCTTCCAGGTCGTTCCGGACTATGACCTGTCTATTATGAAGGACAAGCAAACGCTGTTTGATATTACGACCAATATTCTCAACCACATTAAATCCATCTTGGAAGAGGTACGTCCGGATATCGTACTGGTACACGGTGACACCTCTACCACGTTTGTGACTGCATTGGCCTGCTTTTACTTACAAATTCCCGTGGGACATGTGGAAGCTGGATTGCGGACATATAACATCTATTCTCCTTATCCGGAGGAGTTCAACCGACAGGCGGTCGGTATCATCAGCCAGTATAACTTTGCCCCTACTGAGCTTTCAAAGCAGAATCTTCTGCGCGAGGGTAAGAATGCGGACAGCATTTATGTGACCGGCAATACGGCAATCGACGCGCTGAAAACCACAGTGCGTGAAAACTATTCCCATCCCGAACTGACATGGGCATTGGGCAGCCGGTTGATTTTGATTACAGCGCATCGCCGTGAAAACCTTGGTGAGCCCATGCGGCATATGTTCCGGGCGATAAGAAGGGTCATGGATGAGCACCCCGATGTGAAAGCAATTTATCCCATCCACATGAATCCTGTTGTCCGTCAGACGGCGGATGAGATTCTTGGCGGGGATGAGCGCATTCATATTATTGAGCCGCTGGACGTGCTGGATTTTCACAATTTTATGGCTCGTAGTTACATGATCCTGACAGACTCCGGAGGTATTCAAGAGGAAGCCCCGTCACTGGGTAAACCGGTTCTTGTCATGCGGGATACCACGGAGCGCCCGGAAGGGATCAAGGCCGGAACACTGAAGCTCGTCGGCACAGATGAGGAGAATATCTACCGTCATTTCAAGCGCCTCTTGGAGTCCGCAGAAGAATACGCCAACATGAGCGCTGCTGCGAATCCCTACGGCGACGGCTTTGCCAGCAAGAGAATTGCAGATATTCTGACCAGGTGAGCACATTATGATGCGACATATTTACGCCCTGCCCCTGCACATGGTCATTATTCTGATGCTGGAACTGCTTATCGTTTGGGCAATGCTCTCCCTGCACCAAAATCAGAGAAAACGATCTATCATCAATGCGGTGCTATGTTCTATCACTGCGTTGACTATCCTCTATGCCACCATCCTAACCCGCACACCTGGCGACTACAAGCCCATCCTTACGCCCTTTGCCACATTTACCGCCGCACTCCAGCAACCAGAACTCTACCGCGAGATGCTGATGAATATATTTCTCTTCTTCCCGCTGGGATTGACGCTGTCCAATGCGTTGCCGCAGAAATGGCATCGCTGGGTCAGGATCATCCTCACAACGCTTATTGGATGCATTCTCAGTGCGGGGATTGAGTATGCCCAGTACCGCTACGCGCTGGGGCTTGCGGAGGTGGACGACGTGATCTGCAACACGCTGGGCGCATTCCTCGGCACTGCGTCGCTGCTTGCCGCTCATGCCATCGAAAAACACAAAGAAAGGGCTTGGCACACGAACATGACCCTGACCGCCACGGAGAGACAATTTCTTCATAGCGCCAAGGCTGCCGTTTCCGGCGGGGAGATTCCCGCTGAAAGCGT
>ERZ780135.662-NODE-662-length-20426-cov-2.447843_pt1 | contig 20426 bp, 34 predicted proteins | sample MGYA00511946_ERZ780135 | MGnify/ENA primary metagenome ERZ780135 (study PRJEB29588, sample SAMEA2151034) | human gut metagenome | biome: human gut; feature: human-associated habitat; material: faeces | place: Denmark | collected 2008/2010 ... | reverse complement strand
TATGCTCATATTTTGGCTTGTGAGAGCAGAGTTACCCAAGTTGGTAAACTTATAAGCAAAAGTTATTGCTGCTCTTAGAGACGAAAATATAGGCTTTAAACGATATAAGCACATTAAAAGAAAGGACAATATGCAAACACAAAACGGTGGCAGACCCACAATTTTACCTAAGATGTATGAAGAACCGCTATTTAGTCAAATCATTGATAAAATTGAATCAGGCTGTAATGACAGAGAAATCTACACCAGTTTGCATTGTTCGGCTAAAACTTTTAGAAAGTGGCGAGATGACAATATAAAGGCGTATGATGAAGCTAAAAGCATTGCTAGAGGAAATCTATTAGAACTAGCTGAAAGTGCCTTAGCGAGCAAACTGACAGTCAGAACGCTAAAAGAAACAGAAACAATCTACGACGCTGACGGAAACGTTGAAAAAGTAAAGGTTAAAGAAAAAGAACTGGATAAAGATAGCTTGGTAGCAATGATGGTTGCTAAGGCTGGAAACCCTGAACTTTATAACCCTACTGAATGGCGGAGATTGCAACAGGAAGAATCAAGCGCTCATGATCTTAAGGCTAAAATTGAAGAACTTGATGACTATAAGCTAAGTAAGTACGAAACGCCAGAAGTTGAAGCACCGAAAGGGTTTGAATAAATGTATTATTTAAATAAAATGTTGGAATACAACAAAGAAAACGGCATTATTATTAATAAGTACATTCGTAAGACTATTCAGAAGCAAATACGTATTCATAATAAGTATATTTATCGCTATGACCGTGTTACGCAAGCCATTGAATGGATAGAGGATAATTTTTACCTTACTACTGGTAATTTGATGAAAATCAAGCTACACCCTACACAAAAATATTGGTATGAGTTAATGTTAGGCTATGATATGATTGACGAAAAGGGTGTACAAGTCAACCTAGTTAATGAAATTTTCCTTAATCTAGGCCGTGGTTCAGGTAAGTCAAGTTTAATGGCTACGCGCGTGCTTAACTGGATGATTTTAGGCGGACAATATGGCGGAGAGAGTTTAGTTATTGCATACGATAACACACAGGCTAGACACGTATTTGACCAAGTTCGGAATCAAACGGAAGCAAGCGACACTTTAAGGGTGTACAACGAAAACAAGATTTTCAAGAGTACGAAACAAGGGCTAGAATTTACAGCATTTAAAACCACTTTCAAAAAGCAAACAAATGATACTTTACGAGCGCAAGGTGGTAACAGTTCACTAAATATATTTGATGAAGTTCACACCTATGGCGAAGATATAACAGAATCAGTCAATAAAGGTTCACGACAAAAACAAGATAACTGGCAAAGTATTTATATCACTTCTGGCGGACTTAAACGCGACGGACTTTATGATAAACTTGTTGAACGCTTCAAATCAGAAGAAGAATTTTACAATGATAGGTCTTTTGGCTTGCTTTACATGCTAGAAAATCATGAGCAGGTCAAAGATAAAAAGAATTGGACTATGGCATTACCGCTTATTGGTAACGTCCCTAAGTGGTCAGGAGTTATTGAAGAGTACGAACTTGCGCAAGGAGACCCAGCGTTACAGAATAAGTTCTTAGCGTTTAATATGGGCTTGCCTATGCAGGACACAGCTTACTACTTCACTCCACAGGATACAAAACTAACAGACTTCAATTTATCTGTATTTAATAAAAATAGAACTTATGTCGGAATTGACTTATCCTTAATTGGCGATTTAACCGCTGTATCATTCGTTTGTGAGTTAGAGGGTAAAACTTACAGTCATACACTTACTTTCTCTGTACGGTCGCAATATGAGCAGCTAGACACAGAACAACAAGAACTATGGACTGAATTCATTGACAGAGGAGAACTAATCTTACTTGATACGGAATACATCAATGTAAATGACTTGATACCGTATATTAACGACTTTAGAAGTAAGACAGGGTGCAGACTTAGAAAAATCGGTTATGACCCAGCACGATACGAAATTTTAAAAGGGCTGATTGAGCGTTATTTCTTTGACAAAGACGGAGATAACCAAAGAGCAATTCGACAAGGTTTCTCAATGAACGACTATATCAAGTTATTAAAATCTAAGCTAGTCGAAAATAAACTTATCCATAATCAAAAAGTCATGCAATGGGCTTTAAATAATACTGCTGTTAAAATCGGACAAAGTGGGGATTACATGTATACTAAAAAACTTGAAAAAGATAAAATTGACCCTACTGTTGCTTTGACAATGGCTTTAGAAATGGCGGTGTCAGATGAAGTATAACGTTGACACAGTCCGAGAAAGTGGTTGGTATAATAAAAAAGAATGGTTGGCAGTCCGTGATTATGTAAGACAACGTGACAAAATGACTTGCGTAAGATGTGGCGCATTCGGTGCTAAAAAATACGAAGTAGACCATATTATAGAACTAACTTGGGAAAATCTTGATGATTGGAAAATAGCGCTGAACCCCGATAACCTACAACTCCTTTGTAAGTCTTGCCATAACAAGAAAACAAGCGAGTATAAACGTGGCAAAGGCGTAAGTTTATGGTAGAAAGGGGAAAAATTGAACTTATTCGGAAAAGTAGTATCATTTTCACGCGGGAAACTAAATAATGATACTCAAAGAGTTACAGCATGGCAAAATGAAGCGGTAGAATATACAAGTGCCTTTGTGACTAACATTCATAATAAAATCGCTAATGAAATAACAAAAGTAGAATTTAATCATGTTAAATATAAAAAGTCTGATGTTGGTTCTGATACTTTGATTAGTAAGGCAGGTTCTGATTTAGATGAGGTCCTCAATTGGAGCTCTAAGGGCGAACATAATAGCATGGAGTTTTGGCAGAAAGTAATTAAAAAGTTACTATGCACGCGCTATGTTGACCTGTACCCTGTATTTGACAGTGAAACGGGCGATCTATTAGACTTACTATTTTCTAACGATAAAAAAGAATATAAACCTGAAGAATTAGTAAGGCTTGTCAGTCCTTTTTATATCAATGAAGACACAAGTATTTTAGATAATGCTCTGGCTAGCATTCAAACTAAGCTGGAACAAGGTAAATTGCGTGGCTTGTTGAAAATTAATGCCTTTCTTGATATTGATAATACACAAGAGTATCGAGAAAAAGCTCTAGCAACAATAAAGAACATGCAAGAGGGTTCGAGTTATAATGGTTTGACACCAGTTGATAACAAGACAGAAATTGTAGAACTTAAAAAAGATTATTCTGTTTTAAATAAAGATGAAATTGACCTTATTAAATCGGAACTTTTGACAGGTTACTTTATGAATGAAAATATTTTGCTTGGTACTGCTACGCAAGAACAACAAATTTATTTTTACAACTCTACTATCATTCCTTTACTGATTCAACTTGAAAAGGAACTGACTTATAAACTGATTTCAACAGGCCGCAGACGAATAAATAAGGATAATTTATATTATGAACGCATAATCGTAGATAACCAGCTATTCAAGTTTGCAACTTTGAAAGAATTAATTGACTTGTATCATGAAAATATTAACGCTCCTATTTTTACACAGAATCAACTTCTTGTTAAAATGGGCGAGCAACCAATTGAGGGCGGAGATATTTATGTCACAAACCTTAATGCAGTTGCTGTTAAAAACCTAAGTGATTTACAAGGCAGTAGAAAGGACGTAACAAGCACAGATGAAACTAATAACCAATAGTGCTGAAATTAAAGTAACTGAAAACGAGGACGGTTCTAAGTCGTTCCAAGGCATTGGATCAGAAGTTGGTGTAGAGAATCGTAACGGTATTATCTTGACCCCTAACTGCATTGAGTTTGCCAGAGAACGATATCCATTGCTATATGAACATGGTTCAGGTTCAAACGAAGTCATTGGGGACGCAAAAGTCTATTATGATTTGGCTTCTAATAAATACCTGACTGACTTTACTCTTTACGACAACGCACCAAACATTAACAAGGCTGTTGAAAATGGAGCGTTTGATTCACTATCAATTGCCTATTACATTACAGAGTATGAGTTTAACGAAAATGACGCTCTAGTCGTAAATAAAGCACAGTTTAAAGAGATTTCTCTTGTTTCAGTACCAGCAGACCCTAACGCTAAATTTATTCAAAATGCTTTAGGCGAAGAACTCACAGAAGAACGCAACAAAATTATTGAAAGCCGAAATGCTTTGAAAGAAATTGAGGACATTAAAAAGAAATATGAATAAACCAGATTTAATTGAAAAACAAAACCGCTTGGCAGAACTTAAAGAAAATAACGTATCTTTAAAATCTCAAATTAATGACTTTGAAGTAAAAAACGCAATTGAAGACTTGCCAAAAGTACAAGAATTAGAAAAAACACTTTCAGAAAATTCAATTGAAATTATCAAAATTGAGAACGAACTTAACGCACAGGAAGAAAAATCAGAAGGAAAATCTAAAATGACAAACTTTATTGAATCACAAAACGCTGTAACAGAATTTTTTGATGTATTGAAAAAGAACTCTGGAAAATCAGAAATTAAAAACGCTTGGAATGCAAAACTTGCTGAAAATGGTGTAACTATCACAGATACAACTTTCCAACTTCCACGTAAATTGGTTGAATCAATCAACACAGCCTTGCTAAATACTAACCCAGTATTCAAAGTATTCCATGTTACAAATGTTGGTGCTTTGCTTGTATCACGCTCATTTGATTCATCTAATGAAGCACAAGTCCACAAAGACGGACAACAAAAAACAGAACAGGCAGCAACACTCACTATTGATACTCTTGAACCTGTAATGGTTTATAAATTGCAATCACTTGCTGAACGTGTTAAACGACTTCAAATGTCATATTCTGAACTTTACAACTTGATTGTAGCAGAACTTACACAAGCTATCGTTAATAAAATTGTTGACCTTGCTCTTGTTGAGGGAGACGGAACAAACGGTTTTAAATCAATTGACAAAGAAGCAGACGCCAAAAAAATCAAAAAGATTACTACAAAAGCTAAATCAGCTGGCAAAACTCCATTTGCTGACGCTATTGAAGAAGCGGTTGACTTTGTTCGCCCTACTGCTGGTCGTCGTTATTTGATTGTTAAAGCAGAAGACCGCAGAGCCTTGTTAGATGAGTTACGCCAAGCGACTGCTAACGCTAACGTTCGTATTAAAAATGATGACGCTGAAATTGCTTCAGAAGTTGGAGTAGATGAAATCATTGTTTATACAGGTACAAAGGCTGTTAAACCTACTGTATTAGTAGACCAAAAATATCACATTGATATGCAAGACCTTACTAAAGTTGACGCGTTTGAATGGAAAACTAATAGCAACATGATTTTGGTTGAAACACTAACAAGCGGACATGTTGAAACTTATAACGCTGGTGCAGTAATTACAGTATCATAAGAATAAAACGGAGGAAGTAAATGATAGATTATATTAAGGTCTATTGTGGTATTCCGATTTTAGTAACAGCTTATGATAGTAAACTTATCTTATTCCGTTCAATAGCTATTAAATTGCTAGAAAAAAATGGTATTAAAGCTGACGAAACAAGTGTATTAGTGAAAGAATTTATCTCTTGTTATTGTCGGCTTAATATTGTTGATGAACCAGCAGAACAATGGCGAAATGCTGAAATGAAACGTTTGGCTTCTTTGCAAGAGTTAATGTATTATGGAGGTATTTAATGATATTTTCACAAGTAACATTGCAAGTTGAAACGACTGTTAAGAAGAAGAACGGTGCAGAAGCTAATGTTATAAAGCCTATCGTTTTACCAGCAGTTAAACAGAGAATTAGTCAGTCAAGGCTTGATGAGTTTTCTATGATTGGGCTAGGTAAAAACGTAAGATACGAGCTTAACGGAATCGGAGAAATGGAAGACTTGATTTTCAACTATTTCTTGGACGAAAAAGGCGAAACTTTCAAGCGTACAACATGGGAAAGAAACCCTAAGAATAACAAGATGATTTTAGAAGGAGTCGTGAGTAACGGGATATGAATGAATTCGATTCTTATATGGATTGGCTAAACAATTTACTTACAATGCCTTTAAATGACGTTATTTTAGGCGTTAAGGACACGATACAAGACAAGACGGTATATTTATCGCTTAGTGACTCAAAGGTCATTAAAATGGACAATACGAGCTTTGTCATGGGTTACTATTATCAAGTCGTTTTATCTGTTAAAGATGTTGACGATGAACTTGTCGGACTAGTCGGAAATGTTTTGCAAAACGGTTGGAATATGACAAACTGGTCAGAAAACAGTCATTTGTACAATTATACTGGCACTGTTTATTTGCCTTGTGGCGCAGGTGGTCAAGCATGGCAATGAATTTGCTTAATACATCAAGCATAGCTAAAGAAATGCAAACTAAAGTAACAGAACGCATGGGCGATTGGTTTGAAGCAGAATTTAAGGCTAAGGCAAATACTGCAAGTAGAAGAACTAGATTAATCAGAAGCCACGGTCATACCTATACTTATGCAAGATATCAAAATACTGGTCAATTATCAAGGAACTTAAAACAAGATAAAAAAGGCGATAAAATAGTAGTTAATGCAGGTACTAGGGCTAGTTACACCAGCGGTTATCATGGCATGTATTTCTTAGTTGAAAAAAAGGGTATGCAAGACGTTAAAACAACATTGAAAAAAGGTGCTAATTATGCCAATTCAATGAAATTATAGAAAAGAGAAAAAAATGAAGTTAGATTATAATTCACGTGAGATTTTCTTTGGTAATGAAGCTCTAATCGTAGCTGATATGGCCAAGGGAAGTAACGGAAAACTAGAGTTCACTAACCATAAAATCGTAACTGGTTTAGTATCAGTTGGCGAAATGGAAGACCAAGGGGAAACTAATAGCTATCCAGCTGATGACGTACCAGACCATGGAGTTAAAAAAGGCGCTACCTTACTTCAAGGCGAAATGGTATTCATTCAAACAGACCAAGCGCTTAAAGAAGACATTTTAGGTCAACAAAGAACAGAAAATGGCTTGGGTTGGTCTCCTACTGGTAATTGGAAAACGAAATGCGTTCAGTATCTTATTAAAGGGCGCAAACGTGATAAAGTTACAGGAGAGTTTATTGACGGTTATCGTGTAGTCGTTTATCCTAATTTGACACCAACAGCAGAAGCTAAAAAAGAATCAGAAACAGATTCAGTAGACGGTGTAGACCCTATTCAATGGACTTTGGCAGTACAGGCAACTGATTCAGATATTTATTTGAATGGCGATAAAAAAGTTCCTGCTATTGAATACGAAATTTGGGGAGAACAAGCAAAAGACTTTGCTAAGAAAATGGAAGCAGGCTTATTCATCATGCAACCTGACACAGTTCTATCTGGCGAAGTTACATTAGTAGCTCCAACTCTTGCGAACGTTCAAACGAAAACTAAAGGGCATAATGACGGAACAATCGTAGTACCAGCTACTTTGAAAGACTCTAAGGGTGGAACTGTAAAAGTAAAATCAGTAATTAGAGACGATCACGGAAAAGTAGAAACAAATGGAAACCTTGCGCCCGGTGTCCATACCGTAACGTTCTCCGCTGACGGTTATAAAGATGTTACCGCAGGAGTTTCAGTAACTGACCATTCATAAGACTAAAAATTAAATAAGTAAAGGAATATATACACAAAATGGCAAAACAATTGAGTACAGCACGTAAATTTAAAATGATTACAGGTAAAGACCTTTTCCAGCAACAAAAGGCAATGGATACAGAGCTTAAAAAAGAAGACGGAGAAATTACTGATGTAATGGAGTTCGTTCAATATGGTTTATACTTGGCTCTTTTTCAAGATAACATTGTAAAAGCAAAAAGCGACTTTGCAGACTTTCGTTCTAGCTTTGAGTTCGATACTGACGGTAAAGGGCTTAAAGAACTGGTCGAACTGTGGCAGAAAGAAATTTAATGAGCTGAAAGGGCTGTAAATGATTTTAAAACATGCAATTAGATACTTAGAACTAACCGGTTCGGACTTTATTACAGATTTGAAAGACTTTGCAGACCTACAAAATTCTTTTGTCGCTGGATATATTCCTGATGACTTTACAGAGCAAATGGAGAGCTTTACAGACAAGTTATTGATACTTTGGGTAGATTGTAACGGAGGACTGCAAAACGCCTTAGACGATAAAACAGAGCTTCCTACAACTAACGAGTTAATCAATATCTTCTGTAAAACTGTTTTTATTCAAGAAAAAGAGGAAACGGAAGACGATACAGTCTTCTTTTCTTCTAGTTCATTGATTAAGAAAAAGAAAGATACTGTAAAGGAAAACAAAACTTTAGAACTTTTGACTATTTTAGGCAATAACGAAATTGATATAACGCAGTTCATGGAAATGGAACTAGAACTAGTTTATAAAATAATTGAACTTATTGCAGAGAAGAAGAAAGAGGAAAAAGAAAAAGAGAAAAGGCGTAAAAGAAAGGGTATGTAATGGCAAGTAATGCAAAGTTTGAGGTCGAGATATATGGCAATGTCACGAAGTTCGAGAACTCACTTAAAGGCGTTAATACCGCTATGTCAGGACTTAGGGGCGAAGCTAAAAACTTACGTGAAGCTCTAAAACTTGACCCAACAAATCCAAAAACAATGGAACAATTGCAAAAGAATTTACAAACGCAGTTGGGCTTATCACGTGACAAAGCAACAAAATTAAAACAAGAACTTTCTACAGTTGACAAAGGTACGTCAGCAGGTCAAAAGAAATGGCTACAACTTACTAGAGACTTAGGCACAGCAGAAATACAAGCCAACAGGCTGGAAAGTGAAATAAAGCAAGTCGAGGGTGCAATTAGTTCGGGCTCTTGGAACATTGACGCTAAAATGGATACTAAAGGCGTTAATAGCGGAATTGATGGCATGAAGTCACGCTTTAACGGTCTTAGAGAAATTGCTGTTGGTGTATTTAGACAGATTGGTTCAAGTGCTGTTAGTGCTGTCGGCAATGGCTTAAGGGGCTGGGTATCTGATGCAATGGATACTCAAGCAGCTATGTTTGCCTTGAAAAATACAATGAAGTTCAAAGGCAATGCGGGAGATTTTGACTATGTAAACAAATCTATGCAGAAGCTCGCCAGAGATACAAACGCAAATAGTGAAGATACTCTAAAACTTTCAACAACGTTCATTGGTTTAGGAAATAGTGCTAAATCAGCAATTGGAAAAACAGAAGCATTAGTAAAAGCTAACCAAGCATTTGGTGGTACTGGGGAAAACCTTAAAGGTGTTGCCCAAGCTTATGGTCAGATGTCGGCTTCTGGAAAAGTTACTGCCGAAAATATTAATCAGTTGACAGATAATAACACGGCTCTTAGCGCTTCATTAAAAGATACTGTTATGCAAATGAACCCACAACTACAGCAATATAGTTCATTTAACGATGCGGTTACAGACGGCGCTGTTTCAATGGAAATGCTCGATAAGGCTATGCAACAAGCAGCAGACGGTTCAGGCAGTGCTACAAAAACTATAAGGGACACTTGGTCTGGTTTTAATGAAGACTTATCGCAAGCCTTACTTCCTACGCTTGAGGCTTTGACACCTGTTATAAATGCTGTAATTGATAACATGGATAAGTGGGGGAAAGATGCTGGTAAATCCATTGAAAAAATTGTTAAGTGGATAACGACATTATGGGAAGAATTAAAAGTATCAGGAACGTTAACAGAGTTTGGTAGAGTTTGGGAAAACGTAAAATCAATTCTTGGTTCAGTAGGAAGAATAATACTGAATGTTGTTAAGGCATTTCTTCCTTTAGAAAAAGCTCCTAAAAGTAGCGCGGACTCAATCGGCTCTACAATGGAAGTACTTTGGGGCTTAGCAGAGTCTTTGCAAAAAGCTACTGCCAAAATAGCTGATTTTTTGAAAAAAGTTAGTAAAAGCAAAGGAGCAATGGATGCTATAAAAGTGGCTTTAGTTGCCTTAACAGCAGGGTTTGTGGCTTTTAAAATTGGAACTGGAATAGTCAAGGCTATTGTTGCTTTCAAAAAGTTACGAACGGCAATTAAAGCAGGGACAGGAGTAATGAAAGCATTTAATCTTGTTACTGGCGTAAACTCTTATGTATTGATTGCAGCCGCAATTGCAGCAGTTGTTGCTGGTTTAGTTTATTTCTTCACTAAAACCGAAACAGGTAAAAAGATATGGGCGGACTTTGTAGACTTCTTAAAGAGTGCATGGGACGGAATAGTTTCGTTCTTTAGCGGTATTGGTCAATGGTTTTCTGATATATGGAACGGAGTAGTTGACGGAGCAAAAGGGATTTGGCAAGGTTTAGTTGATTGGTTCAGCGGAATTGTTCAAGGTATTCAAAATATTTGGAACGGAATAACAACATTCTTCACTAACTTATGGACGACTGTTGTTACTGGAATTCAAACAGCATGGGCAGGAGTTACAGGGTTCTTCACAGGACTGTGGAATGGAATAGTGAATATCGTTAAAACTGTGTTTACAACTATCTCTTCTTTAGTTACTGGAGCTTACAACTGGTTCGTCACAACTTTCCAACCTTTAATTAGTTTTTTTCAATCTATATTCAATCTAATAGGCTCTATTATTAACTTAGCATTTCAACTTATATTGGCTATAATTCGAGGTGCTTATCAATTAGTTATCGGCGCATGGAAAGGTATATCAGGTTTCTTTGGTGGAATATTTAATGCTGTTAGTTCAATAGTTTCTACAGTATTCAGCGCAATCGGTAGCTTTGCTGGTTCAACTTGGAATTTAGTTAGGTCAGTATGGAGTGTAGTATCTGGATTCTTTAGTGGTATATTCAACGCTGTAAGAGGTATCGTGTCATCAGTGTTCAGCGCAATCGGAAGTTTTGCTTCTAGCGCTTGGGGAGTAGTTAGCTCAATATGGAGTGTAGTGTCAGGCTTCTTTAGTGGCATATTCAATTCTGTTCGTAGTGTCGTTAGCGGAGTATTCGGTGCTCTTGGTGGCTTTGCTTCTAACGCTTGGTCAAGGATTTCAGGTGTATTTAGCGGCGTTGGGGACTTCTTTAGTGGAGCTTTCAACGGTGCTAAAAGTACAGTTAGTGGAGTATTCGACGCTTTCGGTGGGTTTGCTTCTAATGCTTACAACGCAATAACAGGAGCATTTAATGGTATTGGAGACTTCTTTAGCGGGCTATTTGGAGGAATCAAGAATACAATAGACAACGCTCTTGGTGGTGTAACAAGAACGATTGACAATATATCAGGAACTATTAATGGTATCGCTGGGAAACTTGGAGGATTATTCAAAGGTTCTATGGTAGTAGGCTTAACAGATGTCAATTTATCTTCTAGCGGTTATGGTCTAAGCACTAACAGCGTATCAAGCGACAATAGAACATATAACACATTCAACGTACAAGGTGGTGCTGGTCAAGATGTTTCTAACTTAGCACGAGCAATCAGACGAGAATTTGACCTAGGGAGGGCTTAATGGTAAGACAGTATAAAATACATACCAACTTAGACGGAACAGATGATAAAATTTGGGACGTTACAAACGGAAAAGTTAGATTTTATCAGCCCTCTAATTTAGGGTTACAATCAACTAATAATATTTGGCAAAGTAATGGCGTCGGAGTAATGGGAACACGCTCAATCACTCAACCACAAATAGAATTCAAGTTGGAAACGTTTGGAGAAAGTTTAGAAGAAAATTATCGGTTAATGAAAGATTTCATAAATGATATTCTTAACCAAAAAAACGTTACACTTGAATATCAAACAGAGATTTTTCAGGTATACGCTGATTTAGCTTTAGCAGATGTCACAAAGACAGAGGGTTATGGAAAGAACGGGACTTTTAGCGAAAAGATAACTTTTGATATAATCACAAAGTGGTACACTTACGAAAATTTAACTTTTGAAAAAATTCAAAATGGTAAAGTTCTTTCTGGAAAGTCTAAAATTTATGGCGGATATAAAGGAAGTGAAACAGCTTTACAAAATTATAAAAGATTAAAAGAAAGTCCTTCTTTAAATTTACCTAATTTGAATTTGTTAACTGACACTAAAGATTTTATCAATAAGGATTTATTAGGGAATAATCAAAAAACTAGTATAGTAGCTCCTCATAGTACAGTACTGAAAGATGGAAATGATACTTATTTAAAGTTTATTTCTACAGCTGATAATCAATATTGGTTAGATTGTTATTTGGTAGCTGATTGGAATACTAATCCACCACAAGGTTTTATCAATGCCAATATACTTCCTAATTCAAAATATACTTTCAGTTTTTGGGCTAAAGGTACTGGAGAACATACAGTTAATGCTCATGATAAATGGACTACTCCTCCAAATATTGTTATCCCTTTTACCCTTACTAATGAGTGGAAACATTATAGCTTTACGGTAACAAGTTCTGCGACTATTCCAAAAAAAAATGTTGAGTTTTTCTTGCGGAGTCTCAAAATTGGTTCAGAAATTAATCTTAAAAAACCTAAAGTTGAAGAAGGTTCAACCGCAACTCCTTGGATGCCCGCAGCTAGTGAAATCACGACTAATGATATAAGTGAATACTTCGGATATAATTATATAGCAAATCAAGCCTATACTTATTACGGAGAAACAAACATAGAGCGTTTAAGCCGCTGGGATATAAAAGAAGAAATATTTAGTTTTGTAGGAATACTATATCAAAATCTTCCTAGAATACCAACTGGTGTTAGATTTTTAGACACCATTGGAAATGAATATACGGCAATTGTATTTAATACAGCCGAGCCACAAAGCTATATTTTAATTAATACAGATGTAAATGATGAAATTTATCAAGGGTGGAACGGAACAATTCCATTAAATCTATTCCCTTTGCTTGACTTTGAGCGGTATAGAACTCGTATAATTAAAGAAGGTCAAATGGAGTTAATTAACCTTACTAAGGCAGAATTTAAAATCAAGAGAAAGGCGGACTTCGTTTAATGTTAGAAGCTAATGTTTATGATAACTTTAACCCTAACTACTATAATGTATCTGACTTTATTCTTCCTAATGGTAAAAAAGAAAAAAGAGGTTTACCTATACCAAAAGCAAGGTGTCAAGTTATTAACTATGAACTGTGGGAAACAGGTTATCTTTACACTTCATCAGCTACATTGACCGTTTCGGTAGAAGTTGGCGATATTGTTCAAATTCTTTTTCCTGAAGTTGTTCCAATTGAGGAAGCACTAGGTAAAAAGAAAAAACTTAACTTAGATATGGTTTACCTTGTAACAGATGTAGATGAAAGTAACAAAGCCACATTAAAGAACTATTTTTGGGCAATGATTGAAAACTTAGATGTTCCAAACGCAATAACTAAAACGACAAACGCTGCTATCATTGATTATTTAATTGACCCTAATAAAAATAATTTAATGAGTTATGGTTATTTCTTCAATTCAAGTATCTTTGCAGGAAAGGCTACAATCAACCGTAAAGCAGAAACTTCAGGAGCTACTGATGTAGCTAAAAGGATATTTTCTAAGGTTCAATTTCAACCAACTACAACAATTCAACATGCTTCATCTGAAACAGACCCTAGAAATTTGTTGTTCGTTAACTTTGCCTCAAGAAACTGGAATAGAAATAGAATCACGACAAGGGTGGATATTAAGCAAAACGTGGCAATGGATACAGAGACAGTAGTAGAACGTTCAGCTTATAATTTCGCTGTCGTATTCGTTAAAAATAAAGCAACAGACGATTACACAGACCCACCTAAGATGTACACAGCAAAAAACAACGGAGATGTCATTGATTATAGTACTTATGGCGGAGACGGAACAGACTTGCCAGAAGTAAGAACGGCTAAAACATTGTTTTATGATAGAGATGACCATGGAAACCCACCAGATATATCTACCATTAAAGCTGAAATTTCGCCTTCTACAATCGTTACAAGATTAATTTTTAACCAAAACGAACTCTTACCTTTGTATGTTAATGACTTGGTTGATATTTGGTACGAAGGAAAATTATATTCGGGGTATATAGCAGACAGGGTTAAAACGGAGTTTAATGATAGACTTATTTTTGTAGAAAGTGGAGACAAACCAAATGTTATATGAGTATGTAGCTACTTACGGAGATAAATATAGAATAGATAGCTTCGCAGGGTACAGAGAGCTACGTAAAGACCACTTAGAACTTTTATCTGGTAAAGTATATTATAATAGTAAAAACTCGCTTAGAATTGAAACCACTCTCTTGTACGAAGTCGGTCAATTTGTATCAATTGGAGGTTATCCGTATGGTGGTAGAAAATTTAGATTGTTGGAGCTATCAATTACTGATAACCCAGTTTTAGATAAAGCGAAGATAATTTCAAGAAAGGTTAAAAATGACAATTAACAACTTCACATTTTTCAGTCCAAATGGAACAGAATTTCCAGTCGGTTCTAATAATGACGCAAAGTTATATATGATGTTGACCGGAATGGACTATAAAACAATCAGGCGCAAAGACTGGGTAGAACCATTAAATACAAGTCTTAATGTAATGTATCCCAACACTTCAATTATTGCTGGAGGTAGATACTTTGAATTATTAACTGAAACAGTAGCTTTAAAAGCTAATTCTGTCAACTATATTCATGCAAACATTGACTTAACACAAACTACTAGCCCTGTCAGCTTATCAGCCGAACCCGTAGACAACAGCAACAATGTTGACTTGAATAACCGTTCAGGAGTACTGAAAGTCTTAATTGATATTAGAACAACTAACGGACTAGGTGTCATTAGTGATAAAGCACCTGATAACGTAACATATTTAGATAAAGTCGTCATAAACAGCATAGAAACAAAATCTGGGTCACTTAGTATAGGCAATGGAATCACCTTCAGTTGGCAAAAAAAAGGTGAAATAGTGGAAATTAAATGGATAGGTAGACTGACAAATATTAATGCTGGACAAGTCTTTGCTGTAAAAGCACCACACGAAGTTATTCCAAATAAGACAAAAGAATTAGTTGGACACTTTGCTAACACGGGAAAATCTTTCCATATTGACTTAGAGCCTGACGGTACATTTAGGTGGTGGGGCGAGAACCAAGCGAATGGTTCTATTCGTGGTACTGCTATGTATTTCATCAAATAACAAAATAGAAAGCAAAACAAAATGGTAACTAGAATGATTTTAATAACTATCTTAATTTTAGCGATTTTTTTCGCTACATGGGTCAAAGATAGAGAAAAGATGAACCCGCCTTTCAAACGTAGACTTGTAATTGATTTGACGGTAGTCTTCGCGCTATGGGTTTTATATGCAGTCTTTCACTTTACACAAACACCCTCAACTTCTGATATCGCTAAAACAGTGATTAACCTAGGCTTGTTGTACTTCGTAGGACAATTTATTTACTTAATCGCAAAAATTAGCCCTATGTTTGACGGTTTGGTTAAACTTATGAAAAAGAATGGTGTAAGTGTTCCTGAAGCGGAAGAAGAACAAACGGAGGATAAAAAAGAATGAATATAACTAATGCTGGTGTACGTGGGCATGATCCTACTGGGGTTGTAATTCACAATGACGCTGGTTCAAATGGTGCTAACGTTAGCTTCTACAACAACTGGTTACCTAATCATAACCCTGAAAATGGCTTTGCTCATGTTTACATTGCTTCTGACGGACGATTGCAGGCTTCTGACTTCTCTAACATGGCATACCATTGTGCTAACTCATACGGTAATGCAAATTACGCAAGTTGGGAAGTATGCCAATCAGAGGGCGATTTAAACCAGTTCTTGAGGAATGAACAAGCGGTACTAGACGACGTAGCTAAGTATATGAAACAATGGGGACTAACTCCTAATCATGATACCGTGAAGCTACATCAAGAACTATCAAGCACAAGTTGCCCTAGACGTTCCGTAGAAGCTCACGGTGGCACGGTAGAGAGTTGTCGCTCATACTTTATCGCAGAACTAAATAAACGCCTTACAGGGCAAACTGTAAGCACAGATAACAATAACACAACAGAAAGCGGAGAAATTGAAATGTTTCTAATTAATTGTAAAGACACTAAAAATTGGTATGTATGCAATGGAGTATCAGCACGACATATTAAAACAACTCGTATGCTTGGCGGTTTCCAAGGTAAATTTGGAGCGATTAAGTTACCAGAAACAGTTATGTATCAAAAGGAATTTGAAGCAGAATATGGAAAAGTAAACTAAAAAAAAGACAGCTTTATAGCTGTTTTTCTTTTGTAAATGAAGATATCCTACTTTCTATTTTTTGATTTTTAATTTGCTATCTATTTTATATTTTACCAAGTAGCCCATGCAGTTCCACCTGAACCTTGGTATATACTTACTGCTTTGTCTAAATAAGCCTGTGGACTTAAATTAGATACTTGACCATGAACGCTTTGATTAATCTGTAATAGTCCCCAGCACCCAATAGGGTTCTCAACATAAGGGTTTCCGCTAGATTCCTTGTAAATAACATCAAGCCATTTACTAGCGCTTACTCCTGTCTTACTTGCTAGGTATTCACTAGCTTGTTCAGAACTTACGCTTGACCAATCACTTCCAATAATGCTATTAGTTTCTGTGTTTGGTGCAGCTTCTATACTAACTTCTTGCGCCCTTTCGGTATTAGGTTGTTCAGTCGCCTTATCACGTTCTCTTGCAACTCTGTCAACTTCGGCTTGTTTTTCAGCTTCAACTCGTTGTTCTTCAATTGCTTTCTCCTTAGCTTGCCTTATGTGCTCATATTTTGCTTTCTCTTGCGTTTTAAACTCTTTGTCATATAATTGTGCCACAATATCATTAAAGCCCTTATCAGCCTTTTTATGAGCTTGTTGAATCAATACGATACTTTGAATATCTGCGTCTGTTAAAATAAAAATATTTATTCTCCTTATGCCATGCTTTTTTCTATTCCGTCTTTTACAGCTTTAGAACTTGGATAAATTACCCAGCCTATTTTTTTGTCCCATATAATTGCTGTTATTCTTTCTCCTACTTCATTCTTTGCTTGAATTAGATAACTATCTAACAAAACCAGTTTACCTCCTCAATAGCTTCAATAATATTATTTCCAGCATGTTTTATAATTTCATCTCCTGCAATGTTTCTTGAAAATAGTTCGTTCTCAATCTTTTTAAAGTGCAATGCTTTAGCTAAAAATTGAGCTGACGATTCATAGTATAATGTTTCTAGTTCATCATCTGAAAGCTGTGTTAAATCATCATTAGCAAAAGTTGTAAGTTTTCGCTTAATCTCTTTGCCATTGTCGTCTTCTTCTACGTAGTAACGCTTCATCTATTCATACCTCTAATTTCAAATTTTTCAATAATATACCTTTTAGAGCCTAACTCAAGGCTTACTAGATAATTATTGAAAGGGTCATTCTTGTTCAAGTCATTAGCAATCTTTCGTGCTGTTGACCGTGGATATTTTGAACTATTAATCTTCCGTGTGTACTTGTGTAATATCATCTCATTGCCTCCCTTTGCATTTTACGCTTCAATCGTTGTTTATATAGATATTCTTTACTTGGCTCTAAGTTCGATAATATCTCATCTAATAAGTCAAACGCTTCTCCGTTATCTCCTACGCTATCAATCTTTTTAAGTGTAATTTCGTGCATTTCATCATCATTGAAAAACACAGTAAGATAAGGAAATGCTACGGTATTTGGTAAACTCAAACGTGATTTAGTGGCTTTTAAGTTAGGGTATTTACCTGTTTCGGCTTTAACTTTTGATTCAAATTGACTAATTCTGATACCTTGTTCTTTTAGTACGCTAGTAATTCTTTCATATAATTCTTCGTTTGTCATTATGCTATAACCTCAATTATTTCTGTATGCTTTTTAACTTCATATCTTTGTTCTTCTGGAAGCAATTCGTTCCATTTTAAAGCCTCTTTTTTATCATAAAACTTACGTGATTTAATCTCTTTTTCCAATGTCCAAGATACTGTGTAGTATGTAAATTCATCTTTCATTATCCAATTACTCCTGTCTTTATATTTAGTCTTTGCTGACTTGATAAGTGATATCCTTTGCACCACTTACAGTAATAAGCCCTAACTGGTATCTTGTCATTCTTATTTTTCTTGTTCTTTTTAATATGCTGGGCAGTAGCTATTGAATATAAAGCGCCCATTTTAGTGTATTTTCGTTTTTTACACATAATCTAACCACTCCTTAATCGTAAACAATTCAAAGCCATTTAGTTTGCTTTGCTTTTCAATTTCCACTTGGTTTCTATCTAGGTCTGTCAGTAGTTCAATTATAGGTCTACCAAAGGCAAACCAACCAAGAACTGTATTAACTTTAAGTCCGAAATACTTAGCGCATTGAGCCTTACAACTAAAATGCAGTTCTTCTTCCGTCATAGGGTTATAAGCTATTATCTCCATATCTTTTCGTGCTTTCATTTTTTAACCTCCTTTCTTCTAAACAATAGTATCAAATTTTTTTATATTTGTAAATAACAAACTTTAGGCCTCTTCAATAAATTCCAAGTATCTTTCATCAATCGCTTTTATTTCTTCTTTTGTAAACTCTGATTTAAAGTTATTTCTCTCTTCTTTAAAGCCTAGGAAGATGAACTTTTCTCCTAGTTCGTTTTTAAAAGAGTTCAAGTATCCTTTTTTGTTGTTCATCAATTTAACGTTGTATTTTTCCATTTCCGTCTCCTTAATTTCTATAATACCATTGTATCAAAAAAAGCCAATGCTGTCAAACATTAACTTTGTTCTTTGATTAATTCTTTTACTTTCATTCTTCCACTTTCTTTTTAAAGTATTCTAGATGTTTAGCTACTTCCCATTTATCACGGTTCAACAATAACCATAAGTGAGCCTCTTTAGTATTACTCCTCAAACCAAATGCCTTCAAAATATCTTTAAAGCTATTCGTATAACTAATTTTAAGCCAGACTTTTTCAAACAATTCAAAGAAAATTTCTTTGCCAAAACGTTCACTATATATCCTTTTATCATCAGTATCTAGTGTTTGATGTTCTTCTAGCCATTCGTTCAACTCTTTAGAGATAATAATTTTTTCTGTCATTTTATTCGCCTTTCCAGTTTTTGAAATCATCGGCCATATCTTGTGTAAAGCCCATAATATCTTCAGTAGTGTACTCTGTAAGCTCATTCTCGTTACTTAACTTAGCCAGTTCTTTGGCATAGTCTAGAGCCTTGTTGTAGTCTTTGTCGTAGCTTTCGCCCTCTTTCTTGCCAGCTCTTACTAGATACTTTAATACCTGCATTGTATACCACCCTACAAGCTCTTCGTAGTTAAAATTATGTTTCAAGTATTCGTTAAGTTCTACACCATGCTCATTGGCATAGTGCCGATTCTTTTTAAAATTCATTAGATGATCCCTCCAAGCCATGCAATACTCAATATTGCAATCATAGCCAGCCATGCAATAGCTATAAATGCAAAGCCGACACCTACAACTATCGTTAAAGTTTTTACTGTATCTTTCATTTTGTTCTCCTTAATTTGATTGTCTGTATTTTTCCATAACATTATGGTATTTACTAACAAATTGCTTTTACTTTGTCAAACATTAACTGTTCTTTGTCTTTCTAATTTGGTAAAATTTATTCCATTTTTCTATAAGTTCCAGTGATTCAGGTTCATCATATTCGGTAAACAGTTCAACCTGTGATGTATACCAACAGTGCAAACAGCGACTACAATTATAACAGATGTTTGTATATCCTCTACAACCTTTGCAAACTCCTAAGCCGATACTCGTTGGTATATCGAAGCAATGGCAATATCTTTTGTCATTAAAGTATTTTCTTTTCATTATTCCTCCTTTTCAAGTGCTACATTCTCGGCCATTACAACATCAATATCCTTTCCAGTCACTTTTTCGATATAATCAACTGCAAGTTTATGGGTTTTTGCTAGGTCCGCAAGCTTTCTGTCTACAATGTTTCCTACAACAATATCTTGAGTGATATTTGCTGCAACGCTCGCTTCAATCAACGTTTGAATGCAGCTCTCTAATTCTTCTTGGAGTTTTTCAACTGTTTTGTTTACAATATCCATTTGTATTTTTCCTTTACTCATATATGCTATTATAATCTATTTCTTTTTAATTGTCAAGCGATAAGCCCAATAAACAACTAATAAAATAATTGTTATTATAAATAGCGGTGGAATAAATACAGTTACTGCAAACCAAACAATAGAAACTAAAGTATAAATCATGATTTTAAGTATTAATTTACCTGTTTTAGTATTTTCAAAAGTTATTTCCTCATCTAATGATGAATCATCTTCTGTTGAATTATCGTAAATTATTTTGTCTTCATTTACTTCGTACTGGTTTCCACAATAATCACATTTACCATTAGTGAAATTTGAAGCTCCACAGGTTACGCATTGTTTTAATTCCATTGTTATTACCTCTTTCATTTATTGAAATCAGTATACCAAAAAAACTCTAA
>ERZ780135.653-NODE-653-length-20798-cov-3.751049_pt1 | contig 20798 bp, 15 predicted proteins | sample MGYA00511946_ERZ780135 | MGnify/ENA primary metagenome ERZ780135 (study PRJEB29588, sample SAMEA2151034) | human gut metagenome | biome: human gut; feature: human-associated habitat; material: faeces | place: Denmark | collected 2008/2010 ... | reverse complement strand
CAGCTCCATGCGATTTCGTGCCGCTTCGTCAATTTTTATCCGAATACTTGCTTCAACAATTCCACAATATCCTCATTTTTCAGCCCATATTTTTTCAATGAATTTTGATCAAATGGTTCCTGCTCCAACAAGTCAATAAAGCTATGTATATCGGCATCTACTGCTATCGGCAATTCTTCTACTTTTTCAAGCATAAGCTCCGAAGCAATACGCAAAACATCTTTTTTATGCTTCTTTATGTCACTAGAATCCACTTTTTCACCTAAATCTTTTCGCTTTTTCAAATCAAGATACGCTTTTGCTTTAAAAAGAATGATATATTCTGGTCTTAAAACAGAAAGTCCATTTCTCACTTCTTTTCCATTGAGTAGTGCCTTATAGTAATCATCATTCAAAAGAATCGCCGACAAACTGGAAACTTCATCATCAATGTGAATTGGAGTAATTCCTTTCGCATTTTTTAGTTTAAAATCACTTCTACAAAACAATTCAATCATTTTCGGAAAGTTATCGTCTTCTGGCTTATCAAATCTATAAAATTGAGGGTTGCTACCGTTTGTCGCTTTGTTTCTATATTTTCCATCAACAATAAACTTCCAAAATTTTTCTCCAAACTCCGGAGTTAATGCTTCAACAATCAAAACCATATCCAGATCTCTTGTAGCCCTGAAATTTACTTCATTGCTTTCAAACAGAATATCACAGGCTGCACCACCTATTAAAACATACTGTTCTTCATAATCTGCAAAGTACTTCTGAAATGTACCTAATCCTTTGACCATACATATTCCTCCAACATCTCATTAATAGAAATATCTACCCGTTCCTCTTCTTGCTCTTCTCTTGTCAGTGACAATACTACGCTCAAAGGATCCTGCAATCCTTTTCCTAAAAAATCAATGAAATATCCTAGTTCCAAAACAACACAGCCAATTTCTTCCAATTCACTTACTTGCTTTTCTTCTTTCACTCCACTAGCTTTCAGTTCTTTCTTCGTTACCGCATAGGTTAGATAAGCATTGTCGGACAAAAGAGAATACTCACATAAAGCAGAAATACCTGCTTTCTTTTCAAGTTTCATATCTTTTCTCAATATAAATCTTCGAATCACTGGATTCCTTAACACACTCTCAATCTGCTGCCATAATTGTTTTCGGTCATCCGGAATATTTATTACTCTTGATTTACCTTTCATGCCCAACACATCAATATTTAAATATTCCAGTTCATCAAAACACCGGCTTGCAGATTTTGTTGACACTCCCATTCGTTTCGCCGCATCAGACACTTTCTCTTCATTCCATCGTTCATAAATGGCTATCAGAAGCATTTTTTGCGTCAAAAACGAAATCAAATGAACTGGTGCCAATTCCCTTTCATTTTCCTTACTCAGTAAATATCCAATAAACGGGAGAAATATTTGCTTTCCGTCTATTACAAAAGGTATTCCTTCTTCTATCAATTTTTCTTTTATATAAAATGTAGTTCGATCAAGAAATATTGCACAGTTTAATCCTGTTATTTTTTCTACGCCAGCTCTATCTCTACGTAACATAACTAGTCCGACATCTTCTTTGGGATGAATAGCCAGCCATAATACACCGTTCGTCTCTACTGTAAAAATATCATATCTTCCACGATATGCTAACGGGAGCTTTTTATAAACCTCTTTATTCTCCGTCATTATTACATTTTGCCGTAATGCTTTTTCCAAAAATTCTTTCATATCAATCGCCTTTTTATAAATGTGACTCTTTTTACGTCACATTTATAATTTATCATATGTTATTTGATTTTTCAAGTAATATATGCTTACATAAAATCCAATAAAAAAGACGTAAGAGTCATCCCACTCCTTTTGCCAGAGAAAGCCACCAATAAAATAGGGGCAAGCACTAATACGTGCCCACCCCTACGATGCTTAGCAATCTGTTATTACTTGTCTGTTATAAATGTGTTATATATTGCCTTTATGGCTGTATCAAAATCACTGTTCTTTACTCCGATTATGATATTCAGCTCTGATGAACCCTGGTCTATCATCTTTATGTTGATGCCTTCCTTTGCAAGTGCGCTGAACAACTTGCCTGCTGTACCACTTGCTGACTTCATTCCACGGCCTACTACAGCTATAAGTGCAAGTCCTGACTCAATCTCAACTGAATCCGGCTCTGCAAGTCTATGGATGGCAGATATAACTCTCTGTTCCTTGTGTACGAATTCATCAGCATGAACTACGATAGTCATCGTGTCAATACCTGATGGCATATGCTCAAATGAGATATCATTCTCCTCAAATGCCTGAAGCACCTTTCTTCCAAATCCTATCTCTGAATTCATCATAGCCTTTGTAATAAAGATTGTACAGAAATCCTTCTTACCTGCAATACCTGTTACAACATAATCCTGCTTCTGGCAGGTACTCTCAACTATCCAGGTTCCTGCGTCCTCAGGCGCATTTGTGTTGCGGATATTGATTGGGATACCACAGTGGCGTACAGGGAATATCGCATCCTCATGGAGAACTGATGCACCCATGTATGAAAGCTCACGAAGCTCTCTGTAAGTAATATATTTGATCGGCTTTGGATCTGGAACAATACGTGGGTCAGCTACAAGGAAACCCGAGACATCTGTCCAGTTCTCATATACATCGGCTCTGCTTGCCTGTGCAACGATCGAGCCTGTTACATCTGAACCGCCCCTGGAAAAAGTCTTTACCTTGCCATCCTTGCCAAGTCCATAGAATCCTGGAACAACCGCATGCTGTGCCTTGGAAAGTCTCTCACCAAGTACCTTCTCCGTCTTATAGCTATTGAGGTTGCCCTCTGCATTGAAAAAGATAACCTCTGCAGCATCTATAAATTCAAAGCCAAGATATGCAGCCATAATCTTACCATTGAGGAACTCTCCTCTTGATGCCACATAGTCTAGTGTGCACATTGGATCCGGATTGGTAAGATCCTCCAACTGCTTTGTAATCTCCTCAAAATCCTTATCAAGTGAAAAATCCTTAATCTCAAGGCCTGTGATGATCTCATCATATCTGGCCTTGATCGCCTTCACTTCCTCTGTGAAATCATTCCCTGCCTTCGCAGTTTCATACACATGAAGGAGCATATCTGTTACCTTTGTATCATCTGAAAATCTCTTTCCAGGTGCAGAAGGAACAACGTATACACGGCTCTCATCTGATTTGATGATTGCTCCAACCTTTTTAAACTGCTCTGCACTTGCCAATGAACTTCCGCCAAATTTTACTACCTTTTTCATAATTCCACTATTTCCTTTGCCATATTCTTATTTGAATGTCGTTCTTCTTAAGATTCGCTGGCGAATCTTGCCGCAAGCTGCCAGTCAGCTCTGCTGACATATATCATATCAGCGGCTCAGCAATCCTCACGGAGTGTATATCTCTGTCGAAAATAGAGTCCAGACTGAGATATAAAACATAAAAATACACATGCATTTTATACGTCTTTTTGCAATATAGCAAGAGAATTTTAGTTTTTGCTATTAAAAAAGGCAATATACACCTTTCCTTTAGCCCTGAATGGAAATCTTTTGCCCGCTCCAGTGTATCCACACCCGGCTGTTTCCCTATATGTTCTTACTTTTAATCCCATTCAAAACAAATAAACACAACCAAAAGGGGCAGGCACTCCAATGCGCCCGCCCCTCTGGTATGCAGTCTTCACCACATGATCTAATAATAAACCATCAGTTTTTTCATTGTCTTTTTCATAATAATTTCCTCCTCTTTATTGCAATCACATAATCTGAGTATATTTTATTATGTATTTGCAATCAGTGAGGTCTAAATGCACGAATCGTACCAAAAATGTATCGAATCGACACTCTTTTACAATGACAGTCTGAGCGTAAACTTGCCATCCTTTTCCGCAAAGCTGAAAACCCCGCCGTAACGCTGCACGATCGCACATATGCTCTGAACACCTTTATTTCTTTCATAAAAATTCACATCAATCTCGCATGATCTTCCCTCTGCAGCCAAAGGCACACATGCATGCAGGGCATTTTCCAAGGCATTAGATAAGAGCACACACAGATCGCTTTTCGGCACAGAAAGATCTGCGGAAATTGCACATTGTATCTTTATTTCAATTTCTTTCTTCCTGGCTCTACCCGCAAATGAAGATAGGATCAGATTCACTGCCTCATTTTCACAGTATATTGGGACTTTCTGTGCCTCAATCTCCTTACAGATTCCAGTTATATAAGCCTGTGCCTGTTCTGAAACGCATATTCAAGGAATGCATCCTTTACTTCATTGTATTTCCCTCGTCGCAATTTTTGCCATAATCCCCTTTATGCCTCCTTGGCGCCAAATATTTTCCAGCACTTATTATCCACAATTCGACAACAAAGGGGATATTGCATTGATTTATACGAATTTATTTTCTCACCCACCTGGCATAGAGTTTCCTGCTGCCGGTGCTGCCGGCTGCAATCTTCGTAACCTTTTTCTTGAATTTTGGATCGCTGTACCACCCCTTAAATGTGTAGCCTTTTCTGACCGGATTCTTCAAGACGATAGTCCTAGACGCGACGGTATAACCGACTGGATTGGACCGGCTGTTTTTCCCCTTGCCAAGCCTGTACTGGATCTTGTACTTTACCAGCTTCCACCTTGCGTATAATGTCTGATTCCTGGTGGTCCTCACAACCGAGCTGCTGCCGATCCTGCTGCCGCCACTCTTTGCTGTGTACCAGCCTGCAAATGTATATCCCCTTCTGGTAGGTGTCGGCAGTGTTCCGTAAGTTTTTCCACAAATGACAGTCTTACTTCCAGAACTCACACGCCCTCCATTTGGAGCAAATACTATTCTCACGCGCTTTACTGTGTCCGTATATTTTGCAGTAAAAGAAAGCTTGGTGGATGTTCCTGCCACACGCAATGCAACCTTTTTACTTCCCGCCTTCCACGTCATCTGATTTAAGGCATATGCTATAATCCCATTTTGAATACCCGAAATGCTCGGCGGATATGACGCATTGTCAGTACTGACTTCGAATTTGGTTTTACCTGCATTGAGATTTTTCCGAATCCTCTCAGCGTAGGCTCGCGCCCACTTTGCGGCATCTCCGTTTCTGACAAAGTAGTTGTCTGCCAGGCTTGTAGAACGTGTGCCATAACCGCTTGCCGTATAAATCTGATCATGACCGTTGTGTGCCAACGCCATGAGTTCATCCGTCAGTCCAAAATACAAATGCGTTTGATCAAAGTTATAATAATTGTCTTTTGTATCATCCCATGTACAGTCCACCTGATACCATTTGCCATCCAGCTTCATGGCATTCCAGGTATGTCCATCATAGGTATCCCTTGTCTCAGCATTTGTTATGCCGGCTGCAGTAAGCAGTTTTGAATAGGCACTCTCATAGGCTTGACATGTCCCCAGCTTTCGTGTCAGTGCGCTCTCTGCCGAAGACCATTTCAGGGAATGATCGTAATCAAGCTGCTGCAACAGCCAGTCATGCAGCCACAATGCCTTTTCATAGTCCGAACCATCCGTCTCCTTGCTGCACTTTTTTACCGCAGCATTCACGATGTCACCCACGCTCGGATAAGCCTTGTCAGATACCTGTATATTTGTGCTCACACGCATATAATAGACACCTGACGTCTTGTCCATTACATAAAACCTGAAGTTATAGACTCCCGAAGCAGTCATTGTGAATTCAAAGTCGTGAGATTCACACTCATCTGTATATTGAATCCACGCTCCGCGGCTTGGATCCGCCACGGATTCAAAACTATACTCACCCGGATTGGAATAACTCGGTGTATCCATTCTAAACAAATACCGGCCACTGCCACCATCCGCCGAAACGTGGAATGTTGTATCCTCTCCTAATTTGGGTTCGTTCCATTCAACCTTTAATGCGACACCTTTTTGAGAATCACTTTCAGCACTGTACTTATATTCTGTAACTCCCTCTTGGGGATTTGTTGATGAACCAGAAGATTCTTCCTGCGCATAGCCTATCACACGAATCGTCGATACACCTGTCATCACCAGTATTAATGTCAACATAAATGTTGCTAATTTCCTTTTTATCATAAGCAGTACCTTGAACCTTTCTTAATGTCAAAATAACATCACTACATATCAATCTCTTAATATATCTAGCATAACAGAAACACCGTTTTTTTGCCACAAAAAAACCCCGCTGCAGAGTATTTCTGCTTCGGGGTTTTGCGGTTATCTGTTGACCGGTTCAGATAACACCATTACTTGATTTTTGCGCTTATAAGCTTGCTGTAATCAGAAGCCACAACAGCCTTTCCAGCCTTCTTGTTGGCAACAACCTTGAAGTAGTAGGTCTTGCCGCTTGAAAGCTTTTTGATGTTTGCGCTGTTTTTGATAACAGTGAGCTTTTTGAAGCCGCTGTTTTTCTTTGTGCTGTAATATACCGTATAGCTGTTTGCACTCTTAACCTTTGTCCAACTGACGGTTGCCATTTTATTTCCTGCTTTGACCTTGACCGAAGTCGGCGCAGAAAGCTTTGTTGCGGTCAGAAGCTCCTTTGAAACGAGAGAAAGAACCTTTTTGCCATCAATCTTCTTATAGGCTTTGACAACAATCTTGTACCCCGTACCCTTTGAAAGCTTTTTAAATGTGTGTGAGAGCTTCGTTGTATCAGCTCTATTGACAAGCTTTTTGCCCTTGTAAATGTATACTCTGTATCCGCTTACACCGGCAACTTTTTTCCATGAAGCCGTGATTGAGTTTGTGGTCTGCTTAACGCTGATCTTGCTCGTCGCGGCGGGAAGAATGTTGAAGCTCAGCTTTTTGCTGCCGCTGTAATTGCCCTTGAAGGTAACGGTTACTGTTGCCTTGCCGATATTTTTGTTTTTGCTGTAAGCAACGGTGTAATCTGTTCCATTCTTAAGCGTTTTTTTGTTTGCATCCTTAACGATGACCGAAGGCTTCTGAACCTTTCCGTTATATGTATACGACGACTTTTTCAGCGAAACTGACTTAATTCTCGCTATCGAAATTGTTGGTTCTATCGTACTGCAAACAGTGCACTTCTTGGTAATCTTGCCATTTGAGGTAAGAGTAGCCTTGACAACAGACTTGGAGTACTTATGACCGAGAGCCTTGACTTTGGTCTGAGCGACTATAACGGTGTTACAAACCGAACAGTGCTTACCTTTGGTGAGACCTGTCTTTGTGCAGGTTGCTTTAATTTCGTTATCTATAACCGCATTATGTTCCTTACAGGAGATGTTAACTATGCAGTCTTGGCTTTCTGAATTAGTGATATACGGTGTAACATCGTAGGTTTTGTCTTTTTCAAGTCTGACTTCGGTAACTTTGCCTTTATTGTTACTAGAGACGAATTCACTAAGCTTGTTATTCTCAACAAGGTTTACTTCTGTTCCCTGAATATTTCCGCTGCCGAGATTTGACGAAGTTATGGTGATAAGATAAACCTTCGTTTCCGTCGGAGTAAAGAAGTAAGCGGTTATGTTTTTACAGGAATTGTCACCGTAACCTATTTTGGTCGGGTTAACATATTGCTTGCAGCTTTGGCAGTATGTGCCATTACATACAAGGCTCTGGTGCTGCTTCGGAATGACTTTCTGAATTGCATACTCACAGCCTGTGTGTTTGCAGTGTCTGGATTCCCTTCCATCTTTGTCGCAGGTTGCCGGCCAGTCAACCGTATAGGTGTCGCTCAAATCGTGTCCAAGTGCTGGCAGTTCGGTGTAACCCTCATAATATTTGCAGCCGAAGCACTCATAGCCGACCGTTCTTCCCTTTCTGATGCATGTTGCCTCTTTAGCAGCGAGAGTTCTGCCAAACTGATGCTCCTGGAAGCTTTCAAGAGCATCACACTTTTTACAGTACTTGTAGTGACCAAGAAGTGATGTCCTTTCCTCTAATTCAGGCTCAGAATCGTGACAGGAGGAGATAATTTCTATATCCGCATCCAACTTAACAAAGTCAGGCCAGGTATTGTATACCCTGGTACCGTTGTGCATAATAACATAGTTCGGCTTGTCCAGAGATTGTGATAGAACTATGTCATAGAAATGAGGAGGCTGGCCACCGTAATAGATTGAATTTACATTTCCCTTTTGTCCAATATAACAGCCGCCAAGCCTTACTTTTCTGCTGGATGGGGTGTTTTGGAAATATATTGTGCTGAACGGCTGTTCATTAAGAAGCTGATTTGAAATTACTTCTATTTTTGAGTTTCCTGTTATTGTAACATTGCCCTGCGGCTCCGGTCCGTATGAATATATACAAGACGGGACGCGTGCATTATTCTGAATAAGAGTACCGGTGATATAGAGATTGTTTATATCATAGAAGGAAATAACGTGGTGCCTGTTCTTATCGTTTATATAAGTGTCACTTCCGGATTGTGCTGTAAGAGTGAGATTATAGTTGATAAACTTCCCTGCTTTTCCAAGAATATTCACATCTGCGTTCGGATTATTCACAGCGATCATTGAAGTTTCGTTGGCTGTTGAGTTAAAGATTATCTGTCCGCCGGACTGGGTTGTGGTAATTGTGAAGTCGGTGTTTGCCTTGGAACCTGAAAAAACCACAAACAGATCCCTTGTCTCCTCGTCTGAACGAATATCTGTTGTAACTTTCAGGGTTTTTCCGTTCAAGTCAAGGGTGATTTTTCCAGGATAGCTAACTGTGATTTCGGAATACCACTCCTGCTCATCCTGATAGCTCCAATCGCTCGGAACTTGCTCTTCGTAATCTATGTTGTTTTTGAGAACAACAAGCTTATCTGGCGGGTTTGTCTCGTTCGAGGTGGCTTTAAGAGCTTTTTCAAGCTCAGCAAAGTTGGTTACATAGGTTGTGTTTTCGTCAACCGAATGATTGTCCGCTGCCGAAACAGTAAATACTGATGCCTCGAGCATCAGTATGACAAGTGTTACGACAGTCAAAAGTTTTTTCTTTTTGTTCATAGATTTCCCTCCTTTTAAAATTAATAATATGTAAATGTTTCCCTTCCCTACCCTAATCGGCATTGCAGGATTTTAACAGGATTCAGCTTTTTATTTTCCACTTTTCGCTATCTCCGTGAAGGCTATAACCACAATAAGAACAGCATCCGTTTTCATCTGGCAAGAATGTTGCTCCGCAGCTCGGACATTCCTTTTCAACAAAAAACTCACCGTCAGACTTTCTTTTTTCTGGATATCTTACCCTTTGCATGGTCAGTTTCTTTTTGAATTTTTTTGTAAACGGTTTCTTATTTTCAGGAAGAAAGGTTTTTGTTCCATAAACTTCAGACTTAACCGTTGTTATTTCATCTGTGTTAGAGACTTTTAAAAGCTTGATCGTGCCGATACTGAAATCAAGCAGATCATTGTCATTTTCGTTTTTGCTAAAGTATTCGTTTAAGCAGGATCTGAGGTAGTTCTCTGAATATCCTACGATCTTTTTCGCTAAATTGTCTTGTTTAACTTTTCCACAAATAATAGGTGTAACAATCGTTCCAAAAGCAAGAATCGCTGCACCGACGCCGGCTGCAAGGGAAATCTCCGTATCCTCGATCAAGTATAAGCATGGAAAGACACTTAAGAAAAGTATGAAACCGGACAATAGAAGCTGTAAAAATCTTTTCATATTTGTACTGATAGTTTCATAAATCTCAAACGATTCGGTCTGCCAATCGTAAAACTCGTTTTTTATAACGGCGCCGCAATATTCACAGGTAACCTGCTGACTGTTCAGCTTGACTCTTGCACCGCATGATGGGCAGGTTATTCTCAACATATCGTGATAATAGCTTTTCTTATTCTCTTTTTTGTCTGTTCGGCGAACGTGTCTCGACTGGAGTATTCTGAGATATGAATTTTTACGGTATATCTCATGCTGAACCCTATTACCTTGCATTGACTCGAAACGCTCCAGGGTGCTGCACATTAAAACCGATTCCCGCCATTCTCTGCCATCATCGTTCCATGTTTCAAAGTTATTTTTAGGAATTGGAACAACATCCGTGACGTAAATTTTGCGGCGTAGCTTATTCTTATTAAGTACGTCGATCTGACTGACGATTTTTCTTCGAAAAGCTAGGTCCATTCTTGCCGTAAGAAGCTTTTGATCCGCTTTTCCAAGCGGAATCAGTATTCTTTCAAATGCTTTTCTTATATCCTTTCGGAGTTTAGAATTCTGTAGAGGAGTTTCCCTTTTTGCCAGCAATCTTTTCAGCTTAGCTTTTTTCAAATTCTTGGGAAGATATTCCGAAAAATCCATTACAAGTATACTTTTACCGATATAGAATGTACATAATATAGCAAAAGAGGCTGCAATGCACAGCGATACTGATAAATCCATAAAATCACCTCTGATTTATTCCTTGCTGACCACCTCATTTTCGTTCTTCTTTTTCCGTTTGTCTTTTACAATGTCACATATCATTATAACAACGAGGAAAAAGCCAAAGGGGATCGCCGCACAATAGAGAAGGAAATCAACGGGATTCCCCTCCGGGGAAAGCTTGTAATTTCCTTTTGTAGTTTTATAGACCTCTACTTTTATTGTATCGCCTTTTCTCAATTTATCGTATGTGTATCCTTTTGCGATATCTCTTGGCCAAACGCGTTCTTCGCACTTTCCTTTATAGGTCTTTCCGTCAATTTCATATGAAATTCTGAATTTATATGTTGTATAATCTACATCGCCATTGTCATCCTTACTATCGTAGGTTGAAAAGTCAACAATAACAGCGGAAACTTTCCGTATATCAGTTGAGGCTGCATATTCTTTCTTTTCAATTCTGCTTGTGACAATTCCGAATACACCCACAACCATCGATGCTATGCCGACGACCATAATAAATATGGTCATTTTGATGTGCTCTTTTCTTTTACTCATAACAAGTTCTCCTTTCGCAATCAGGACTGTGCCCGAAAGAGTTCAGGCACAGTTCCCAATTTTAAGCCATATTTGTCTAAAGGCTGTCAAGAAGTCCTGTCTATTTTTTTTGAATAGGATTTCCGTCTTTGTCAGTGAATTTGCCGGTAATTATCTTTATCAGATCAACAAGTACACCGATTCCAAAAACGCCGGCGGTAAAAAGATAGAGAATGCCTGATCCTACTTTACCCACATAGAAACGGTGGCCACCAACTCCGCCGAGGAAAAGGCAGAGAAGAAGGGCTACAAGCCAATCCTTTTCCGTCTGCCCGCTGCCGTTTACACCAACGGGTGCTACATAATTTTCAACCTGCTCGCCGTTGAGTATCTTTTTAACATTTTCGGTCACCTCATCAAGATACTCACCTCTTTGAATAGGAAGATTAGCTACTCCGCTTACACCTTTTTGAATTACGCTGTTTTTGTCAACTCGCATACCATTGACGGTTGTTGTGTTCTCCTGGATGTTTGCCATGACTTTAATTTTGTTGCCATCCTTAACAAAGACCCAGACCGTAACGTCTAGGTTCGGTTCTTTCTCAAAGGAAATGCGCTTTCCTGGGATGCCCCCTTTGATTTTGAAAGGCATTTTAAAAGCCGAGGCATGTGTGCTAAGCTTTTCGTATACATCTTCAATTGTGGTTGTATAAGAGAGTTCAAACTCTCTCGGGGCTGTTGCAGCTGCCATTGCTTTAATATCTACCATATTTTTCCCTCCTTTTTTTCTTTTTCCCTTTTTTATTTTATTATTCCGTGCTTTAACTCACACGGTAGATTACGACCGTCCCTCAATTTCATCAATCTGGCCCGTATACTGTACACTCATACCCATGCTTATGTAGTATTGCACCTCCTGAGACTCCAAAAGGATTTCCCTTGCTATTGCTACATTCTTATCCTCGGACTCACCGCTGCCGCCATAATCGGAATATATTGAAAAATCATAGTAATTTCCGTCAACAAGCTGCCCATCCATTCCTGACAGCATCGGGAATACCGAAAAAGAGTCGTTTCCTTTTTTAAAGCTCAGCGATACATTTGAATGTATTTCACTTTCATTGCAGCGCAGTAAAAAATAATCAATTCCTTTTCCGTTGTAATTATAGAGTGTATTGTCGGTATTTACAGAATATTCACCATTATCAGTTATTTCCGCCCGATAAACAGACACACTGTATTTTGTATCGGCAATAACTACCGCATAAAGCTCCGCACCGCCTACATTTACAAGGGGCGCGCCGCAGAGAAAATCATATTTATCCGCATACTGACTGTCTTTTACGAAATTTAGGATTTCTTCCTCATCAGCCTCGTAACCGACATAACCGATATAGGCAATCCCAACCGATTCTTTATTGTCAAGAATGGTGTTTTGAAGTTTTGATAAATCTGTGTCTTTTTGTACCGATGCTTCTGTGGCTGCTTCTATGGTCGCTTCTGTAGTTGCCTCAATGGTTGCTTCTGTAGCCGCCTCTGTGGTTGCTTCTGTAGTCGCCTCTGTGGTTGCTTCTGTGGTTGTGGCGGTTGTTTTATCTTCGGTCAGATTAGAATCCTCTGACGGTTTTGCCACACATCCAGAAACCAAGGCTGGCATAATTAAAACCATCAACAGGGTCATAATGTATTTGTTATATTTCAACATTCATTGCTCCCCCTTTCTACTACAACTATAGTCTTACACATTTTATTGTACGGATTTTTTGAGGTCTGTCACTGGCACTTGTGCCAGTGACAGAAAAAACTATTTTCAAACTTTTTTGACTTTGGGACATAAAAACCCCTTGACCGTGTCAGTCAAGGGGTTCATTTACTCTATTCGTCTTTTAAAGTGGTCACCATGAGCTTGTTCTCAATAGCTGTCACAACCAACGCTTCTCGATTCTCAAATCTACCTTTTTCAACCATATCGTCTAAGTTCCAGCGCACACCGTTTTTGGAGATGCCCAGTTTATCGGCAATCTCCTGATATGTAAAGCCCTTTATGTATAAGCGGAGAATATCAAGCTGTCGGGGCGAGAATGTATCGGACATTGTGCCTTCCATTTCAATTGCAGGAGAGGTATCAGGAAATACTTTTTCGCCTGCAAGGGTACGCCTTATCACACTTATCAGCTCCTCTGTGCCGTGGTCTTTATACCACAGGCTGTCTGCTGCACCTGTCTTTGCTCGTTCCAATACCTGCGGGTCGACAAGCGAGGTTACGATTACTATTTTGATATTTGGAAAAGCTTTTTTTATACGTTTTGCGGCGGCAAGACCGGAGTGCTTGTGCTGTGTTTGTACATCCATAAGAATAAGCTGTATTGAACAATTGCAGTTTTTCTCTGCCTCAAAAGCGTCACGATATACGCCGACAAGGCGAAAAATTTCGTTTGATTTCAGCCGCTCGGCAAAATGCTTTTGAATATATAAATCATCTTCAACCAGTATTGTATTTATCATATATCGTTCTCCTTTTATTGAACATCATATAAAACTTGACGCATCCTTTGGAATGATAAGCAGCAATTCAAATCGTGGTTTATATACAGTGTGCATTTCTCCACCGGCAGATTCTATGCTGTGGCGAATCGACGAGAGTCCGCTGCCCTCCTTAATAGGGCCCGACGGTGCAGCGCCATTGTTCGTTATCGTAATATCAAACACATCCTTTCGCCCATTTACGCTGATATATACCTCATTGCCTCCGGCATGCCTGATACAATTTGTTACACATTCTTTCGCAGCGACAACGGTAAGCTCTTCGGCAAGTGAATCGGCCGGAAGGCATCCATCCATCATCACCGTTACACCGAGGATTTCCGCTGTCTGAACAACCTCTTCCATCGTTCCGCTGGCTGTCACTCGATCACTTGTAAGCACTGCGGTTGCTTCCTGTAAAGCCTCAAGCTTTTTGTCAGTGTTTTCGTCGCTTTCCATTATATCACGAATTGTCAGCAAGCTTCTTCCGATTGTGTCATGTATATGTATTTTCAGGTCAAGAATTTCTTTTTCTTTTATATCATCGGCCATTCGTTCATACATTTTTTGGAGCTTTCGATTGACCTCTTTCAGCTCATCGTTAATAGCAGTTTGACGAACGTTGCCATTATAAAGTTCAGTGACATTATGCGCTGTCATTTGAAGCCAGTTTTCATCATTGTCAACGGTTATATTCTGCTTGCGGAATTGCCAAACTGTCTTATCGGGCAGTATGTAACAATCTCCGTTAGCAATAATACTTTTATCGGGGTGCTCCAACGCTTTTTCAAGATCATCGGTAATCTGAAACTCATGCCCGCTCAGTGCAAACGACAGATGACGCATACGGTCATTGCAAAGGACAATACGCCCGTTCGGATCGGCAAAGCACAAACCCATAGGCAGCTTGTCTGTGGCATCTTTAACGGAAAATGGAGATAGCATGTTCTTTCGGCGGCGATACTCTCTCGTCATAGCAAAGGCAAAATGAACAACAACAACGAAAATTACTGTAATGAAAATCAGCCAGGGGGCATCTAATAAAAACGCATCCTTGCCATTGAACGGATCCCCCTGTGTTACCGAGAACAAAAGCGTAAGCAAAAACGCAAAAATCACAAGACTCGGTAAATTATCATGCAATTTTGAACGATGCGAAAGTTGATATATAAAAAGTCCCAATTCAAGCACAGCTTCCACAAACAGCAGAAGTGGTATTAAGGTCTGCAAAAAGACCGGAAGTGAAGAAAAGGCACTCATACGGCGGCACCTCCCTCAATAATAAATACAAGATGCTGGTAGCCTGCGTCATCGTCCATTTCATAAAGAACGTTACCTTTATTTAAAAAGATCGACAGGTCGGCTTCGCAACAGACATTCAGCGACAGCCGCAATCCGTTTATATTTGCGAGGCTTATCTGCACACTTGTTAAATTTTCAAGATCTGCTTCTATTACTTCCTCATAAAAATCTAATATCGCAGCAGCATTTTTGTCCGAAATCATGGAAAGTTCACTGTCCACATACAGAGTATTGCGTACATTTAAAAGCTTTAATGTCTGTAACGATTCGGAAAAAGCTCTCTCAAGCTCGCTGACTGCAACCTTACAATCTCGGTCGGCAAGCAGTGTCAGATGCTTACGACGTTTGATATAACTGCATAAAACGGCAATCTCGGCAAGTAGCATTTTAACTCTGTTTGTATCAGATTTTGAGATTCGGCGGTATTCCTGTGTCAATGCCGAAATGCGGTTGATCTGTTTTTGTGTTGCCGACTGCAATAGATCGAACAGTCGGTTTTGCTCCTCCACCTTGCGGCGTTTCGACTCCCGCCTGTATTCATAGCGAAGGATCTCATTTCTTTCGGCAAGCTCTTCCGCAAGACATTCTGATTCTTCCTTAATGGCAAGCAGCGCCGACACATCCTCTGTCCATACCGCATAACCGCCGCCGATGGGCATAGTATGTACGGTCAGCCCACCGTCTACTGTGACAGGAGCTTTCTCGGCTTTTCTTATTGTTTCCTTTGATATAGGTTCAATATTCAACGCTGCATAGCGAATGTTGAAGTCTCTGTCAGTAATTTCTGCCGATGTGCCGACAGATGAGGCAAAAAGATCTGCGTAACGGCTGTTTGAATGAATATATCCGCAGGCAATGCAAGCCTCGAAACCGAGCATATACATAAGACTTTGAAATGCCGTAACGTCACCGAATAAATGTTTCAGCCATGGCGTACCAACATAGTTCAATGCAAGATAAGCCAGCGATATCGCAAATGGAATTACGGGCAAATAACGATGCTTACCGTTCTTTAACCTGCATTTAAAGAGCATAAAAATAAGTGCTGCTACGGCACAAAACACCTGCCATACGATCACGGCAAAATAGCACACACCGTAGCCATGATCTGCATCAGACCAGACATCCGCATCTTTAGGGAATGTGAAAACTAATTGATGTAGATCATTCGTAAGCACTAGAATAAGCAAAACTCCCGAAACGACAGACAATAGCCAGACAGATTTTGGCAGTTTATATTCATCGGGCTTGCCCAGAGACATTGCGATCAGCAGTGCAAGCATGGGTACAAACAGCATTGGCAGATAGAATAGATACCACTGGTATCTTATTGCAACCGGCTGCCAGAATATAAAGTATTTTGCTGAGCGAAAGGTAAACCACAAAATCAAAAGCACCGAAACGCCTACCAGATATTGTCCGACCTGTTTCTGCACGATACGTTGGCGGATTGAAATTCCCCAAGCGGCATAAAGCCCGATATAAATGAAACTACGCAGATAAGAAAACAGAGTAGGATAGAAACTTCCTCTTCCAATAAGTCGAAAAGAATATGCCAAAATTACGGCAAACAAGATCAGACTCATAGGAAGCAAAGGTTCTTTGTGGAGTTTTTTGTGAAGATCTTTATGAAGTATGTTGAAGATATACGATCTACTCCCCATGCCTCTTCACCTCAATCCTGCCTCTTCCACTCTCCTTAACATCATAGAGGGCGTTATCCGCCTCCTCATACATCTCGTTGAATGTCAGTTCAGTTCTTGCGATCACCGCACCCATGGAGATTCCTGTTCCTCCCTCTGTGGCCTTCACAGTCAGGTTCACCTTGTCAAATATCTGCTGGGCACGTTCCCTTATCACGTCATCAGACACACTCTTGTTGAAGAACAGCATGGCTGCAAATTCATCACCGCCCATACGGCATGCATGGTCATCACCGCGGAGTGCCGCCTGCAGTGTCTGTGCCACAAGGACAAGATATTTGTCGCCATTGTGATGTCCGTAGGTGTCGTTGTACTGCTTGAATCTGTCTACATCCATCATGATCATCACCGCTGTGTGCGTACACTCAAGAAGTCTCTGCTCCATGTCACTTCTAAATGCCGCATGGTTCAAAAGTCCTGTGAGGGGATCTGTACGATAGGTATTTTCCCAGTTTCTGAGTCTCACATCCGCCTTATTCTGCTCCGCATCTGTCAGCATCTTCAAAGCATATGTACTTGATACATCCACTATTACTATTTCTCCTCTGTCTTTCTGAAGTGCCGAATCATAAAACATTCTTCCAGTGCATAATACATATATATCCCTGCCATCCTTCCGATGTATCTTGTGTTCCTGAAATACAAATGTGCTCTTTGCCAGATTCGCATTTACCTGACAGAGATATTCTGTTTTATCCTCGTCCGGTATAAGGTCGATCTGGGTTATGATATTATTCTCTATGTCCTCCTTGCTGTAACCCGTAAGCTCCTCAAAATTATCGTCTACAGATATGATCCTCCAGTTTTCATCCACCAGATATCTGCTATATTTGACTGTATGTACACGAAACGCATCCTTGCCATATTCAGTAAAATCCACCATCTGTCTGCGCGCCATAATCCGGATCTCTGTCTGTTCGTCGTCTGTGCTGGCGCCATCACCATCAGCGTCCGCCAGACCATCTCCTGGGGCAGTTCGATCACCAACATTCTCTCCATTACCATCTGCACCGACACCACCATCAGCAGCCCCCTGCTTTGAGTCAGCTGCCAGCGAATCTGCATACTTCTCTGATACAAGCCTTATAAGCTCCGAAACTATATATGGATCAAACTGGCTGCCCGCGCAGCTCTTTAATTCTTCTATCGCTTTTGATATCGGCATACCCTTTCTGTAAGGTCTGTCATTGATCATTGCGTCAAATGCATCGACCACCGCGATCACACGTGACAGAACCGGTATGCTTTCACGGCTCAGTCCATCCGGATATCCATTTCCATCCCATCTCTCATGATGATGCCTTATCTCCTCCGCGATCTGTCTGAGTTCTGTGTTGCTCATGGCGATCTCATAACCCTTCTCAACGTGGGAACGCATGATCTTCCATTCCTCATCCGTGAGTTTTCCCGGCTTGTTGAGTATCTCCATAGGAACTCCTACCTTCCCTATGTCATGGAGCAGACAGAGCAGCGCCAGCTTGCTCTGCTGGATATCTGACAGCTCTATTCGTCTGCCAAGCTCAGCCCCCATCTCCTGTGTACGACGCACATGCTGTTCCGTATCGCTGTCGCACTCCTCAAGAGCCCTTATAAGCGATGTCAGCATATCTGAGTGCAATGATTCACTGTCCACAAGCTTTTTTGTCTTCATGGCTGTTGCCGCATCAGTGATTGCAGCGACGATGCTCTGTCCCTCATCCGCAGCCACCACCACTGCATACTGTATACTTCCATCATACTGTTCTTTGACCTTTTCAACACACGCCGCCATCTCTTCCTCACTGCTGTGACTGCAAAGTGCTATCAGGTGCGCATCAATACCCCTGACATAATATGTTCTCTCTGGAAAGTTCTTTCTCATGATGCCCGCAAGTGCATTTATCCTCTGGTCACCCGCCTGATTACTACGAGTGCTGTTGATCACAGACAATCCGTTGATATCGCATATTGCCACTCCAACCGGAAACGTAAAATGGTCCACCTCTTCCATGGCAAGTCTCTGAAAGCTATCCCATTTCTGAAATCCTGTAAGCATATCCGTCTCCAGATATATATCAGAAAATACAAACATCTGACCAAGTTTGTGGCCTTCCTTGTTGTCAAGCCTTCTGATATCGCACCTTAAAGGTCTGTCTCCATCATCACCTTTTATATAGCACTGCAGAGAAAAACTGTCGTCATCAGCTGCAAGATCAACGGACAGATCATACGTCTCAAGAAACTGCTGCAGATTCTCACATTTGCAGAGGAGTTCCTTTCCAAGGAAATCATCCGCCCTGTCATTGTGCAGGATCAAATGATTGTCATAATCAAACAAAACTATTCCCTGACCTATATTCTCGAATATGTTTGTCTTCAGTTTGTTGAGCATTCCATGGGTTGAATAATTAAAGCAGCTCCAGTACAGAATATATGATGTAAGACTGTAGCCACAGATGGAATAATCCAGAAGTTTGTACACCTCCGCTCCCGGAACGTAGAGAAATATTGCATTTATCCCGACAAGCGCAAGAATTCCCAGGATGACACTGCTGTACTGCAAACGATATTCATGTGGAATCTTGCAAAGCTTCTTTAAAAGGAGTATGAGTACCACTCCCACCAGCGCATATGAAAAAACCAGATGCACATCATACAGCGGTTTCATATCATAGCTGTATTTTGCTATCACGGTGTCTCTTCTGACATACCCTATCGCTATATTTTTGAATGGGTTTATGGCAAATATTACAAGCTCATACAGACAGTAAAAAAAGCATACGCCTATCGCTGCTCTTCCATACTTTGAAAAACGTCCTTTCGTAAAATAAACAATAAATACGAGCAGACATACCAGCATATAATCAATGCTTACGAAATATATACTCGACATGACGGACATGGCCATATACGAATCGCTTATAATGCTGATAAGATAACTGATATCAACTATAGCTGCTCCTATGCAGGCAAGCCCCAGAAACCTTCCCGTCGTCTTATTCTTTTTTATGGATTTCATAGCCAGTATAATATCCGTGGCGGCTATTATAATTGACGAAAAGACATATATCTTCAAAACGACTTCATTCATACTCATTCCTCCTGAACACCAGCCATACAAAATTTGCCTATATTTTACTACTTATCAAGATATGGGGCAATGTGGAAATTTTTCCTATTCTCTTCCTTTTGCACATAAATTTCACTTGATCTGACGGAATTCAAATATTGAACACACCTGCATTTGATGATAAAATCTACTATATTTATTGAATTTGGAGAACTAAGATGCAGAAAAAAATCGCTCTAATAAATGATGTTACAGGATTCGGAAGATGTTCCATCGCTGTCATGGCGCCGATAGTGTCCGCCATGAAGATCCAGGCTGTCACTGTGCCGACGGCAATACTATCTACACATACACAGTTTCCTATATTTTACTTTGATGACTACACACCCAAAATGCGGGATTACATCCAGACCTACAAAGATCTGGAGCTGCAGTTCGATGCCATATCAACAGGATTTCTCGGCTCTGAGGAACAGGTTGATATAGTTATCGACTTTATCAAATACTTTAAAAACGAGAAGAATTTTGTTATCGTCGATCCCGTCATGGGTGACTACGGCAAGCTGTACCCAACCTATACCGCGTCTATGTGCAGCAAGATGAAGGAGCTTGTAAAATATGCCGACATTATCACTCCTAATCTGACGGAGCTTTGCACCCTCCTTGATCTTCCATATCCGGAGCACACTGTGACCGTGAACGAGCTAAGGCAAATGTGCATGGTCCTGGCGGAGCAGGGACCTGAACATATCGTTGTGACAGGAATACATTTCAATAAGACTCAGATAGCCAACTTCATCTACAACAAGGATGAGGATTTCCAGATGGTCATGGTTGACAGGATCGGCGGCGACAGGAGCGGCACCGGAGATGTGATCGCAGCCATCATTGCGGGTATGTATCTGAACGGACACAGCGTCTATGAGTCCGTGAAAAAGGCCGCTTCATATGTATCAAAGTGCATAAGCTACTGCGTTGAGAACAATGTTCCGGAGAACTGGGGATTGTGCTTTGAGATGTACATGAAGGATCTGACTGAGGAATAACTTAAACGATTGGAGATTCAACTATGGTTTTATACACTGTAACCGGAAAAGTCGGTGAGGAAGGTTACCTCGACATTGCAAAGAGCGGGGATCTCACAGGCAAAAATATATATGTAAACATGACAAACAAATGTCCATGCAGCTGTGTGTTCTGCCTGAGGCAGACAAAAAAGCAGCAGGAGAACAATACTCTCTGGCTGAAGGATGGCGAGCCTTCTATAGAGGAGGTTCTGGAACTTTTCTCAAAGTATGACCTGAATATCATAAATGAACTTGTATTTTGTGGATTTGGCGAGCCTCTTGAGAGACTTGA
>ERZ780135.642-NODE-642-length-21331-cov-3.085965_pt1 | contig 21331 bp, 17 predicted proteins | sample MGYA00511946_ERZ780135 | MGnify/ENA primary metagenome ERZ780135 (study PRJEB29588, sample SAMEA2151034) | human gut metagenome | biome: human gut; feature: human-associated habitat; material: faeces | place: Denmark | collected 2008/2010 ... | reverse complement strand
AACATCGTAATAATTGCGATGAGATTGCCATTCTGTTTTTGTTGATTCATGGTTTTGTTGATAATATAGGGTTAATAAATTAGGTTAGTTCTGTTTCATTAAATTATTGCTCTATTCCGAATTTGTATACGGTAACTTGATGGTATACTTCTCCAGGATTAAGGGCTGCAGAAGGGAAATGGCCTTTATTTGGTGTATCGGGGAAATGTTGTGCCTCGAAACAGATTGCACTACGTGCGGGGAATGTAGCTCCATGCCATCCAGCGAAACCACTGTGCCAGTTGGCTGTGTATACTTGTACGCCTGGTTCGGTGGTATAAACTTCAAGAGTACGACCGCTGATTGGTTCTACGCATTTGGCAGCAAATGTCAGTGTTCCTGCTTCTTGCTTATTGATTACATAATTATGATCGTATCCAGCTCCATAAACGAGTTGTTGGAACGGTTCGTTGATACGGCTTCCTATAGTATGTGGAGTGCGGAAATCCATTGGCGTTCCTTCTACTTTTAGTATTTCTCCGGTAGTAATAGAAACTTCATCAATCGGAGTATAAAAATCAGCGTTGATAGTAACTATATTGTTTTCTACACTGGCGGTCGGTGTTGCCAGACCAGAAAGGCTGAAAAATGCGTGGTGAGTAAGATTGACAATTGTACGTTTGTCTGTTGTTGCTGTATAAGTAAGAACTAATTCGTTCTGATTGGTAAAAGTGTAAACAACTGTTATATCAAGGTTGCCTGGAAATCCTTCTTCTCCATCCTCTGAAAGATAATGAAGTGTTACACTTTGTTTGCTTGTTTGCTGGGCATCCCAAACGCGTGCATGGTAGCCAGTTGGTCCTCCGTGAAGTGAATTCGGACCATTGTTGATTGTAAGTTTGTATTCTTTACCGTCAAGCTGGAATCTTCCTTTGGCTATACGGTTTCCGTAGCGTCCGATTAATGTACTTAAGAAAACTTCCGGGCTATTGATTACGCTTTCTATATTGTCATGTCCTTGTACGACATTGGCCAGTTTTCCATTTTTATCAGGAACCATGATGGCTAAGATAGCACCTCCATAGTTGGTGATTGCCATTTCAGCACCGTTGTCGTTTGTCAAGATAAATAAATCAGTTTCTTTGCCTCCGATATTTTTCTGGAAATCGGTTCGCTTTAAGCCGCAAAGGTTATTTTCGTGATAAAATGTGTTATTCATAATTTTTTATATCTGTCGTTATCTTTTTATGACTTGTAAATGTATGCAAATAAAAAGATTTTATTCAAGATACACAAACAAATCTGTTATTTTATTCTTTAGGTAGGCAAGTCGAAAGCAAATCGGCAACGATAAAACTACTTCCCCCTACAAATATAAAGTCATCTGTTTCTGCATCTTTTTGCGCAGAGGCTAATGCTGTTTTTACATCGGGATAAGCTTCACCTTTCAGGTCAAATGGAATTGCCAGTTCTTTTACTTTATCGGCTGGTAGAGCACGTTGTACACTTGCTTGAGTAAAATAGTAAATGGCATTTTTAGGAAGCATTGCCAGTACTCCAGTAATGTCTTTATCATTTACCATTCCGATTACAATACGTAGTTGTTTATATTTTTGGCAGGATAATTGTTTTACAATGTATTGTATTCCTCCTACATTATGTCCTGTATCGCATATTACAGTAGGATGTTCCGATAATTTTTGCCAGCGTCCCATTAATCCAGTCAATTCACAGACATGAGCAAATCCGTTCCGAATATCTGTTTCGGAAATATGGTAATTCAATTTTTCTAGCTGATGAATAGCCGAAAGTAAAGTATTGGTGTTCTTCTTCTGACAAAATCCTCCCAGTTCACCTTTTAAGTCTTTAAGAGAGCTTGTCTGGTAAGTATATTTTCCATCTTCGTCTTGGAATATATCTGTTAGCAGATGCTCTTCTTCAGCAAAAATGATTGGGGCGTTAACTTCTGCTGCCTTATGTTGGAAAACTGGTTTTGTTTCGGGAGTTGTTTCACCAATTACTATAGGTACAGATGGCTTGATAATTCCTGCTTTTTCGCCTGCTATTTTTTCTAGCGTATTACCAAGAAATTGCACATGATCGAAACTGATATTGGTGATCAGACATAAATCCGGATGAATGATATTGGTGCAGTCCAGTCGTCCTCCCAATCCTACTTCTATAACAGCTACATCTACTTGCTGGCATGCAAAATAATGAAATGCCATTGCGGTAGTCAGTTCGAAAAAAGAAGGGTGAAGCGGTTCGAAGAAAGAACGATGTTTTTCCACGAAATCAATAACGAAGTCTTGTGAAACAGGAATCCCGTTTATACGGATACGTTCACGGAAATCGACCAGATGAGGAGATGTATATAATCCCACACGGTAACCTGCGGACTGAAGGATTGCTGCTAATGTATGCGAACATGAGCCTTTACCGTTTGTTCCAGCTACGTGGATAGACCGGAACTTCTTGTGTGGATGTCCGAAATATTCGTCGAGTGCCAGTGTGTTTTCTAATCCTTCTTTGTATGCTGCCTTTCCTATATGTTGAAACAAAGGAGCGCTATTATATAAATATGCTAGAGTTTCCTGATAAGTCATTTATGTCTGTTGTTTTTTGTCGTGCAAAGATAAATCATTTATTGACATAATATATCAGTACCACCATGGATAATCATTTTTTCTTCCCTCTATACCTATACTGAAAGAGCTGCTTTCGCCTACCTTAAAATTAATCATGCCTCCGATACGGTCGGGTGCATAGTTTGGCAGAGGATAATAATAAGGTGGACGTTGAGGTGTGAAGGATTTGTTCCCATAGGCGTAAATACTGATTCTGTCGGTCAGTTTATATGCTGTTACTCCTGCAATTCCTACCGTATGATATCGGAGAAATCCCCAGTCCATATTGCTGGCATAAAGTCCTCCTGCCACACTGAGGCGTTCGGTGATAGGAACAGCATACATAAATGCTGCATCTTGTCCGAATCCTACTCCAGATGGAGCATATTTGCTGGGGCTGAATGTCAGATTCAAACCAATGGAAGCATTGAAGCCTTTGTGCAGTTGCCATGTGGCATAACCATAATCGAATGGGGTGATACCATACATACCAAAGGGCTGTATATATCCTGTTTGAGGAATAGGGGATACCAACGGTACATCAAGGCTGTCTTTTATCATTGTAGTTTGCGCAGCTTCAGGAGAAGGGGCAATGTCTTTTTCCTTTTCAGTCTGTGAAAAGATTTTGAAAGGGAATAACAAGATGAGTAGTATCAGGTATATTTGTTTCATGTCAGCGTTTTTTACATTTATCTTTTACCAAAGATACGGATATTCTTGTATGTCGCATGACAGGAGCAACAGAGATTAACGCAGATTAACGCAGATTTATATGAAAAAAGGTGCAACATAGCCTTTCTCTTATATAAAGAATACTATGTTGCACCTTTTTTGTTGTATGTGAAATATTAATCGAACAAGCTTCTGAACTTTTTGAATATCTTTTCTTTTAAGCTCATATCTGGTTTAAAGCTTTCCGATTCCTGCCATTTTTCCAAAGCTTGTCGTTCTTCTTTGGTCAGACTTTCAGGAATATATACACTTACATTTACCAGTAAATCTCCAGTTCCGGTACTGTATCCATAACTGTTAATGTTTGGTAATCCTTTTCCTCGCAGGCGAAGTACCTTTCCGGGCTGTGTACCCGGCTCGATTTTAATTTTAGCTTTTCCGTCGATAGTCGGAATCTCTACGGTTCCTCCCAGTGCGGCAGTAGGTACACTTAACAGCAGGTTGTATATCAGGTCGCTTTCATCACGAATTAGTTCCGGATGTTTTTCTTCTTCGATAAGAACTAACAAGTCTCCGGCTACTCCGTTGTGCTTTCCTGCATTACCTTTACCGTTCATGGTAACTTGCATTCCTTCGGCTACACCTGCTGGAATTTTTACAGTAACTACCTCTTCGCCATATACAATACCTTCACCGCCACATTCCTTACATTTATTTTTGATGATTTTACCTTCACCGCCACACTGAGGACATACGGTTTGGGTTTGCATCATACCAAATATGCTTTGTTGTGTACGGGTAACGCTTCCTGTGCCGTGACATGTAGGACAAGTTTCTACACCACCGTCACCTTCTGCTCCTGTTCCATGACAATGTGAACATTGAACATATTTCTTAAGCTTGAATTTCTTTTCAACTCCGGTTGAGATTTCTTTTAAGTTAAGCTTAACCTTTACACGTAAGTCTGATCCCCGGAATTTACGCTGGCGGGTTTGTCCGCCACCGCCTCCAAAGCCGCCGAAACCTCCATGTCCACCGAAGATATCGCCAAACATAGAGAAAATGTCATCCATAGACATACCCTGTCCGCCAAAACCGCCAAAGCCTCCAGCTCCAGCAGCTCCATCTACTCCAGCATGTCCGAACTGGTCATAACGTGCACGCTTGTCTGGATTGCTTAGTACTTCATAAGCTTCTGCAGCTTCTTTAAATTTTTCTTCTGCTTCTTTATCTCCTGGATTTTTATCAGGATGATATTGGATTGCTTTCTTACGGTATGCTTTTTTTATCTCGTCTGCTGAAGCTGATTTGTCTACGCCCAGCACTTCGTAATAATCTCTTTTTGCCATAATGATAAAAACAAGGATTAGGAAATTACTGTGCTACAACAACTTTTGCATGGCGAATAACTTTGTCGTTTAGCTTGTATCCTGTTTGGACACAATCTAGAACTTTGCCCTTCTGTGTTTCGTCCGGAGCAGGAACCAATGCTATTGCTTCATGAAAGTCGGTGTCGAATGTTTCTCCTACCGGTTCCATCTTTTGCAGACCTTCTTGTGCGAGAACTTTCAGGAATTTCTGTGAAATAAGGTCTATACCTTCATACATAGCCTGTACATTGTCGGCTTTCTGCATGTTTTGCAAGGCACGTTCTAAATCATCAAGAATAGGAAGAATTGCGCTGATTGCTTTTTCTCCACCATTCTTAATTAATTCAGCTTTTTCTTTCATTGTACGTTTGCGGTAGTTGTCGAACTCTGCAGAAAGTCTTAAATATTTATCTTTTTGGTCTTCGATAGTTTGCTTAGCTTCCTCTAATTCTTTTTCCAGCTTTTGTTCAGCAGATGGCTCTTCGCACTGTTCTTCTGTGTTAGAAGTTTCTTCTGTTTGAGTTTCGGTTTGTTCCGATGCTTCTTCTTGTTGAGCCTTCAATACCTCTTCTTCTTGTGGATGATGATTTTTTGTAGTCATGATAATATCTATTTTTATTTATTTCTTAATACAAATGTTGCATATAATTATTCTTCGACTTTCTTACAAATTTCGTGCCTGAATGAATAAAAACATAAAACAGCTGCAAAAATACAATTTTTTTGTCATACTGTCAGTCAAAAAAATGTGCTTCATGCCTTTCACCTGAAAAGAGTTCCTTATGAAAGGATGAAAGGGAGAATGCGTAAAAACTTTGTAGGGGAGAAAAATTCTCGATCTTTTAGTGAATTTTACTTGAAGTTTTTGGAGAATATGTACAATCTTTTTTGAGATTTTAGTGATGAATATATATCCTGTTTATGATAAATAGATGTTGAAGGAGTAGGGGAAGCTACAATATATAATAAAAGCCGGTTTTATGCTTGTTTCACTTAGAAACGTTAAGCATAAAGCCGGCTTTTTCGGATTGCAGATTATTTTTATTTTTTCAAAACCTCTTTCATACGGTTTACGACCTCAGGGGTTGGTAAATCTTTTTTCTCTACTATCATAAAAGCAAAGTTATCTGCCAGTACCTCTTCGGGGTTGATGACATAATCTGTGTTTTTACCTATTTTTTCGTATAAGTCTTCAGCTTGTTCGATAGGTATGATTATTGTTTCTCCGTTCTCTTGTATTGGAATGAACTGTTCATTCAGAGGAATAAGTCCGATTTTTATGTAATCAAAAAAATCGCCGTCCTCATATGGACGATCTGTATAGATCATCATTGTATAGTTTTGAGTTCTACCATTTACGGTAAGCGGAGTATAGCTGTCATAACGGCTGATGTCAGGATTGGAAATACGTTTTTCCAGAATATCTGTTGGAAACAATATTTCGTGATCCATAACCGTGAAACCTATTGTCTGATATACTGACTTCTTAAAATTCAAGTCGTGACGGGTCAGAATATGAAACAACTCGTGTGCCAGCAATAATTGCATTTGTGCATCTTGCGTATTGTTCAGAATATTTTCTCCTATAGCAATCCAGTTCTTGCGAGTATAGGCACTTGCTCCTCCTTCTTCCTGCATTGATGTCTTTATTAAAATGATTTCATCAGGAAAACTAAGAGCCAGTTTTTGTTTTTTGATGGATGCAACTATTGCATTGAAGGCATTTGTTACCTTTTTTTTCTCCGTATCACTCCAGTTCTGTACGCTGCTCATCGCTAGAGTAAGCAATTGTGACTTTCGTCCTTCTTTATTCTGTAAGCGTGAACAAATATCGAACTGATTCCATCCATTGGTGTACTCGTCAATATCTGTAATAAGCATCTGCGCTTCAGCTTTTGTTGCAAAACGGAAAAAAGGATTGTTTGTTGCTTTTTGGGCAAACCCTGCCACCGCAACCATACATAAACAGATTGCGATGATTGTACGTGTTAGTTTCATAATCGTAGCCTTTTTTCTATTTATTCTTTGTCTTTCAGGGCTGTAAAGATAAGTCCTTCCAGCTCTTCTGCCAGTTCAGGGTTGTCCTGAATGCACTGTTTAGCTGCATCCCGTCCCTGTCCCAGTTTGGTTTCATTGTAGCTGTACCACGAACCGCTTTTTTTGATTATACCCAGTTCGGCACCTAAATCAATAATTTCTCCACTTCTGGAAATTCCTTCACCAAACATAATGTCGAATTCCGCTTTTCTGAATGGAGGGGCAACTTTGTTCTTTACGATTTTTACGCGAGTCTGGTTTCCGATAATGTCTTCTCCATCTTTGATAGGTTGACCTTTGCGAATATCCAGACGTACAGATGCATAGAATTTCAGCGCATTACCTCCTGTTGTTGTTTCCGGATTTCCAAACATGACACCGATTTTTTCACGCAGCTGGTTGATGAAAATACATGTTGTATTTGTCTTACTGATGGCAGATGTCAGTTTGCGCAGAGCTTGTGACATGAGTCGTGCCTGCAATCCTACGCGGTTATCTCCCATATCTCCTTCTATTTCAGCTTTAGGAGTTAATGCGGCAACAGAGTCGATAACGATGATGTCAATAGCAGATGAGCGGATCAACTGCTCAGCTATTTCTAATGCTTGCTCTCCATTGTCAGGCTGTGAAATCCACAAATTATCGATATCTACACCTAATTTTGCTGCATAAAAACGGTCGAAAGCATGTTCTGCATCAATGAAAGCTGCGATACCACCTGCTTTCTGTGCTTCTGCAATGGCATGGATTGCCAATGTTGTTTTACCTGATGATTCCGGACCATATATTTCAATGATACGTCCTTTAGGATAACCTCCAACACCCAAAGCTGCATTCAGTGCGATAGAACCAGTAGGAATGACTTCTACTTCTTGTACATGGTTGTCACCCATTTTCATGATAGAGCCTTTTCCGAAGCTTTTTTCTATCTTATCCATTGCAGCCTGAAGTGCTTTCAGTTTTTCGCTGTTATTTGGTTGGGGGCTTTCTACTCCTCCTTCGAATGCTAATTCATCTTTTTTCGCCATATCGGATATTTTTATATTTTCGAAAATACTTGTTTTGATATAGTCAGGAATAAAGAGTTATCCCAAGATCTGCGCAGCATGATCTTTCGTCTTTATTTCCTTCGGAGAGATGATACGTTCTATTATTCCTTCTTCATTAATGATAAAGGTTGTTCGGAATGTACCCATATATTTTCTTCCGTACATGCTTTTCTCTCCCCATACGCCGAATTCCTGAACTAATTTTTGTTCGGTATCTGCAATCAATGTAAACGGAAGTGTATTTTTCTCTATAAATTTTTGATGTGATTTCTGGTCGTTTATACTAACGCCAATAACTTCATATCCAGCTTCGCGAAGTGCTGCATAGTTGTCACGCAAGTTGCATGCCTGTGCCGTACATCCGGAAGTCATGTCTTTGGGATAAAAGTATAAAACAACTTTTTTCCCTTTGTAATCGCTCAGGCGTATTTCTTCACCTTTTTCGTTAAGTCCTAATATTTCAGGGGCTTTATCTCCTACGTTCATAAATAAAGATTGAAAAATAAAGAGCCTGTTTAAATTTCACAATATGTCGTTGGGGGGAATGACAAGCCCCAACAAAATTTAAACAGGCTCTATTGGTATAATGGTATTATAATTCTAAATCGCCATCGAATACTTCATGCCATGGTAAACCATATTTGTTGAGAGCATCCATAAATGGATCTGGATCGAATTCTTCTACATTCCATACTCCCGGACGTTTCCATAAGCCTTTTAAGAACATCATGGCTCCAATCATGGCAGGAACACCTGTTGTGTAGCTTACTCCCTGCATGCCTGTTTCCTGATAAGCAGCCTGGTGTGAGCAGTTATTGTATACATAGTAAGTATGTTCCTTACCGTCTTTCAGACCACGGATACGGCAACCGATAGATGTTTCTCCTTCGTAGTTTTCTCCTAGATCTTGAGGATTAGGTAAAACAGCTTTCAAGAACTGCAAAGGAACAATTTCCATACCGTTATAATTAATAGGCTCAATGCTTGCCATACCAATATTCTGGATTACACGCAAGTGAGTAAGATACTCTTGTCCGAAAGTCATCCAGAAGCGTGCACGTTTGATTGTCGGGAAATTCTTAACCAACGATTCCAATTCTTCGTGATACAGCAAATATGAATCACGCGGACCAATGTTAGGATAAGTCAGATCTTTATGGAATTCCAGCGGTTTAGTTGTAACCCATTTTCCGTCTTCGTAATAACGTCCGTTCTGAGTGATTTCTCGGATGTTGATTTCCGGATTGAAATTAGTAGCAAATGCTTTGTGGTGATTACCTGCATTGCAGTCTACGATATCCAGATAATGGATTTCGTCAAAATGATGTTTTGCTGCGTATGCTGTGTATACGCCACTTACTCCCGGGTCGAATCCGCATCCCAAGATAGCAGTCAGACCAGCTTCTTCGAAACGTTTTTTGTATGCCCATTGCCAGCTGTATTCAAAGTGAGCTTCATCTTTCGGTTCGTAGTTTGCTGTATCCAGATAGTTGACTCCGGCTTTCAGACAAGCTTCCATGATGGTCAGATCCTGATAAGGAAGTGCTACGTTAATAACGATTTCGGGTTTAAAACCATTGAATAAAGCCACCAGTTCGTCTACATTGTCTGCATCTACCTTAGCGGTTTTGATGTTGGGATTACCGATTGCTTTTACAATCGCGTCACATTTTGACTGGGTGCGGCTGGCAATCATCACTTCGCTGAATACTTCAGGATGCTGAGCCACTTTGTGTGCAACAACGGTACCTACACCGCCTGCACCGATAATTAATACTTTACTCATTTATCTTAAATAATAATCTTAAATGCCCGGTAAACGTTACCGTTCAATATGCAAAGATAGAAAATTTTCTCAAACGTCATGCAGTATTCCAATTATATCCGTATTTTTGTATTGTAATATGTACAAATCCATAAACTATTTACTGTTTGTGATTGTTTATGTAGCGTAAATGTAAAATAAGTAACAAATATTTGTTCTAATATAAAATTTGATATGAAGAAGATTTTTTTGGGAGTAGCTGCAGTATGTGCAGGAGCATTAATGATGACAACAGCCGGATGCAGCAGTAGTAAAAACGTGGCTAAGATTGATTTGGCTGGAGAGTGGAATATTGTTGCTGTAAATGGCGAAAAGATAAATGTAGACAATATGCCGTACATCGGTCTGGATGTGGACGGAAAACGTATTTATGGGAATGCTGGATGCAACAGAATGATGGGAGGTCTTGAACTGGATTCATTGAAGCCCGGTGTGATACATTTCACTCAAGTGGGTGCTACACGTATGATGTGCCCGGATATGGATGTAGAAACCAAAGTTCTTGGTGTATTGGATAAGGTGAATGGTTATGTTGAAACTCCGGAAGGTATCGCTTTGACTGATGCCGATGGTAAAACACTTATGAATCTGGAAAAACGTCAGCTTCCTGAGTACTCTGTAAATGATTTGGCTGGAGAGTGGATTATTTCTACTGTCAACGGTACAGAACTTGAAAAACAGGAAAATGTTCCTTTCCTTGCATTCAATATTGAAGAAAAACGTGTACATGGAAATGCTAGCTGCAATGTTGTAAATGGTGGATTCATGCAAGAAGAAGGTAAAGAAAATTCTTTAAAATTCTCTCAGATGATTTCTACCATGATGGCATGTCCGAATATGGATACTGAAAGACTTGTTTTGGAAGCTCTTAATAAAGTAGCTAGTTTTACATTGGATCAAGATAAGTCTAAGTTATCACTGTTAGACGAAAATGGTACAGAAGTTATGTCTTTGACAAAGAATACAGGCGAAGCCTTGTCTAAATAAGTATAATTTAATAGTACGATAAAAGCGATATTGTTTCTTCTTGTCTGGAAGAGGCAATATCGCTTTCTTATTAGATTTCATGGTGATATCAGTTCATGTTATTCAATTCATATTTTAGAGATACCATAAAATAGCCTTTCAGTTGCCGTTCATAATATTCGTAGAATCCGGTAGAAGTGGCACTTCGTGATAAATTTTTTCGCTGACTTAATATATCAGCCCAGTAGACAGATAGCTCTGCCTGTTTTTCTTTTAAGAATTTCCATGAGAGCTTCATATTCCACAGTATCTCATTTTCATCATTTCCTGATATTCCTGTACCATTCCGGAAACGATAATTGGCATCTGTCTTGAAGATAAAGTCCCAGGGCAGATTGATGGAACTATCTAGCCCTAATGTATATATGCGAGTATAGGTATTACGGTTTTGCAGGGAATTTTTTGACTGGTAAAATGTCCATTTCCCGTTTAATTCAATATTTCCCCACGAAGGCAGGTAAGATAATCTCAAATCACTGTTTAAGCCTGTGGTATGTGTCTTGCTTTGTTGAGGCATTTGGTTGTCATATCCTTCATTTATCAGGCTGACATTTTGGTTGAAATTACCCGCTCCTGTGAGATAAATCCGGAAAAAGTTAAAGCGCTTGTCATAAGAAGCATTGCCTGACAGTCCCCAGTTGCCATTAATGTTGACAGGAAAAGTTTCTCTACCTCCTGTCTCTGTATTATATATTGTAGCACGGGTTACAGAGTTTATTTGCTGATTCCAACTCATTCCCACCATAATCCCTTTACGGAAGTTATTGAACATTGCATATATATAGTTGCTATACGAAGCACGAAGGTTCGGGTTACTTCGTGTAATATTCAAAGGTGAACTATAATCGGTAGGCGCAATAAGATCTCTCAGCATGGGTTGTGAAGTTCCTCCATTGTAACTTATCATTGCATAATTGTCACCCTTATGGTATGTGAGGGTCAGATTAGGCTGCCATTCAATCGAATTTATTGTTGTGTCTGCCTGATGCCTGCCTGTATATTCATTGATTGATCGTTTTTGAAAGGTCGTAGTCAGACTGCTTCTTATTCCCCATACTTCTCCGTTATATGTGAACTGTAGTGCCAGATTATGTCCTGAAGTCAGGCTGTTGCTGCGATTGGCAAGACTGTCGATATTCCCCGCTTCATATCCTTCCGGCAAAATGCCGATAGGAATATTTTTATCATCCGGCGCTCCCAAGTTGTATGTATTACTGTTCAGATGTTCCTTATTGGCATTGAAACCATAAGATACCTGTAGGCGACTTTCCTTGGTTAAGACTTGTGTGTAAGCCAGATTCAGTGTATAGTTTTGCTCTTTTCCCGGTGCATACTGATATTGATTGAGAGATAACACAGAATCTTTTCCTGCTATATCCGACAGACGGAAATAGCGTGTGGATGACAATGTGTAAGTTTTGCTCTTATTCTGGTTTTGTGCCGTGGAAAAGCTAAAACTGATATTATTTCCTTTCTTGTTTAGTCTTCGGGTAATGCTTGTGTTTATATTATAATTGCTATATTGGCTCTGTTCTTTCGACTGTCTTTTACTGTCATTAATGTAAGTAGCCGGATCTATTTCTTCAAATCTGTCGAACGGATTTTGGGTGCTGACTTCCGGATTAGTATCAAATGTTGCTTCCCGGTTGTGGTCATCACTGTTGTTGCGGTTGGAATTGAACCAACCGGAAATGTTGAACATGGTTAGCGAATCAATATCCCATTTAAAATCAACGTTTCCATTGAATCTGTTTCCCTTACTTAATCTGTTTGATTCGGAAATGGCATACTGGTTGCCGGTCGTCATGTATTGTTCACTATAAGAACTTGATTCATTTCCAACCCTGTCGTTTGAAAAACTGACATTTCCTGAAATTTCAAACTGATCTTTTACTTTCGTGATATTAGCTCCAATCGTATTCGAAATATTTTTATCATATGGTGTAGTATAATGGCGGTTTGTAGACTGCCCGTTTATCATGAAATTATCTCCGGTTTCATTAAAACGCATTATTTTTCCGTTTATATCCCGTCGTTTATGAGTTCCATAACCACCTTCTGCTGATAAAAGTATGGCGTTGTTCACTTCTTTTTTAGTCTGAAGATCGAGCACATAGTTTTTTTCCGCCGATTTCATACCTGTAGCTTCTTCCTGTTTGGTTGGCTTGTCGTACACTTTCAGCTGACTGACAAACTTGACCGGAAGGTTTTCCAAAACGACCTGCTGGTTACCTTTAAAAAAGTCTTTGCCATTTACGGTTATTTCTTTGATGGTATGTCCGTTGTAAGTGATGGTTTTTTCTTTGGAATCGTATGTTAATCCTGGAATGCGTTTAACCAATTCTTGCAAATAGGATCCTTCTGGTGTAGGGTAGGCATCTACATTATATATAGTAGTATCACCCTTCTGTTCCATGGCCTTCAGTGGAGCAACGACTACAATTTCTTTCAGGTGCAGTGCATTTTCTTTTAGCTTGATTGTACCCAGACGCACTGTGTCCGATTGGGATGTGATGGTTTTAAATACCGGACTACATCCTGTATAGGATACTTTGAAAAGATAGCTGTGATTCTTTTTGTGTGAAAACGAACAAGTAAACTTGCCCTGTTCGTCACTTACAGCTCCTGTTACAAACGTAGAGTCAGGTAACTGTATAAGTGCGATATTAGCATAGGGTAGAGCTTCAGTTTGCTGGAGAGCATTACATAAAACAACACGCCCTTTTACCACTTGCTTTTGTGCCAATATCTTGACCGGCATCAACAGTAGTAACACAATGCTTACTATGAACAGGTTCAGTATTTTCATTACAAACACAAAAGTAAGAAAATACTTTTCAATGTCTTATATAAAAAACATAGATATAGGAGTTTTAACTATTAAGCCACATTTTTAATAAAGACACTTTTTCGCGACTGATATATATGGTTTCGCTATAAGGAGGAATTACGCTTACTACGGCTTTGCCATTGAAATGGTTTTGTATACTTTTAATAGCATCTGCCGATAAAATAAACTGTCTGTTGGCGCGGAAGAACATTCTATCATCCAGCTGCTCCTCCAGTTTATTCAGCGGAAAATCGATGACGTGGGTTTTTGTATCTTTAGTTACGGCAAAAGTTATTTTATCTTCTGAGTAAAAATAGGCAATGTCACTTACCTGGACTGTATATAGGTGCTTGGGGCCGGAAATGAGAAAGCGAGTACGAAATTGTTTTTCCTTTTTTCGGCAAACGACTTAAGCAGTTGCTCTATGTTTGATAAATTATACGTATGTTCCGAGCTTAAAGCGAAAAGGCGTTCAAATTTTAGGATTGCTTCAAGTAGTCTTTCTTCGTGTATCGGTTTTAGCAGATAGTCGATACTGTTTACGGTAAAAGCACGTACAGCATATTCATCGTATGCGGTTGTAAATACAATCATACTTTGTGGCTGTGCCTGTTCGATAAAGATAAATGATATGCCGTCATTCAGTTGAATATCAAGGAATATGATGTCCGGATGAGGATTTTCATTAAACCAGCTTACTGCTCCTTCGATTGTTCCTGGAAGCACCGTTACCTCCCATTCCGGACGTACTTTTTGTATCATCTTGTTCAGCAGTCGAGCTGCCGGAAACTCATCTTCTATGATTACGGCTTTTATTTTATTCATATAATAAAGGTACTTTAATGACAAATTTATTCTTGTTGTTTTCTATGATAAGCTCCCTGTTGCATAATAACTTATAGCGTTGGGAGAGATTCATAAGCCCTTTTCCCGATGAGGCAACCCCTTGTTTGAGTTTTATAGGATTGGAAACACTGAGCCAGACCTCTTTGTCACGTACTTCGGTGGTCAGTTTTACTTCCATGGGTTTACTGAGACTTATGATATTGTGTTTGATGACATTTTCTATTAAAAGTTGTAGTGTTAAAGGAGGAATAGGTACATCCCAGTATTTTTCATCTATTGTATTGTTGATATTTAGGCAATCTCCCAAACGGACTTTTTGAAGTAGAATATAAGTATTAAGAAAGTCAAGCTCTTCTCTGAGCGGAATGGTATGCTTGTCCTGGCAGTAAAGAATATACCTGTATGTATCGGCGAGGTTTCGTGTAAATTCTATGGCATTCATCGGATTATATTCTATTTCAGAAATAAGTGTATTCAGACTGTTAAATAAAAAATGCGGATTCAGCTGGTTTTGTAGCGCCATATACCGGGCTTGTGCTGTTTTTTTCTTCCAGTTCTTCTGCACGTTTATATAGCTTCACCAGATCTACGTAAAAACGGTTTAGCATGAATTGTCCTACAATGATGAGTTCTATAAACCACACTGTAAGCATGACATACAATCCTTTATCTTTCAGCATAAAGGGATGAGGTGACTCTATGAGCAGTTTTGTAGAAACCAGCAACAGGTAATTGGATATGAAGAGAATGATTGCAGCAGTTATTAATCCGATAGACAGCATGCGATGATTCTTTAAGAAAAACTGATAATACATCATCAGTTTCTCGTTTATGTATTTTACGCTGAGTCCAACCCCGTTAAATAATACAACTACGGCAGAAAATGCCTGAAAAGTCATCAGCCGGTCTTGATATTGGGAAGGAATATCTGCATAATATACCAATAGAAAATAAGAGAAGCATCCTATTCCGGAGAATAAAAGTACATCCCACAAATACCGCTTTATGTCTTTCAGTCTGCTTTTCATTTGTATCATTCTATTATTGTATGTCTATTTTCCCTGTGGCTCTGTCCAGTCCGCTTTTAGCTATCTGAGCGTTTAGCTTCGACTGAATATAATTGATTTTGGCATCCTGATGATATAATTGTGCATTGATAACTTCAAGGATGGAAATATTACCTTCTTTATATTTGTCCATTGCCATCTTTTCGCTGTCGGCTGCTTTCGACAGGGAACTTTCTGTGAGTCTAACTTTTTCTATAGCTTGCGAGTAGGTATAAAAGGCGGTTTCTATTTCCAGACGAATATTGTCGGCCACCTTATGATGATTCTCGATTGCCATGTTTACACTATATTTCCCTGATTTTTTGGTATGTCTGCGTTTACCCCATTCGAATATAGGTACGCTTAACTTGGCATATACAGCGTAATTAGGATCCAGATCCGATTTGAAATCATATCCCGGTGATGAATAACTTCCATCTATACCAACCGACAGTTTAGGCAAATATTGTGCATTAGCGATTTTCGAAGCTGATCTTTGAATATCGACTTTATTGGTTGCTATTCGCAGTTCCGGTCTTGATGCCATAGCTGTTTCTACCGTTCCCGGAAAATGCTGAACTTCTGTCAGTGGTACAACGACGGAGTCTGTTTCCAGCTCTTGGTTAAATGGAATGCCGGAGAAAGAGTTCATAGATAAACGTGCTACTTCTGCGTCATTGCGCGACTGTATCAGCCGGTATTCAGCATCATTCAGTTTAACTTCTGCCATAAGTAAATCGTTACGGTCGGAATATTCTTCTTCTACACGGTCTTTTACTACCTCAACCAACGTTGCGACCGATTCTTTAAACTCTTCGGCCACTGTCACCATTTCCTGACGTGCGACTTTATTCCAATAATATACATCAGCATCATATATGATATTGTTTGTCACACGCATCTGCTCATAACGTGACGATTCATTTTCTTTTTTTGCCTTATCATATCCAGCCTGTAGAGCTCCTCCTGAATAGATAGGCTGGGCTAAAGTGAGCGATGCCCCATATTTCGCATTTCGTCCCTGAAAGCTAACAGGTTCATTAAGTGAAGGGATAGCTACAGAGAGTTCTGCCGGATTACCGGTATAGTTGAAGTTGGCATTACCAGACAGCGAAGGCAGGAAATCAGCTTTTGCCGATTTCTCTTTTTCCTGTTGTATGGAAGCTGCATATCCTGCTGCCTTTATGTCTTGGTTATATGCTTTCACCTTGGTACGATATTCTTGCAAAAGTTTGTTGTGTTGTGCCTGAGCTTGTGCAGAAACACACATCAGGCACAATATAATCCATTTATTCATCCTCTTGTAATTTGTAAAGTTAAGAAAAAGTTCCACATAAATTTCGAGAAAACGCAATAGACACTATATTTTGTAAAAAATAGCATATAGAGCCGGAGTCACAAATAATGTAAGCAGTGTGGCAAACGACAAGCCGAATACGATTGTTGCTGCCATGCCACCAAATACGACATCGAATAAAAGCGGAATACTTCCGAATACAGTTGTCAGTGCAGCCATCAGTACAGGACGTACTCTGGAAACTGTAGCTTCGATGACTGCCGTATATGGCGCGATACCTGCTCTTCGCTGTACGTTTACTTCATCCAGCAATACAATAACATTCTTTATAATCATGCCTAATAATCCGAGCCATCCGGCTATACAGAAGAAACCAAACTGGAATCCTGTGAGCAATAATCCGAATACCATACCGATGAGTGACAACGGTAGAATAAGGAAAATGATAAGTGGCTGCCGGAAATTTCCGAAAAGCATGACGAGAATGATTATCAGCATGATAATGGCCAAAGGAAAATATTTGGTCAATGCTGCCATGGCTTCTTTCTGATCTTTATATTGTGAATCCCAGAAAAAACTATAGCCTTCGGGCAGTTTGATGTTTTCTATTTCTTCCCGTATCTCTGCATGTACTTCTTTCATGGTATGTCCACGTTTCACGTCACATTGGGCAGCCATGGAAAGCTGTCGGTTGTATGTACGCACAAGCGGATATTCCCATGCGATGTTGATGCCATCGGTTACTTGTCCTAACGGAGCAGAGTTAGATCCATTCCATATCTGCAGGTCTTCCAGTTTTTCTGTATCCCATGATGCCTCTTCTTTTGTGCGGAGTAGTACAGGAACCTTTTTGTCATTATCGCGGTAAATACCTATGGCCGTTCCGTCGCTAACCGATTTGACAGCATTCATCATATCACTTCGTCCGATATTCAGTCTTCCGGCTTTTACCGGATCGTAGCCCGCTTTTATCATCATAGCCATATTTCCCCACTCGTTGCGTGCATTCAGCACTTTCGGATTCTTACGCATGATACCGATAGCAATGTTTGTCAGAGAATCCAATACAGCCGGATCATCTCCACAGAACCGGGCTTCGATTAAAGCCTGAGGTATGCTGTTGATTTCGAAACTGTTGACTCGTATAAGTGCATCCTGAAATTTTTCAGGAAGCTTGTGGTATAAAATTTCCTGTAATTCGCGTGACTTTTCAGGAGTATCTGCCTCTATCAGACATTGAGCATAATTAGGTTGCGGACCATAAGCAGCATTTGCCAGATAATATCTTGGAGGAGTTTGTCCGATATAAGTCGAAACCTTCTTTACTCCATCGAATGTTTGCAGGTATTCCGTCAGTTGCGCAGCCTGTTTTTCACTTTCTTCGATACGTGTACCTTCGGGCAACCACATGTCTACGGAAAAGTATTGCTTATTTAATAGTGGCATAAATTGTTGAGGAATATATCTGAATCCCCATCCAGCCACAACTAGCAGTATGACCATGCATCCTACTACTGTATATCGTTTCCGTATCGTGAAACTTAGTGCTTTACGGAAAAAGTCGTATATACGTCCGGTAAATAGTTCGTTTTTCAGTTCTTCCGGTCGTGGACGTCTTACAAACTCTTGAACGAAAAATACATTTTGTGTGATGGCAAGTACCCAGCTGAGCAGCAAAGACACCGCTATTACAATAAACAGCGATGAAAGAATCTCGCCTGTAATATGTGGAGAAAGATATACCGGCAAAAAGGTAAGTACTGCTATCAGTGTAGCTCCGAGAAGAGGCATGGCAGTACTTGATACGGCGTTCAGTATGGCAACACGCTTTCTCATTCCACGTTGCATATTAACTAAAGCTGCATCATATACCACAATGGCATTGTCTACCAGCATACCCATTGCAATGATGATGGCTGCAAGCGACATACGTTGCAGGGCAATTCCAGTAGCCTGCATGTAGATTAGCGTTCCGAAAATGGAAAAAATCAGTCCGCTACCTATCAGAAATCCGTTTTTGAATCCGATGAAGAACAATAGTACAGCTACTACAGTCAGTACAGAAACAATGAGATTCATTACAAATCCATCGTTAGCTACAGCCGATTCATATCCTTGATCATAAATAATGTCCAGTTCATATCCCTCCGGCATATCAGCTTTCAGTTTATCTATTTGCTGGGATACAAGCTCTGCCATCTCTACTACATTCCCGTCGGATACTGTAGAAATTGCGATACCTACAGCTGGAATATTTCCAATTCTCATCAGGTTTCTTGCCGGACGCGAATAGCTTTCTCTAATTTCTGCAATTTCTCCCAGCCGGAAATATTCACCTTTACGCGAAACGACAGTCAGATTCTCTATTTCTTCCAGACTTGTAAAACTTCCATCGGCTTCAATTCGAAGACGGTTTGTGGATGTTTCTATCGCACCTGCATCGACTACCTTGTTTTGTCTTTCAAAGGCTGAGGCTATGTCGGCCATCATTACTCCACTTTGAGAAAGTAGTGAGGGGTTGACCGTTACTTCGATTGTCCGGTTCTGAATACCGAACAGTTCGACTTTAGCCACGTCTTTTACGTCCAACAGTTCATTTTTTATTTCTTTGGCACAGTCTTCCAGTTCGCGATAAGTATGTGTTTCACTGCTTAAGCCGTAGAATACTCCCAAGACATCACCAAAATCATCATTTACAACCGATGGACCTGCACCCGCGGGTAACTTGTTTTGTACATCGTTTACTTTCCGGCGAAGCTTGTCCCAAAGCTGTTGCATATCTTTGGCGCGTATTTCTTTTTTCACATAAACGGTAATTTTAGAAAGCCCTGCCCGGTTTTCCGTCTTCAGATAATATAGTTCACCCAGCGACTGAATCGATTCTTCCAGTACATCGGTTACTTGTTGTTGTACTTCCATTGGAGAAGCTCCCGGATAAGAAGTTGTTACGAGTGCTTGTTTGATTGTGAATGGTGCATCTTCAAGCTTTCCCATATTGTTATATGCGAATATGCCTCCACTCAAAATCAATATCAGTATCAGCCAGCTTAAGGCTTTGTTCGTCAGGAAAAATTTTACTAATCCTTTCATTTGTATTTTGTTTTAATCTTGAATGGTTATTTCTTCATTTTCCGAGAGATAAGTCAGCCGTGTTGCGGCAATTCTTTCACCGGCAGAAAGTCCTGACAGAATTTCTATTTTGTCATTCTTTCTTAGCTTGCCTGTTTTTACAGACCTTTTTACAACCCGGTTCTGTTCGTTCACGAGCCAAACGAAAGAACCCGTTTCGTCAGTATGACAAACAGCTGTTTGGGGGATGACCACGCTCTGGTATGAATATGAAGATGAACTAAAGCTAGGGATTAAAAGAGAGCCTGCCATACCACCCAATAAGCTGTTGTCTGCATTGTTGATTATTGCTGTAAATAAATAAGATATGTTGTTGTCGCTTGCGCTTTGTGTGATATAAGTCTTTTCTGGTATAAATGTTTTTTCCTGTATAGCATTGAATGTGATAGAGCAGGGGAGGGCAGACTGCTTTCGGGCATTTACTGCCATATCTTCCGGAATATAGGCTTCAACCTTGATTTTGGAAAGGTCGATAAATGTTACTACCGGAACAGAGGCCTTGATGTCCTGATAACGCTCTATGTTAACTTTTTGGATATATCCATCGAAAGGTGCATACAGTTTGGTATCTTTTAATTCATTGACGGATGTTGTATAGTCTGCTTTGGCTTTTTCGTAGTCAGCCTTGGCTTTTTCGTAACTTGTTCCTGATATGCTTCCTTTTTCGTATAGATTTGAAATACGTTTGTAGTCAGCCTCCGTTTGTTTATAGATAGCCTCTGCGCGTTGTTTGCGAATCAGAAAGTCACGGTCGTCGATAGCGGCAATTAGCTCTCCTTTACGGAAGAACTGTCCGCTTTGTGTATCGAAAGTATATACCGGACCACCTACTCTGAAAGAGAGTTCTGTAGTCCGGTAAGGTTGTGAAATGAATGAATAGCTGCGCTCGGAAGATGTATCCGACTGTTCGGCACGGATAACTTTTACATTAGGAGCTTGCTGCTCCTTGTTTGAATTGTTGTCGCACGATATGAAACACCCTATACATGCGAGAAATAAAAGTGCTTTTTTCATCTTAATGTTCTTCTGAATGATTATTTAGTAATGCAAAAGTAAGTCAAGGTAAATAAGGCTTCAATATTGTTGTTTCTGAACCGTAGATAGAAGATACTGAACCGTAGAAAAGCAAAACTGAATACTTTTGGGCAGTTTCACCTTATATATATATGAAAGGCTTTATATAGAAGCATTTAGATCTTTACAGAGATTTATCTCGATGTTTTTTTATTTTTTGTACAAATGTTCCGCTCTTTTCGTACAAAAATTCCGATGTTTTGTACAAATTTTCTGATTTTTTGTACAAAGATTGAGAAACATTTCAGGATGTTTTTTGAAAACTTCTGCATGAATTCTTTTAAACATGGCATATACTGGAAAATGACTTGTGCCAAATTCTGTCGATTTTAGGTGAGATTATGTAATTTTTGGCGTATGCTTTGTCTGCTTTGTCATAACGGACTGCCAAAATGTCCGTCGGCTATGAAAAAAAAAGAAGTTTTCTTTCTGGCACGCCATTTGTTTTAATTATGGCGTAATGCTTCGGTATTACAGAGTAAACTTGAATAAAAATAAATAAAATAGATACAATTATGGGAAAG